>Ga0209628_10001853_pt1 | contig 14037 bp, 9 predicted proteins | sample TergutCu122P4_FD_187285 | JGI IMG/M metagenome (GOLD analysis project Ga0209628, IMG submission 187285) | Cubitermes ugandensis P4 segment gut microbial communities from Kakamega Forest, Kenya - Cu122 P4 (SPAdes) (version 2) | ecosystem: Host-associated > Arthropoda: Insects > Digestive system >...
CCCAAGGAAGTGAAAGATAAGAAACTGGAAAAGGGGGAAGTCGGCCAGACGTTCGGGTCCAGTCATGGTACTAAAATGGTGTGACAAAAGAGATGTAACTATGGTGTCAACATACCACAATGCAGACACACAGAGGGTTTCTAACAAAGGCAAGGAAAGAGAGAAGCCTTTGTGTGTGATTGATTATCATAACATGGGGGGAGTTGATTTGAAGGACCAGTTGCTGCACATGTACATGGTCGAGAGGAAAAAAATGACCAAATGGTACCGCAAACTTTTCAAAAGGCTACTTAACTCTACATTTCTCAATTCGTTTGTTATTTATTGACAAGTGACAGGAAGAAATATAGAGCAGCTCTCATATAGAATTTAGCTAGTGGTAAGTCTGTTTATGAAATATGTGCGTGCTGCAGAGACGTGGAGTGTACCAGGGCGACAAGCATCCGACAACACAGTTCCACGGCTGACTGAAAGAGATTTTCTGAGAAAAGTGGCACCCATAACTGAAAAATCAAAACCTCAGAGGAGGTGTGTTGTGTGCTCAAAGCACGGAAAAAAAGAAAACTTCAGTGTACTGCTGCCAAATATGTGATGTGGGCCTTTGCTTGGAAGATTGGTTTGAGCTGTATCACACAAAGCTCAGTTACTGAGGTAATGACAATTATTTTACTGCATCTATATAGTTTTAAGATTTCTTTACTAAAATTTTAGAAAAATCGTGTCATTAGTTTGCGAATAATGTTTTTTTTAAACAGATGGTTGCAATTTCGTCATAGGGAACTTCAAACTCCTCTGTCTGTGGAGAAGGTAGGCATTTAAATGTGCTCCGTCGCTGCCAGCCACTTATACGATATATAGAGGCCGGTAGCATGTGAAGAAACAGAGGTCTATACCACGTATAGAGGTCGACACTGAAGGGTTAAAGAAACAGAATGTGTTTGGGGGGAGAGTAATTGTCATTGTCCTACAACATGGTAGTGAATCCAAGATTTATGGTAACAAGGTGGAAATATATCATTTGAAAGCAAAAATTACATTAGAAGAGTACAATTTCTTTAGTCTGACACTCTCAAGACTAGACACTTGCCAGACTACCCAATATTCCAGATTATCAAGACAGTACCTATACTGACCAAAGTATATTCAAGTAATTGTTTGTTACTGCACTCAGAGAATGTGACCTTGTCAGCTATTGTCACTTCATCACAAGACTGAACTTTTCCAATTATCATAGGCCAAGTCACAGGTTTCTCTTCAGAACACATTGCTGTAAATCACTTACACAATACCTTATCCTATTGTGTTAATTTAGGCTCCTTCTCTTCAACAGAGTGTCCAGACCAGCTCTGGGGCCCACTTAAACCCCCTGTTTAGTGTGTGCTGATGGTCTCTGTCTCCAGGGGTACAGGGGCCAGAGCACATAGCTGACCATCTCCATCTAGTGCTGAGGTTATGATAAGTGGAACTATACCTCCACACCCCATGTGCAATAATGGCATGCACAGAGGTAACTTCGTCTTTACCTGACAGCTTTGAAATCCATGTCCAACAGGCTACTGCTGTATCAAGGCCCCAGGTATAAATAATTACTTGTGTCAACATTACACAATAAATATTACATCACCCTATGAGAATTCATAAAGGGAACTTGTGTGAAATCATGTTAACTGTATCAAAACATCTACATGCTTAAATATAATTTGTATTTACTTATTTAATGCAAAGTTGTTTTTTATATTTCTAATTATACACTACCTGTGGTGTCATCCATACGCAGCCCCTTCCTTCTAACATGATAGCAGTGAAAAGCCTAGTAATGTCCACATAACAAGTAAGGAAAAGTGATTCCTTCTTGTAACACTGTCCATCTCAAATTCAACCTCTTCGGTTTCTCCCTTGAATATAGTGTTCTTATTTTCTAACAAATTCATACATATTGTAGATCTATAAGGATGATTGTAGTCAAAATTTCACTTGAGACAGCCTTACAGGTTTGAACCCTTCTATTTTGGCCTTGGTTCTCAGTATGGACTTCTAATTCTTCGTACGCTGTCAGCCTTTGTGCACTGCACCATCATAAGCATTAAATTTAAAACTCCTCCACCCTGGGCAGCAGTTGGAATTTAAACCTAATCATTAAAGGGTTAATGGCAAGGTATGACAGCTGGAATGCTGACTAAAGCACAGGTACCACTTGTCTGCTTTATAATGACTGCCATCTGCTTTGACTACTCATTCATCTGGCCAATCATCAAGTGCATTATGTACAGGAGATAAATGTTTTGGGGTGAAGTAAAGTGAAATTAACCCTGTCCACACCTTGAAAGCTTAGGGCAAATAAAGGTGTAGTTCCCCTCATGCTTAACCTTAGCACTAGTTGCAGGTCATTGGTCAACTTCACAGCACAGCCACTTTAACCCCGAAAGAACTGCTGGTACTGATTGAATAGCAGGCTTCTTTGGTCCCAGAAATGGCCTGTACATCCTGGAAGAGAGAAAGTCTCTTACCCCTGCTGGGAATCACATCAAATCATTCAGCCCATAGCCTAGTTACTAGCCAAACTTCATAATTGTTTTAGGGTAATAAGACCCAATTGTCAGAGGTGCTAATACCCAAGCCAGTCACTGGACATGAACCTCACACAGTTCCATCCACCTTCAATCTCAACTAAAAATGGACCTGCACATATTTTCAGTATTGTGTTCAAGTATTCACTGATCTTGTTGGTTTGAGCATGTGAAGAGAAGCATCTGAAGGAAGTAACGTGGGTTTTTGCCCCTTCTGAGAAAGATCATGAGTAAAACAAGATTATTTTGAGTACTACAATAAGTGCTGACAGTTTTGTATGCAAAAGGCAGCATATTTCACGAAGATTTATGAAAAAATTATTAAAAATTGCCCCGTAAACCCTTCCTCACCCCACAACTTGAAGCGGTCAGCTACAACCACTCCACCAAACGTGTCAATGTCACTTGACCTCTACCGCCACAGTTCATATACACCGCCAGCAAGTCCGCTACCATTGATTATCACCACAGATTACAACGAATAGAATCCACGAATTGTAACTTCCCCTGCCGTTGTTCGGGTCCCCCAGCTACAAACCTTTATGATTACATGCCAAACACCATCGAATCTGACCAGTTGTATTATACCGACTTGTCCTTTCGGCCGCAACAGGAACTACGTGGCAGTTGGCATGGAAACAAATCTTTGAATCGTAATGTGCCATAATTGGTTCACGAAGTTAACTTTCCCTCTGTTGTCGATTTTCGATTGTGGCGTTACTGCTGTGCGAAATTTTAGTGCTAGTAATTGAATGCAGCCAACATGGCTGACGGGTTTTGGTAGTTGATAAATAATTAAAAACAAATATGGCCGGTGAAATAGATCATTTTAATTCGTATACGTTCAATCGACCAGTTAAGGCAAACAGTAAAGCTAATGTGAGTAGAAAGAAGGACAAACGACTGTTTTAGCAGTACAAATGACAGTGATACATTTTCATCTTGTTCATGTCCGTGCACTAATATCACTGTTTCACGTAAAAAACCGACTAATCCGTACAGTTATTATTATCACCACCTTATTTTAATTAACACTGTGTAACTCAGACATGTTTCAGCCCTCAAAGGGCCGTCTGCAGGGGGTACAACACATTTCAACAGCAAGGTCAACAAAAAGAGTTACCAGATGTAAAATTCAGCGTAGTGAATAAGTCGTTTTTTTAATGCGAGGAGTGATACCTTTATACAAAGCACTGTTTACTCTCGCAGGTACTAGAATGCCGTGTATGTGAAGATGTTTTCGGGCTTCAAGGCGATAAAGTTCCTCGCCTTTTGTACTGCGGCCATACAGTGTGTCATGCCTGTTTGCTTCGTCTTCCGTTGAGAGAAAATGCTGTGCAGTGTCCCTTCGACAGACAACCCACACCAGTTGGTACGTTTGTGTTAGCAATGAAGTAATGTGCAAGATTTTCTGTATATGACGCTGTGTAAGTCACGTAAGCGCTGAACTAGGGTAGGCCTACCCGATTTTATAAGCACATTCCCAACATAGTTATAAATCCCTGTATTATGATGGGGATGATGGAAATAGTCCATATTTGAGGAGGCTAAAGCTGGTCTGGGCTTTAATATTATTAATGTTCTGTTCAGTAAGGTGATGTTACAATGTTTATTCTAGCAACTGCAGAATAGTTTGATCCAAAAATTTATATATGAGGGGGTGCTGATAAGTCTTTAGCCTTACTGGGACGGAAACAAGCTACAGCGACCACACTCGGGATTTATTCAACATACTCCCCACAAAGCTCAATACACTTCTTAACCCATTGCTCTAACTTTTGCAAGTCACCCAAAAAAAAATCAGAAGGTTGTCTGTCCAACCAGGTCTCCGCAGCAGCAATGACCTCTGCATCAGACGAAAAATGGCGACCTTTTAATTGTTTTTTCAGTCCAGGGAACAGGTGGTAGTCTGATGGGGCCAGATCCAAAGAATAGGTTGGGTGATCAAGACACTGGAAGCCCGGGTAGGCCAGTTCCTTCTGGGTTGCAAGTGCCCAGTGAGCTGGGGCATTGTTGTGCAAGAACAAGACCCCATTGGTGACCTTCCCACGGCGTTTTTCCTTCAAAATGTCCTTCAGTTGCACCAGCAGAAATGAGTAATACTCCACGTTGATAGTTTGGCCCTTTGGAAGATAATCAATGAGGAGGATGCCGTCTTGATCCCAAAAAATCGAGGCAAGAACTTTTCCAGCGGATTTTTGCACTCTGAATTTTTTGGGGCGGGACGGGGTGAGCCATTCTGCTGCCACTCCATTGATTGTTGCTTTGTCTCTGGGTCATAGTGATATAACCAGGTCACCATTCGCGACAGGATATCATTTGGATCGCACTGAACAAATTCCAAAAGTTGCTCAGATGACTGGTACCATTGACGTTTTTGATCCGCATTCAGGCATTTCAGGACCCACTTTGCGGAGAGCTTCCGCATGTCCAAATCATCATGAATAATGGATCCAACCCCCTCTTGTGAGATGCCCATTTGATCAGCTATTGATTTAGCCGAAATCCAGCAGTCTTCCAAGATTAGCTTATGAATTTTATCAATAATCTCCAGGGTGGTCAGTGTTTTGGGTCGTCCAGGACAAGGCGCATCACAGGTGAAAAAATCACCACGTTTAAACTGGATCACCCAGTTTTTGACGGTGGCATATGATGGTGCATGTTTTCCTAATGTTTCTGTCAGAATGCATGCATTTCCTTCAGTGCCTTGCCTTGCAGGGAAAAAAACTTAATGACAGCTTGTGTCTCAATGTTGTTGAAATCGTGCGTGTCGCCTGACAAGCTTCCTTTCAGCGTCTGTAACAAGAAAAGACTCGCAATTTGGCACATGAACTGGCCCTTCTTTCCAACAAAATTATCAATTCCGTCCTACAACATCGGGAAGTAGGTCGGGCTAAGGACTTATCAGCACCCCCTCGTACAATCATACTGTAAACCTCCTACATGTTTCAAACTTTTGTGGCCATCCTCAGGGAGTTATTTGACAAAGACATTGTGCTTTTCTTGTATGTGGAAGGAAAAAGTGATGCCACCTGCTCCTGCTACCAGCTGCCTGTTTTCTTGTTTAAAATGTAGTCTGTAACCTGTCAGGAATAACTAGAATGCATGGTTGAGGCCATCTTAAAGTAAACTTATCACAGATTTTCATATGTTTGTTGTAGGAATGGCTTGAACTTGCAACCACTTTGGAATTTGAGTGTTATTTACAGTTATTCAGTTGTCTGTATGCCCCACCCATCTGACTGTCTTTGGTCTGATTGCCGTAATAATGCATGGTGTATTCAGATGTATAGGGTATGATTGGTTTTTAAACTAATGTTAAAAATTCTAATAAACCCCTTGCTATGTGTAAGGATTACATATTCTCAGATCCGCAAGGGATTTACACATACCAGTTTAAAAATAAGTTGTACCCTACCCAGTAAACAATGAATCAGTAGAACCCCAGTAACTCTGGTTGCATTTAGATAGAATTTAAAGTATTAACCCTTGGATAGCTTGTGTCTGGTATACCCATCACACAGTATGATGCTTAAAATGCCGAACATGATGGCTATTTAGTGGCCTTCCATATGCAGCTGTCATTTAAATTCCAGTCTCCTGCACATCATGCCAAGCATTTAATTCCTGTGTCACAGGGTTAATATAGATATTTTGAGTATTCATTAGATGCTGTACCCAGCAAAAATAATAATAAATGTAACTCAAAAAAAGATTGATTGCATTTTAGTAGAATACAAAATTTTCTGTTTGTTTGACGTGGTTTTGACTGTGCATCGTCGTTAATATGTGGAAATAAAATGCCAACTAGATGCAGCAGAGGTTTTTATTGCAGATCTCATTGCTTGCTGAACATGTTTCGGGCACCACTATGCCCATCATCAGGAGCTCAAGAGTATTATACAATGGTTGCAGGATGTTGTTTTACAACATCCTGCAAACCGGACACATAACCCTCAGCTCCACACCAGACCAGCAACTTGAAAACCACAGCACGAAATACCACAGGCAGCAACCATTGTATAATACTCTTGAGCTCCTGATGATGGGCATAGTAGTGCCCAAAACATGTTGAGAAAGCAATAAGATCTGCAGTAAAAACCTCTGTTGCATCTGGTTGGCATTTTAATTCCACATATTTCTGTTTGTTATTTGATAAATTTAGTAGATGCATACTTATTGAATGTACACAGTATAAAAAAGAGGCCACACCATTATAGTGAACCAGTTCCACATTCTAGTAACCACCACTCTGCGTGGGCTGTGACATAATTACAAGTAATGTTCATATTAATGCAAGATGTGTATGTCTTGAGCAAACAAGAACTACACTCTCGGTTTACAGACATGTGGTTTTATAAAAGAATAGTGACAAGATTAAGAACCACGACTTAAAATTTACACAAGAATTAAACATATTGTCATTAATAGCATCTAGGAGGGATTAACAAGAGATAGAAAAGGGATCAGTACCTGCAGTGGTGTCAAATGTAACACTTCACAGAGATGTAACTTGAGTTTTAATTCATTCAGAAGTTGATTACTTTTAGGTATGAGATTACTGTATAGATCTGTATATATAACAGCCAAGAGAACAAAAATACAACCAGTCAAGTTATGTGAGTGTACATATTTTCATGTCATAAAAAGCAGCTAGCTGTCAGGCACGTATTAATGTAAACCTTCATTTTTGACTATATGTTTTTGAAGCAACACTCCCTGAGGATTATCATGTATAATGGGTTGAGAAATGTTGGAGTAATAACAAATGCTTGTCAATTGAACATTTGGTGTGTGTGTGTGTGTGTTTTGACTGTTTGTGACTTATTTCCTTAAGATTCTTTTTGATTTTATTCTTCAGTGCCATTCTGAGTCTCCAGAGCAGCTGGTTTTCAAGAAACTTCCCCATTGGAATTGGTGTGTACCACTTGCATCACCTCTCTTAAACAGTGTCTTTCAATTTAATTGTATTCTTTTGTGTTTTTGTTTCAATAGGAAATTCAGGTGTTTGGGGGCTGAAAAAGAATTTTGCCCTGTTGGAACTACTGGAAAGGCTTCAGTATTCCCATGAAAGGGCAACATTTTTCTGCACTGCAGATTTATTGGAAAAAGAACGTCAGGTACTGGAAATTTAGATTCTGTTATTTATGTGACAGTATTAAATTTTCCTCTTACTTTCTTTACACATTGTATGCTACTTCATAAAAGCAGCACATTAAGTTACAAACATTTTTTGTATGAACAAGTTTTAAATAAAATGTAATGAACAATGTCAGTCTTATGCAGACTTGTGGATGTTCTGCGATAAAATGTCGTGTTGACTGGTAATTTGTTACAAATGTCTCAGATGAGATTTTTGCCTCTCTCTTGAGGGTTGTCTGCTTGTTAGACAAATTACCAGTCAACAAAACATCATATCCAAGAAGACTGTAATCTTCAAATTAGCGAAGTTTGATTTGTTTTAATTTTGAGGACTGTTGACATGTAAGCGTCTACTAGAAGTTAAACTAATGACTCCCATGAGAGAAAAATTTTTGTACATAGACTGATGGTTTGTTATTGGTAGTTTATTCCTGGTTATTTATAGTGTTGGTCTGTGCCTTTTCACTGAGAATGTCTTGCCACCTGTATGTAATGTAGTCATGTGAGAGCTCTTGAATATGGTGTTGCTGCTTAGGTGGGAGGGACAGTTGCTGCAGACATCAACAGATTCGGACTGATAGCAGCCTCAGCAAACCAAGAATATATAAAAATTGCAATTTCTTTTCGACATCCTGCCAGTAAACCATCATAAACAGCTACCATAAATCACTGCTATCTGTTAACATGCCAGCCCATTACTGTTTTTTATATGGGGTTCAGTTTTAGACTTTTTTGGCAGTTCTAATGTGTTTGAAACCCCAGTCTTCTCTGCAAGGTATGTGATGGATTTTTAATTAGAATGTTTCACTGCTGTGATCAGCAGTACCCAAGGGATTGGTACATTACATTTCGTGATAGCAGTGGGATCCAGACTGTTGTAGCTTAGTTTTGCCACCATGTATGAGTTAGAACAAATAGCTGACTGCACAGTGTTTTCTGGCAACAGAGTTTCTGGCACTGATCCTCCCAGATGGAGGGTTTTTGGCTGATTCAGCATTATTCCATTTTTGGTCACACTCTTATCTCACAATAGTGTCTCTGCTTAGGTAGTTCCCAGTGACATAATTGCCAAAATATCATGTTGCTTTACTCATTTTCAGTAATATAATTTCATTGACAGGTAGGAAATGTTTCAGAGAATAGTGGCTTCTGGAGTGCATTGTGGGTTTATAGTACCACAGTGTTAAAGCCTACAGATTTCATTCTGTTTCCCTTCAGTGATAAGTGTTCTGGATTTGTTGCCTTTTGTACAATTGTGTACAGCCTGTCTTAGTTTATTGGTGATTGTATGAATAGGTTTTGTGTCTGTAACTTAACACCATGAAATGTATGCCAGGATCCTCTGATTTTCAAATGCAACCACTTTTCTTGTTGGTATCCTCCATGAACATTTATTTGGATGTGTATCTCACATGCGTCATTTAGCCACAACAAAGCAGCAAGTTGTTAACAATAGCAGGGGCTCTGGATTCCAGTTGACTGGAACGTAATGCATAAGCTTAATTTGTGGCAGCTGTTCTGCATTTTATTATGGCTGTCACTCTTCCAAACCTGTGTTTCCTTAAATGATGTGAGTAATGTGTGTTCCTCCTCCCTGAACAGCAAACAGTTTATGGATGGCTGACGAATGATCACAGTGTAATATGATCATTACGGGCCTGATCTTGGTTTCTTAATTGACTGGTTGGGGACTGTAACTTAACTTGTGCCCTGCTTCTTTTCTTGTCTGGAATTTCCCATACATTATTGTGCATCTTGCAGTTTAGATTTTCAGCATTATGTGCTCACATTTTTAAGTATCCTGAATTAATAACAACAGTTATAATAATGAAAGATTCTTTTTTTCTGTTCACTAAAATAATGTCCGCCGTACTGTACTTTTATACGGTATGGTGACACACAGTTGCATAACCATTTGAATTGTCCTGATATATGCTGTGAAGTGATGTTAAATGTTTTCTTACATATAAAACAGAAGGAGGAGTTACATGAGTGAGAACTTATCATCACATTTCTTCATTTTCATGGTGATCTGCTGAGTTTTATATTTCCTTTTTTGTTTAATGACATGGTTTGAAGTGGGCTGGTTGTGGAGAAATCAATAGTTCCCATCTTAAGAGTGACATAATTCTCCTGCTCCATCATTGGCAACTGTACATATGAGAATTAGATCTGCTGTAAGTCACTAAACCATACTAATTTCAAAAATGTTGGGCACCCAGTCTGCTGCAAGGTGGTTTTATTACTTGGAAATGAAAATCTATCGTAATCTTTGCTCTGTTATACAAAATATACATAGTAAGGTAGTGCATGATGCTGTCATATCTTCACAGCTGTCAGTTCCCTGTGATGAGAATGAACAGCATACAGCCGTTCTGTATTGTACTGTATGCACATCACACCTCTGTGAGGAATGCTCAGAAATAACTCATGCTACTCGCACACTTGCAAGACATCGAAGAGTGCCTCTGTCTGACAAACCTCGTGAGAAACCAAAATGTCCATCGCATCCTTCACATGTTGCTGAATTTACATGTTTGGAAGATGACTGCCAAACACTGCAGTCCGGACCAGGGCCTATCATGTGTTTTATATGCAAGGATTATGGACGTCACAAGAACCATAAGGTAAGCTGTAACATGATGGTTTTGTTCTCTGACCAGTATTGTTGATGACTTCCTTGTGTACGAGTATATTATTGGTGTTTGTATAGCCTTCAGTAGCGTAACATTTGTGTTAAATTTTGTGGAAACCATTTGGAGCAAACAATGACAAGACAGGGTGTACAGCGTAGTAACTTGTAAGACAGTTTTATCATTGACGATGGAAAGTACAATAAAAATAATAAAATCTACAGGGGCAGAAGGACACATTATTGCAGTGGTCACACATTTATACACCATTTTTAAAGGGAATTAATATACATGGCACTGCTTGTGTAGCTCTATCAGACTTTTTGTGACTAACATATTTTAACACATTCTTACAGCATGCTTTGGTAGAGACAGAAGCTGAAAACATCCGGGTGACTGTTATAAATGCTGTCCAGCACATGAGAAAATTTATGGAAGAAATGAGTGAAACTGCACACAAATTGGGTATGTTTATAATGTGACCATTAATGAAAATCATAGATGGAAGTATGTAAGCTAGAAATGTTATGGAAAGTACATGCAAGGCAGACTTCATGCAGATGTTATTAGTGAAAACCTTGATTTTTGTGTAATGAAATGAAATGAAAAACCATTGACCATTTGCCACAGAGGGATGTGCTGTATGTGCCCACTGAGGTCTCCTTAACGTAGGTTTTGTCTCCTGTGGTTGAATGTGTTCTTCACATGTGTTTCATCCTATGCAGTATAACTGTCTCATGTACGTAATTTGTTTAACCTTTTTAACAAAACTTGTAGAAGAGTGTAGGTAAAAGTCTAATCCAGTATTCGGTTCTATGTTGAATACTGCTGTAGAAAACTCTAAATTATGAAAGGGAAAACCAGTGGAGTTACCTGAAAAGTGTTGTTGCATATTTCTCTTTGGTCTCATGTCTTCGTGGTGTTGTATGCAAATGTGGGTCTTCAGGCACCAGAAAAAGATTGTATAGTGAGATCAAATCGTACAGGAAGGTTGGTCCAGTATTGTGAGCATCAAAGTGCTGCCTAATTGAAGGTCACTAATGCTGACCACTAAGGAAAATAATTTGTGATTCTGAGAATTTCTAGTGCAGCCATTAATATACATCATCAATGTGATGCTGTACTGTCATAGGATGCAAGCTCACACAAAGTAGGGTATGCATAGGCTGATATTTGCTGCTCACCTACCTGCAGCATTTCATTATTTATGGTGTTACTATTACCACACTTTTGGACATCTTGAGCACAGACTACATCGTCCAGCTAATAATAAAACTAGGTACTGTACCACCACAGGGCCGGGTAGCATAGTCGGTATAGCGACTGCCTACGGGCTGGACGGTCTGGGGATCGAATCCTGGTGGGGCGAGATTTTCCGCACCAGTCCAGACCGGCCCTGAGGCCCACCCAGCCTCGTGTACGATGGGTACTGGGTCTTTCCCGGGGGTAAGGTGCTGCCGGGGCGTGACGCTGACCCCTCACTCCCTTCTAGTGCAGAGGTCTAAAATAGAGTAGAGCTCTCCCTAAGGGCCTTCGTGGCCTGTGAAAGGGTGAAACCTACTGTACCACCAGAAAGTAGTTAGGCTTCCCCATGCATATCATCATTCTGTCAGCGATCCATACTCATCTGTGACTTACCATTGTGGCTTGTGTGAAATGTGATCATATTGGACAGGACAAGTGTGTTGCATCTTTGGGTGCGAAAGTTATTGTGGTTTAGGGATTCGTAGATTCACCAGTCTGTGGTAATTTTACGTGATTGTGAGATGCAAATGTTTACACATTCCTTATTAATTGAAACTTAACTCAAGCTTTCAGTCAATTCATGACCCTAATTGTCAGACATGGCTTCTATCAATTTGGCCATAATTTATAGTAGGTAGTCATGGTATCAGATTACAAAATATTGTTCACAGGGAGAATTTCTTCCATATGCATGCAAAACAGCTGATGGATGTATGACTGAGCTGTTTTATTTTTGCTTGTGGCATATGTGTAATCTTTTAATTTCAAATTTTTTGTTTACTTGAACAGAACAAGTAATTCAGAGGTTGGAAGGTACAGGAGGAGAGGGTGGAACTGCTGATATTGCTCGTGCACTTGTTCAGACATATTTCCAGCAACTGCTGGAAACACTGCAGCTACAGGAGGCTGCAGCCATGACGGCAGTAGATACATATATACGAGAAAGACTCTGTTCACTACGACAACTGCAGGAAGATTTAGCTACGTCACTTTCACAGGTTAATACTCAAACATTATAAAACTGATGAACTTTTTTCTTCTGTTCCTTTGCCTGTATGAAATACTAAGAAATGTAATCATACAGAAGAAATTTTATTGTTGTTCGAAGTTTTGATTTTGTGGCATTTGTACACTTAAAAATGAAGCTCTGTCTTCTGGATATGATGCTGTGTAATCTGATCCTGAAGATTGAGGCAACACATTTGTGCAAATTTAAGCAGTTTCTACCAGACCACACCTTGTCAGATCACAGTCACTGCTTTGAAAACCCCAGATCTCACATTTGTATACAGGAGAAAACCTCTATCCACTGTTCCTAATGGTATCATGATTAGAACATGATAAATGCAGGATAACAGCTGTTGCAGGAAGATCATAAAGGTGTCAGATTTATAGAGAACAGTATGTGAGGGAAAACAGTGCATGTGGGATTGATGGATGGAGGTTTAACTGTACTTGATTTTATGTTATTTTCATGACAGTTGCTTTACTGGTATTCAAACAAAATTCAGGTATTCTCTTAGCCAGTTATAAGTCAACATCATCTGTATACTTTTCAATTCCAGCATAAATGTATGCAGTAGAAATGTATAACTGATCCATATGCAGGTGACTGCTGCTACTGTACTTAATTTGGTAAATTCTGTTTGGTAAATTTAGGTGGCTGGTGTTTGTGTCCAGTGTGAACAAACCATACAGCAAGATGATACTCGTGTCTTAGCAGCTGCTAGAGAGATCAAAGAAGCTTTGAGTTCAATTGAGAAACAGCAACAGCAATATTCTGAGCTGACTCCTGAGCAACTGCAGCCTGATCCCAGCATACCAATCACTTTCACAAAGGTATTAAGAATCTGCAAATGTAGTGGAGCTTGGGACATAGAACTCAGCTGATCCCAGTTAATCAGACATAGAGCTAGCTGATAGTGATTCGTAATAAATAACTTGGTGATGTTAAGAGTTCATGTCCATAAGTAACTCAGGGCAGTAGAATTGCATACAAAATATAGGTTGGAAAGGCTACAGGGAAGAGACCACTTGAATGACATGTGCATGAATGGAAGATAATACTAAAATAAAAGAACTGAATTTACCTGGCTCAGAATGAGTGCAACAGTGGATTTATGTGAGCAGTGTGTTAAAGCTTTCTGGTACCTGAAGAGCACAAACTCATCTGAATTCAGAATAAGGAAGTTGAATATAGGTAAAGTAATACAGAAGAATCAACTAGATGCAACAATAACAATTTATTGATCTCCAAGATCAGCTCAACATGTTTTGGGCAGTTTGAGTCAAGCAACCTCCTTCATACTGTACACGTAGTGCCACGTCGCCACTCTCTGAACCCCTGCCTACCACAACAACAGGACACTATACCATATGCTGTAAAAATCTCAGTCTTACGCTCCTGAAGATGGGCAAAAGATTGCCCGAAACATGTTGAGTTGATCTTG
>Ga0209628_10001854_pt1 | contig 14037 bp, 8 predicted proteins | sample TergutCu122P4_FD_187285 | JGI IMG/M metagenome (GOLD analysis project Ga0209628, IMG submission 187285) | Cubitermes ugandensis P4 segment gut microbial communities from Kakamega Forest, Kenya - Cu122 P4 (SPAdes) (version 2) | ecosystem: Host-associated > Arthropoda: Insects > Digestive system >...
AAAATGATATGCGACGCGGAACTTACGTCTCTCGAAGAAAACGCGAGTTATACAAAAGAAATATCTATGACTGTAAATTCATACAACAACGTAAAAATAAATTTCCCGAATGATTTGGATAAATATGAAGTTTTAAAATAATAAATACGGAGGAGATAATGGCAGCCGTTTTGAAGCGTACCATCTTGGTCGCCACCGCCGTACCAAAAATATTTGATGCGTCTGAGGCGCCCAATGACCAGCCGAGAAATAAACCGCTACTCAGAAATAGGAGCAAAACAACATCCATCAGACATCCCTCTTAATTGTAAAAATGAGTAGTTTATCTAAGCAGTCTTCTGCGATGTCGGCAATGTTGGCCATTTCGTTTACGATCCAATTCAACTGGTTTTTGTGAGCCAAAGGAAGGTCTGAATCGTAAATCGCCTCTCGAAGTCGACCGGACGAAATATCGCTTTCATGTTCCAAAAAATACACTTTTTGTGAATAATCGCGGACAGCCGAAATGTTACGGAAAAAAGCACGCGAGGTTATGGCCAAATTATCGCAACAATCGGAAACCTGATCGCAAAATTCGATCATACGCGAATGATATTCAACAGGAATGTCCGGTCGTTCAATGTAAAAGCGATAGATCGCCTCATCAATTTTATTGATGATCTTGTCAAGGCTTTCAACCAAATCCAACACATCGGCGCGTAAATCCGGAATCAAGTTCTCCGCATAAAGACTATTCTCAATTTCTCGGCGAAGCGCGTCTGCTTCATGTTCGATTTGACGCATTTGCTTATTGAGTTTTCGATACGCATCACTTCGGCGTTCGTTCAGGTACAACCGAATAGCCTTCTTAAAAGTCAGTGATGCTTCAACAACTTTGTCATGATAAAGGTCAATCTTGTTTTCTAATGACTTTGTTTTAGAAAAAAGTGAAAATTTAATGTCAAACATAATCTTAAAATTTATTGCAAAGGTAGCGTTTTTTTTCTTACCTTTGCCCCACAAATGACAATGATACGACAAATTTTCACATTTATCGCGATCCTATGGACGTCAGTCGTTTGCGCGGAAGAAAAGATTACAGGTTTTGTTTATAATGAAAACAATGAGCCGGTAGTAGGGGCGCATGTGAGGTGGCAGGAAACCCGACGCGGAACGACAACCGACAAAGAAGGCGCTTTTGAACTCGCCCAAAAAACAAGTGAAAAAACATTAGTTATTAGCTATGTAGGTTTTGTCACCAACACCATCAAGGTTGTTCCTGGCGAAGCGCCTCTTCGGATCCGGCTGCAAGAATCGGTCGAATTGGAGGAAGTTGTAGTAAACGAACGACGTGTTGGTCTCGTCGCTTCGCGTTCAAGTGTATTACAGACGCAGAAAATCACTTATGACGAACTGTGTCGGGCGGCATGTTGTAATCTGGCGGAAAGTTTCGAAACTAATCCTTCGGTCGATGTCTCTTATGCAGATGCATCAACCGGTGCGCGCCAAATCAAACTGCTTGGATTGGCAGGCGCTTATGTACAGATGTTGACGGAAAATTATCCGAATTTCCGGGGCGCGTCGTCACTTTACGGGTTGGACTATGTCCCTGGCGCTTGGATGGAAAGCATTCAGGTGTCAAAAGGGACGTCGTCGGTGAAAAACGGCTATGAAGCGTTGACCGGACAAATCAATGTCGAATTTAAAAAACCATTTACATCCGATATTTTCTCCGTCAACCTGTTTGCCTCCGACGCTGGACGGTATGAAGTCAACAGTGACGCGACCTGGCATGTAAGTGATCATGTTTATTCCGGTTTGTTTGTGCATTACTCAAAAGACGGTACACAACATGATGCCAATGGCGATGGTTTTTTAGATATGCCTCTCAAAGAACAAGTCAACCTGATGAACCGTTGGCAACACCGAACAAATAAATACATCGCCCAATATGGCATCCGTGTTCTGAAAGAAGACCGTACCGGCGGACAGGACACACGTCATCACTATTTCATAGACCCCTACCGTATCGAAATCAAAACAAACCGTTTGGAAGGGTATACCAAACAAGCGTATGTCATCAATCCCGACAAAGTGGAGAGTGTGGCGTTAATTGTTTCGGGTTCGTATCACGAACAACAGTCGATGTATGACCGGATTAGATATAATGTTTACCAAAAAAATGGTTATGCTAATCTGATGTACGAAAAAACTTTTTCTGTCAATCACAGCCTTAGTACAGGTTTAAGTTTGAATTACGACGGGTTCGACGAAAACCTCACCCGCAATCGCCAAAGAGAACGATACAACCGTAGCGAAGTCGTTCCTGGTGTTTACGTCCAATATACCTGTAATTTGAATGAAAAATTCATCGCGCTTGCAGGCATCCGCGCCGACAACAGTTCACTTTACGGTTTTTTTGTAACACCGCGCTTTCACCTGAAATATAACCCATTCAACTGGTTTCATTTACGGGCGTCGGCTGGCAAAGGGTATCGTACGGCCAATGCGTTGACCGAAAACAATTTTCTTCTATCCAGCAGCCGTAACATTCGCATGGCCGATGATTTAAATCAGGAAGAAGCGTGGAATACAGGCCTAAATTTTTCGTTTTACATCCCCGTAGCGGGTAGAGACTTAGTCATCAATGCAGAATGGTATCATACGAAGTTTTTAAAACAGGTGATTATTGACATGGACAGCAATCCACATGAAGTCCGTTTTTATAATTTAGAAGGCCAATCGTATGCCAACAGTTGGCAGATTGAAGCTACCTACCAATTCCCATTTATTCGCGGTTTCACTTTAATGGGAGCGTATAGATACACTGATACACAGACAGATTACACTAATGCGACAGGTGTAAAAAGACGCCTGAAAAAACCGCTTGTCAGCGATTATAAGGGGCTGATAACGGCTTCCTATCAAACACCGCTAAAAAAGTGGCAGGCCGACCTGACCGGTCAGTTAAATGGAGGCGGACGTATGCCTGCACCGGATGCTTCAAACCCGTTGTGGGATACGAACTTCAAGCCGTACCAAATATGGAATATTCAGGTTACGAAGTACTTCCGCACATGGTCGGTCTATGCAGGCGCTGAGAATTTGTTAAACTTCAAGCAAGCGTATCCGATCATCGACGCTATGAATCCACGAAGCAGCAATTTTGACGGGACAATGATTTGGGGCCCCGTTCATGGGCGCACCATTTACATCGGACTAAGATATAACATTAATCGAGAGATTTAAAATTTAAGATTTAAAATTTAAGATTTGAGATTTAATTAATAATTAAGAATTATGAAACGGATTTTTTTGCTTTTGATTTGCGTCATTGGCGCAATTACGGTTGTTTCAGCGCAATCCACCAAGAAAAATGAGAAAGAAACGGTTACATTTTTGGTGACTAACATGGATTGTGAGAACTGTGTCAAAAAGGTCGAGAAGAATATCGCTTTTGAAAAGGGCGTTACCGACCTGAAATGTGATCTGAAAACGAAAACGGTTAAAGTCACTTTCCAACCGGAAAAAACGACCGAAAAAAAATTATTAGACGCCTTTAAAAAAATCAAGATGGACGCTGAAGTTAAAAAAGACGAAAAGTGACCATTTATTATTCTAAAAAATCATGCTTAAGAAACGTAAAACAAACACGTTAAAGCGCATTCCGCTACTTGACAAAGTATCGTATCACCGTAAACCTGACAACTTTACGTTGGAAGCCTGGCAAAAAATTCTGCGTAAACAATTTGTCGTCGATAAGTATTTCCGTATCACCAAATTAGGCGGACATCCGGTATTTGCCGATTACGATGTTTACAATCCCCAGACAAAAAACACGTACAAAGTGGCGTTGCGCGATAACCGGGAAGGACAAACGGTTAGCATGAATTTTTGTACGTGCATGGATTTTAAGACCAACCGGTTAGGCACATGTAAGCACTTGGAAGCCGTACTCCTTCAGGTTCGTTCTGATCCGCGGTTGGGGCTTTTGTTACGTCAAGGTCATCCTCCTTCCTATACATCGGTGTATTTGTACTATGGCGAGCAACGGGAGGTGAAAATACGTATCGGAACTGACCATAGGGATGAGTATCGCCATTTAGCTGCTCCCTATTTTGATCGTGACACCTTGAAACCGGATGCTTATTCCAAATTTGAGTTTTTTCTTGCCGAGGCGCGTGCGATCAATGAGGAGTTCAGGTGTTATGATGATGCCCTTGAATATATTTTAACCGTACGCGAAAATCAGCATCGAAACGTCGTCATTAACAAACGTTACCTGCTTGATTCGGATTTAAACCATTTGCTCAAGACGACACTTTTTCCTTATCAACAGCAGGGTGTTTTGTTTGCGGTGAAAGCCGGACGATGCCTGATTGCTGACGAGATGGGTCTCGGGAAAACCGTTCAAGCCCTTGGGGCTGCCGAATTGTTGAAACGTGAACATCAGGTGCGCCAGGTGTTAGTCATCTGCCCTACTTCACTTAAATACCAGTGGCAGTCGGAAATACGCAAGTTTACCGACAGTGCGGTAAAAGTCATTGAAGGAACGCCTAATATCCGATCTGGTCAATATACAGGCAACGAATACTATAAAGTGGTGTCGTACCATACTGCCAGCCGCGATGTGGAGGTCATCAATGACGCCGAATACGATTTAATTATTCTCGACGAAGCGCAACGCATCAAAAACTGGAAAACACAATTAGCGCAATCGACTAAGAAGATAAAGTCATCTTATGCCATTGTTCTGACCGGCACACCTCTCGAAAATAAATTGGAAGACTTATATTCGATCATGCAGTTTATTGATCCCTATAAACTCGGCCCCTATTACCGTTTTTTGTATCATCACCAGATTACGAACGAAACGGGTAAAGTGGTCGGATACCGACACCTGCACGAAGTTGGCCAAAAAATGGCTGATGTCATGGTTCGTCGCCTAAAACAAGAAGTACTTGCCCAGTTACCTGAACGCATGGACAAAATTTTGTTTGTCCCTATGACTGAAAAACAGTTGGAACACTATGATAGTTACGTTGATATGGTGGCTAAATTAGTACATAAATGGCGTAGATTCGGTTTTTTGAGCGAAACAGACCGGCAACGGCTGTTGATCGGATTGAACTGCATGCGTATGGTTTGCGATAGCACCTATATTCTCGATCAGGATTATGAAAACCGGCATGATACAAAAATTGAGGAATTAATGAATATCTTGGACGAGGTTTTCGAGACGTCCGGCGATAAGGTCTTGGTGTTCAGCCAATGGATGCGGATGACCTATTTAGTGGCCAAAGAGTTGGAAATGCGCGGTGTATCGTTTGAATATCTGCATGGAGGCGTGCCGAGTGAGAAACGTAAGAATCTGTTCGACCGGTTTAATAACGATCCGGATTGCAAGGTATTCCTGTCTACGGATGCCGGCAGTACGGGGCTCAATCTGCAATCAGCTTCGATCATCATCAATCTCGATATCCCCTGGAATCCGGCGGTACTCGAACAACGGATCGCCCGCGTTCACCGCATGGGTCAAAAGAACAAGGTATCGGTGATTAATTTCGTCGCCAATCAAACCATTGAACACCGGATGCTTTTTGTGCTTGATTTTAAGAGCGCCCTGGCGCAAGGCATACTCGATGAAGGCGAAGATGCCATCTTCTTGGAAGCCGACAAATTCACCCAATTTATGGAGACGGTTGAAGCGGTTACCGCCACGATGGAAGGTGAAGCTGCGATATCCTCTGAGGAAAAAATGGAATCGGTGGAAATGGGTTTATTCCCTCTTCGTGACGTGGAAGTTCCCGAACCCGACAAGAATGAACAGTTTACTGATAACGAGGCAGTTAAAGTTAAAGCTATAGAGGTAACGGGTGAGGAAGTGGAGGTATTGACGGATGGAATCATCGGTGATGATGACATAGCACCGATTGAACCTTTAGCGCCAAGACCAAACCGTGTGGCTGATAGTGAGCCGGCGCAACCCGATCCCCAAGACCTGCTGGCAGGTGGCATCCGTATCCTCAGCAGCTTGGCAAAAACGCTTTCCTCCCCCGAAGCGATGCAACAATTCGTTTCTTCAATGGTCGAGCGCGACGAAAAGACCGGACGTTGCTTTATGAAAATCCCTATAGACGACCAGCAAACAGTAACCAACGTTCTGAACCTGCTCGGACAGCTTTTCAAAGGCTTCGCCAAGTAATCATTTAGATATTTAACTTAACATATATAAAGATGAATAAAAAAGATTTTACGACCGATTTGAATCCTTTAGTTCGGCATTTGAATAAAGCGCCGAAGGACTTTACAAAGGATGACATTATTAAATTTGTTATTGATAACGAGGTTAAGATGCTTAACTTCCGTTATACCGGAGGCGATGGCCGCCTGAAAGCCCTCAATTTTGTGATTAGCGACAGGACGTATTTAGAGCAGGTGTTGTCGCACGGCGAACGTATCGACGGCTCCAGTCTGTTCTCATTTGTCGAAGCAGGTTCAAGCGACTTATACGTTATCCCGCGATTCCGCAGCGCTTTCTTAGATCCTTTCACCGAACTGCCGACGCTTTGTCTGCTTTGCTCGTATTACACCAAAGACGGGAAACCGTTAGAAATATCCCCTGAATATATTTTGAAAAAAGCAGCACAGTCGTTTACAGCCGTTACAGGTATGGATTTTCAGACGATGGGTGAGTTAGAATTTTATGTGATTGGCGAAAAAGAAAACCATTTCTTGGCGACCGACCAAAAAGGGTATCACGAGTCCTCCCCTTTTGCCAAATTTGAGGACTTCCGCATGGAAGCGATGCATCTGATGGCGCAAGCCGGCTGTATGGTGAAGTATGGTCACTCCGAAGTGGGGAATTTCACACTTGAGGATAAGATTTACGAACAAAACGAAATTGAATTTTTGATTACAGATGTCGAAGATGCAGCCAACCAATTAGTTATCGCTAAATGGATTATCCGTAAATTGGCGTACCAATACGGGTTGGATGTTACATTTGCCCCCAAAATAACGACAGGCAAAGCCGGCAGTGGCATGCATATTCACACCTGTATCATGAAAGAAGGCAAAAATAGCATGGTAACCGACGGCAAACTGAACGACACCGCCAAAACAGCGATCGCCGGTTATATGCATTGCGCACCGTCGTTGACCGCTTTCGGCAACCGCAACCCCACCTCCTATTTCCGGTTAGTGCCTCACCAGGAAGCGCCTACCACGATTTGTTGGGGTGATCGGAATCGCTCCGTATTGGTTCGCGTCCCGTTAGGATGGACCACAGGCGACGATATGGTCGCCCACGAAAACCCGTTGGAAACACCGGTTATAATGGATGGTTCGCAGAAACAAACGGTTGAATTTCGTTGCCCGGATGGTTCGGCGGACGTTTATTTGTTATTGGCTGGTCTTACCGTTGCCGCCCGTAGCGGTTTCGAGATGGACAACGCATTAGACGTGGCTGCTAAGACCTACGTCGATGTCAACATCTTCCTTGCCCAACATAAAGACCGGGTAGCCTCATTGAACAGTCTGCCCGCCTCCTGTTGGGATTCAGCTGAAATGCTTGATAAACAACGGGAAATCTACGAGCGCTACAACGTCTTCCCGCCCCACATCATCGACGGCATCATCAAAGACCTCAAAAAATTCAACGACAAAGACATCCGCAAAGCCTTAGAAAACAACCCCGAAAAGATGATGGAACTCGTCCAACACTATTTCCACTGCGGGTAATTTGTTTTGCAGTTGAAAAAATAAGCGTTACTTTTGCGCTGTTTTATTCATTAATTTTATGGAAAGAGTATTGGTGACCGGCGGCGCCGGTTTTATTGGTTCACACCTTTGCGACAGACTTATCCGTGAAGGGTATGATGTCATATGCTTGGATAATTACTTCACAGGCAGTAAAAATAATGTGCGTCATTTGTTGGGTAGCGACCACTTCGAGTTAGTGCGTCATGATATTACTACCCCCTATTATGCCGAGATCGATCAGATATTCAACTTAGCTTGTCCCGCTTCACCGGTTAATTACCAATACAACCCCATAAAAACGATGAAGACATCTATTTATGGCGCCGTTAATATGCTTGGGTTAGCTAAACGTGTGAAAGCCAAGATTCTTCATGCCTCGACCAGCGAGGTGTATGGCGACCCGACAATTCATCCGCAGGTGGAATCCTATTGGGGAAATGTGAATCCGATTGGTATTCGCTCCTGTTACGATGAAGGGAAACGGGCAGCCGAATCACTTTGTATGGATTATCACCGTTTATTTCAAGTTCGTGTCAAAATAGTACGTATTTTTAACACCTACGGGCCGCGCATGGATAAAAACGACGGTCGCGTGGTATCCAACTTCATTGTTCAGGCCTTGACCGGACAAGACATTACTATCTATGGCGATGGGACGCAAACACGTAGTTTTCAGTATGTTGACGACCTTGTCGAAGGGATGATGCGGATGATGGATACGGATGACAACTTCACAGGTCCTGTAAACATCGGCAATCCCGGCGAATTTTCGATGCTCGAATTGGCGCATGAGGTGATATGCCTGACCGGATCGCGTTCCAAAATCATATTTAAGCCGTTGCCGCAAGACGACCCCCGTCAACGGAAACCGGACATATCATTGGCTTTTGAACAATTAAACGGTTGGCAACCATCAGTAAAACTTCAAGAGGGATTAATAAAAACAATTGCCTATTTCGATGATTTGTTAAAATGTAACAAATGATATTAGCACACAGTGGATTTACACGAGATTATACCTTTATATAAAAGTTACCCGCATGTCAATGCGGTTGTATCGGTATTGGAAAAAGACAGTCCTTCTGACGTCTTTTTATCGGGATTACACGGTTCAAGTAAAGCGGTTGTGACTGCTTCCATTTTTGAAAAAAGAGGAAGCCTGTTATTATGTGTCCTGAATGGCCTTGAAGAAGCCGGCTATTTTTATCATGATCTGATGCAACTGATGAATGGACAAAACGTTTATTTTTTCCCGTCAGCTTATCATCGGCATATTAAATATGGCCATACCGACACGGCAAACGAAATTTTACGCACCGAAGCGCTTGGATTGTTACAGGAAAAAGACCCCTCATTTATTTTAGTGACCTACCCCGATGCGATAGCTGAAAAAGTACTGTCGATGAAAGTATTGATGGATAATACATTGACCATCCATACCGGTGAAAAAATAGATCCGCTATTTGTTGTCGAAGTACTTGAAAGTTACGGATTTGAGCAGATCGACTATGTGTATGAACCCGGACAATATGCGGTACGGGGCAGCATTGTTGATATTTTTTCGTTCTCCAACGAATATCCTTACCGCATTGATTTTTTTGGTAATGAAGTCGAAACGATTCGTCGCTTCGATGTGGAAACACAGCTTTCAATTAATAAAACAGAAGAAATACACGTCATACCGAAAATCAGTAAACACCATGAATCGGATACCTCTTTGCTTGATTTGTTGCCACATAACGCTTTACTTTTATTTCAAGACCTGATGTGGTGTAAAGAACGCATCGACAGTTTATGGAATGAATCTCCCGTCAACCGTGATGAAGAAGGGTTCTCAACCATCGAAGCGATGCATTCAAAATTAGTCACCATCGATCATTTTACCGAATCGGTTTCTCTATTCAAAAAAAACCACTTCATCACTTCACATCCAGACGGGGACAAATCGTCCATAATGCCTAACTCCGAAATCATTCGCTTCGATACCGCCCCGCAGCCGATCTATCAGAAAAATTTCGATTTAGTCAGCGAATCATTCCAAAAAATCCTGTCGGAGGGGTATGCCATTTATCTGTTGACGGACAGCGTCAAACAAGCCCAACGCATCCGTGATATTTTTAATGACAGGGGCGATCATATCGCATTTACAGCCATTAACCATACGCTCCACGAAGGTTTTATAGACCATTATTTAAACGTGTGCCTGTTTACCGACCATCAGATTTTCGGTCGGTACCACAAATACAACCTGAAAAGCGACAAAGCGAAAAGTGGGAAAATTTCTTTGTCGTTGAAAGAGCTTAATCAATTTACATCAGGCGATTACATTGTGCATATCGACCATGGCATCGGACAGTTCGGCGGTCTCGTACGTACAGAAGTGAACGGTCGGTTACAGGAAGCCGTCAAACTCATTTATAAAAACAACGACATCATTTTTGTCAGTATTCACTCGCTGCATAAACTTTCCAAATACAAAGGAAAAGACGGCGAACCTCCGGCGCTGAGCAAGCTCGGCACAGGTGCATGGGAAAAAATGAAAGAACGGACTAAAAACAAAGTCAAAGATATCGCCCGCGATTTGATCAAACTGTATGCCCAACGAAAAGACGAAAAAGGGTTTTCATTTAGTCCCGACAGTTATCTGCAAGATGAGTTGGAAGCCAGTTTTATTTATGAAGATACCCCCGACCAGTTGAAAGCAACGACAGAAGTCAAGGCGGATATGGAAAGTGAACGCCCGATGGACCGCTTGATTTGCGGCGATGTGGGATTCGGAAAGACCGAAATTGCCATCCGTGCAGCATTCAAAGCTGTTACTGACAACAAACAAGTGGCTGTACTTGTTCCGACAACCGTTCTGGCATTCCAGCATTACCGGACTTTCAAGGAACGGTTGAAAGATTTTCCCTGTACGGTCGATTATATCAGTCGTGCGCGCAGTCAAACAAGTATAAAAGGTATTTTAGAACGACTGAAAGCAGGCCGGTTAGACATCCTCATCGGCACCCACCGATTAGTTGGTAAAGATGTGAAATTTAAGGATTTAGGACTTCTTATCATCGACGAGGAACAAAAATTCGGCGTTTCCGTCAAAGAAAAACTGCGTCAACTGAAAACAAATGTGGACACGTTGACGATGACAGCTACGCCCATACCAAGAACACTTCAATTTTCGTTGATGGGCGCTCGCGATTTAAGTAATATCCATACACCGCCGCCCAACCGGTATCCGATACAAACCGAAATTGAACGGTTTAATACCGATATCATCCGCGAAGCAATTGAATATGAGATGAGCCGGAACGGTCAGGTTTTTTTTATCAACAACCGTATACAAAACATCTATGAAATCGAAGCGTTAATCCGTCGCGAAATACCCGATGTACGCATAACGGTTGGCCATGGACAAATGGAGCCTGAGAAAATGGAAAAGGTGATTCTCGATTTTGTCAATTACGACTATGACGTCCTTGTTTCGACGACCATTATGGAAAACGGTATCGATGTACCTAACGCCAATACGATCATCATCAACAATGCACATCAATTCGGGCTGTCGGATTTGCATCAGTTACGTGGGCGTGTAGGCAGAAGTAACCGTAAAGCCTTTTGTTACCTGCTCTCTCCCCCACTCTCTTCCATCACACCCGAATCGCGACGGCGTTTACAAGCCATTGAAAATTTTACAGATCTGGGCAGTGGTATTTATGTGGCTATGCAAGACCTTGACATTCGTGGAGCAGGAAATATGCTCGGCGCAGAACAAAGCGGTTTCATCGCCGATATCGGATACGAAACGTATCAGAAAATATTAGAAGAAGCGGTCGATGAGTTGAAAACGGATGAGTTTGCCGACCTGTTTGCTTCCGACGATTCGACGCATCAGGAAGGGGAACGCACTTTTGTTCGTGAAACATTTATCGAAAGCGACCTTGAACTGTTGTTTCCTCCAACATACATACCCAACGATTCGGAACGGATCAGCATCTATCGCGAACTCGATGCAATCGAAAGCGATGATGACCTTAACGGATTCATCACCCGCTTGAAAGACCGCTTCGGTGCGATACCCAAAGAAGGCGAAGAATTGATTCGTGTCGTACAGTTACGTCGACTCGGCAAACAATTGGGTTTTGAAAAAATCATGCTTAAAAAAGGGATGATGAGTCTTCAATTTGCCAACAATAACGATAGTCCTTACTATCAGAGTAATGCTTTTAGCAAATTACTCACTTACATACAAAAACACCCTAAAAATTGCAATTTACGCGATCAAACCGGCAAACGAAGCCTCACTATTCGAAATATCGCTGATGTATTATCTGCTTGCAATTGCCTTTCCGAAATGAATAAAGGGAATTTCTAAAAACCCCTTTTTCTACCAATATTTTGTCCCTAACGGGACATGGGCGTCAATAAATAGAGAGATTAGCGGAAGCGGGGGGATTCGAACCCCCGGTACGGTTACCCGTACGACAGTTTAGCAAACTGTTGGTTTCAGCCGCTCACCCACACTTCCAATGATTTGCGCTGAATTATCTAATAAAAACGGAGGCAAAGGTAGGAATTATTTTAATACTACCAAATAATTAATTAAATACTTTTTGCGATTCTGTCGTTTATCATTACTTTTGCATCATCTTACGCGAAAATTTTAAAAAAAGAATACTATTATGTACAGGACTAAAACATGTGGAGAATTACGTCTGAAAGATGAAGGCAATAGCGTGACCTTAGCCGGATGGGTTCATAAAACACGCCTCATGGGTGGAATGACATTTGTTGATGTGCGCGACCGTTACGGTATCACGCAGTTGGTTTTCAATGAAGAGGTCAACCCCTCCCTTTGCGAACAGGCCAAAAAATTAGGTCGTGAGTTCGTTATTCAGGCCACCGGTATTGTTAAGGAGCGTTCAAATAAGAATATCCACATCATGACCGGCGAAATTGAAGTTGTCGTATCGGAATTAATTGTTTTGAATGCGGCGCTCACCCCGCCATTCACCATTGAAGATGAGACTGATGGCGGCGATGATATTCGCATGAAATACCGGTATCTCGATTTGCGACGCAACGCGGTACGAAAAAATTTAGAAATACGGCAAAAAGTGTCCTTTGAGACTCGGCGTTACTTGAGTGAAGCCAAATTTCTTGAGGTCGATACGCCTGTACTTGTTAATTCAACCCCGGAAGGCGCACGCGACTTTGTTGTTCCTTCACGCATGAATCCGGGACAATTTTATGCGCTTCCTCAATCACCCCAAACATTGAAACAATTATTAATGGTTTCGGGATTTGACCGGTACTTTCAGATTGTCAAGTGTTTTCGTGATGAAGATTTGCGTGCCGACCGTCAGCCGGAATTTACGCAGATTGACTGTGAAATGTCTTTTGTCGAACAACAAGATGTGCTTCATATGTTTGAAGGACTGATGAAACATCTGTTCCGTACGATACGAAACGTATCATTTAAAGACGATTTTCCGCGCATGACATGGGATGATGCCCTGAAATACTATGGTACGGACAAGCCGGACCTCCGTTTCGGAATGAAAATTGTCGAGTTAATGGATCTCCTTAAAGGCGCTGGTTTTGCTTTAATGGACGAAGCTGAATATATTGGAGGTCTGTGTGTTGAAGGCGCAGCATTCTATACGCGAAAGCAATTGGATGAACTGACTGACTTTGTGAAGCGGCCGCAGATTGGCGCTAAAGGGTTAGTGTATGCACGCATTGAAACAGACGGGAACATCAAATCAAGCGTTGACAAGTATTATACGCAGGAAACACTACAAAAGGTTAAAAGTGCATTTAACGCCCAACCCGGGGACCTGATCCTCGTATTGGCCGGCGTTGAACCGAATAAAGTTCGGAAGCAATTGAGCGAATTACGATTAGAAATGGGGAATCGCTTAGGTTTACGAAACAAAAACACCTTTGTTTGTCTTTGGGTTGTCGATTTTCCGCTTTTAGAATGGGATGAAGAAACACAGCGTTTTTATGCCATGCATCACCCGTTTACTTCTCCCAAAGCCGAAGACATCCCTCTCTTGGAAAGTCATCCGGCGAAAGTGCGTGCCAATGCTTATGATATGGTGATAAACGGTGTTGAAGTTGGAGGCGGTTCGATTCGAATCCACAACAGTCAACTGCAAAAACAGATGTTTCAAATCTTAGGTTTTACAGAAGAAAAAGCGCAGTCTCAATTCGGATTCTTGATGAACGCATTTAAATATGGCGCTCCACCTCATGGCGGTATTGCGTTTGGTTTAGACCGGCTTGTCAGTTTAT
>Ga0209628_10001855_pt1 | contig 14034 bp, 12 predicted proteins | sample TergutCu122P4_FD_187285 | JGI IMG/M metagenome (GOLD analysis project Ga0209628, IMG submission 187285) | Cubitermes ugandensis P4 segment gut microbial communities from Kakamega Forest, Kenya - Cu122 P4 (SPAdes) (version 2) | ecosystem: Host-associated > Arthropoda: Insects > Digestive system...
TGATTTGCTTGTGGTGATAGAGGAGGAAGAACACCCCGAACTTCTGCGGGACGGCAGCGATTTGATATACAACCTGCTGCTTGACGTACCAACCGCAATTCTCGGCGGCACGGTGGAGATACCAACTGTTGATGGAAAAGTTAAGGTAAAAATTGACAAAGGCACGCAATCGGGAAAGGTTTTGCGGCTTAGAAACAAGGGCTTACCGAACGTAAATAGTTATGGTACAGGTGATTTACTTGTAAATATTGGTATTTACATTCCTGAAAATCTGTCGTCTGATGAACGCAAAATTTTTGAACAGTTTCAATCATCGTCAAACTTCAAACCAAGTCAGCACAACGCAAGAAGTTTTTTTGATAAGTTTAAAAAAATGTTTGAATAAATGTCAAATTTAGAAGTCCCAATAAAATATAAATTAACAAACACTAAAATATATTTTAATTTTACAAATTTATATTATTTAAAATTAAAAATTGTTAAAAAATATATTAATATAAAAAAAATATATTACTTTTGGCAAATTTTTTTAAATTAAATGGTGTTATACAATTAAACAAAATATTTTCAATTAAAAAGCATTATCTTAATCTTAATCTTAATCTTAATCTTAAACTTAAACTTAATCTTAATAAAAAAAATTATAATTTATATCTTAAAAACAATTTAAAAGATGACAAAAAACAAATTTTTCAAAAGTATAGTGATATTATCACTATTGACAAGTTGTGCGTTATTTAAGTTAAGCGCACAAGTAACTGTCGGCGGCAATACGCAGCCGAAAGCAACTCTTGATGTTGTTGCTACCAAAACAGACGGCACTACCACCGAAGGTATTATAGCCCCACGTCTTACAGGCGACCAAATAAAAGCAGCAGATTTACTCTATGGAGACCCGCAAAATGCTGCGATTGTTTATGCTACCGCACCGGTAACAACGCCATCTCCCAAAACAACTAACATTAAAAAGGCGGGCTATTATTATTATGACGCTCCGAATAATGTTTGGGTTGGACTGAATGCAGGTAATGAGGTGTGGTTTTATATGCCAAGCTTCAACTTGCCGCTTGGAACAACTCCAAATGTTACACTTCATTTTAATCTTTACGATGAGTATAAGAAGCAATTTATGCAAGCAGGCAATGCACAATTTATTTCTTCAACTTATGCACTCAATCCGACCAGGGTGTTGGCTCCTGAACATTATGAAGCAGATGAGTTGGATTATTACGTAACTGCATATTCCGCTAACGTAATTACTGTGATTAGCATTGATGCTACCGGAGATATGACTTATAAAGTAAATTCTTTAAATGTTCCTGATGGGTCTTTTATTAATGTGGTTTTTAAAGTAAGATAATAATGAACAAAAAAAAGTTTTTCTTGCTGTTTTCTCTGTTTGCTATTGTACTTTTATTACCATCAAAAGTATATGCACAGTTGGAAATGAAAGTCCTCTATTTTAACAATTTTGGCAGCGGTCCAATTACAAATAATTGTACCTCTTACAATAATGTTAACTATTGCGGTAACAGTCAAGTACAATATCCTTCCGGATGTGATCTATATAAAACAGATTATAATTTTGTAGCAGGACCTGGAATGTACCAAAGTGCAATACCTACGGATAACGCATATTGCATCACAAATCAAATTTGGGGTGCAAATACTCAAAACTCAAGAACAGCAGGTAATCATGCTTTTGGAGTATGGTATGCCGGTACTATAAATACAGCTAATGCAGGTTTGTTTGACCACACTACCGGAGGGGTAACCGGTTCCTATAATAGTGTAATTGGTAATTCCGGTATTGCAGGAAACTTTATAGTTTTTAATGCTTCTAAAGAAATTAAACCATTTTTTTATGATACTATTAGAAATTTGTGTGCAGGAACGGATTTATATGCATCTATTTGGGCTATAAGCGTTATCGCTACTGGAAATACAAGCCATTTTAGTCCTATTTTTATTTTTCAGATAGAAGACCTTAATGGCAATATTTTAAAGAAATCAGACCCTATTAATGTGCCAAACAACGTTAGATTGTGGAAGGAGTATGGTATGCATTTTAAAATTCCCTTAGGACAAAATGCTGTTGTTGTAAAGGTGATTAATGACCGACCGGAGACAGGTGGAAATGATATTGCCTTTGACGACTTGGGTATATACGGCAGTGTTCCTACGCCTACTCCTGCAAGTGTAGCAGTTTGTGAAGGTAAAACAATTATGCTTGATGCAGGGTATTCCGCAGCAGGAGACGAAGTGTATTATGAGGGTTATCAATGGATAAAAGATAATGTAGAGATTGATGGTGCAACATCTCATAAATATACTATCTATAACGCTCAACTCTCTGATGCCGGCTCTTACTGGTTAAGGGTAATAGATTGCCACCTCGACACTCTCTATACAACACCTGCTGTGGTAACGGTAAATCCATTACCTGTGGTTGAATTTAAAGACACGGTGATTTGTATAGGTACCACATTTACATATCCTCCATTTTTTACAACTAATAATGTAGTATCTGGATATACGTGGACAAATAACAACACAAGCATAGGATTATCTGCATCAGGAACACGCAACTTGCCAACATTTACAGCAATAAATACCGGCACTGCCACAATAACAGTTACCGCAACATCAACAGAAGGATGTTCGGGCGATGTATCTACAACATCATTTAATATTATTGTTTCCCCTTGTACGCTTCCTGTCAATCCGCATGTGAGAGGAAAATTTACACAATAATCAAAAAAAAAAACAACTAAACATTCCAAGTTTCAAAAACTTGGAATGTTTTTTTGATACAAAAAAAATAATTATTACTTTTGCAGAAAAAAATAATGGCTAACCAGACAAAAATAGAGAATATTCGTAAAGTAGATTTGAATTTGCTGAAAGATTACGCTTGCGAAGATGCGGATATTGCACTGCAATTAAAAGAAATTTTGGAAGAAAAGATAAAAGAACAATCTCCCCTCTCTTGTGGAGAGGGGCAGGGGGAGAGGTCTCTTGAAAATCTTTTTTATGAAATAGAGATGCCGCTTGTAAAAGTCCTTGCAAAAATGGAGCGAAACGGCGTATTAATTGACTATTTTGCACTTTCTAACTTTGCGCAAGTACTTAACAGTCAGTTGAATAACATTGAAAGTAAAATTTATGCTATTGCAGGTTTTCATATAAATATTTCATCGCCAAAGCAGATTGGCGAATTGCTTTTTGACCGACTGAAAATTATTGATAAACCAAAAAAAACTAAAACAGGGCAATACCAGACAGACGAAGAGACGTTACAATCCTTAAAAGGCAAACACGAAATTGTGCCGCTGATTTTGGAACATCGCGGACTGAAAAAACTGCTTTCCACTTATGTTGAGGCGTTGCCGAAATTGATTAACCCGAAATCAGGAAAAATTCACACCTCATTTAACCAAACCATAGTTTCCACAGGGCGGTTAAGTTCGTCAAATCCAAATTTGCAGAATATTCCAATTCGTGAAGAACAGGGCAGGGAAATTCGCAGGGCGTTTATTGCACATCCCGATTGCGTGCTGCTTTCCGCCGACTACTCGCAGGTAGAGTTGCGGATTATGGCGCATCTGAGCGGCGACAAAAATATGCTCGAAGCATTTTTTTCGGGGCAGGATATTCACGCAGCAACGGCGGCAAAAATTTTCAAAGTTCCGATTAATGAGGTTACGCCGGAGATGCGGCGCAAAGCAAAAACAGCGAATTTTGGCATCATTTACGGCATTTCTGCTTTTGGACTTTCAGAGCGTTTGGAAATTCCGCGAAAAGAGGCAACAGCATTGATTGAGGGCTATTTTGAGTCGTTTCCCGATGTAAAAAATTATATGGAAAAATCAATAGAGACGGCTCGCAGAGATGGTTTTGTGCAGACACTTTTTGGCAGAAAACGTTATTTGCCGGATATAAATTCGCAAAATGCAAATGTGCGCGGGTTCGCCGAACGCAATGCCATAAATGCTCCAATTCAGGGTACGGCAGCAGACATTATAAAAATTGCAATGGTAAAAATTGATAGCGAACTTTCCAAACAAAATCTCAAAACCGAAATGATTTTACAGGTACATGATGAGTTGGTTTTTAATGTGCCAAAATCTGAACTTGAAATTGTTAAAAAACTCATCAAAACCGAAATGGAAAATGCCGTTACACTCAATATACCACTAATTGCTGATATTGGCGTGGGGCAAAATTGGCTCGAAGCACATTAAAAATGAATTTTGCTTGATTATTTAATCGCAAACTTTAAGAACTTTATTATGGACACTTCTAAATACACACTGTCATTACGGCTGAAAACTAAGCAATTGCGGGTTTGTTATTGCTGGCTTGACCCGCAACCGCAATGACAAAATGAATTATTAGAAATCCTCTTATTTTTTAACTTCTTATAAAAAAACAATTAATCATTAATTTTTATGCTAAAAATTTATTGCAGCCTTTATCAATTTATTTTTCGTTGTGCTACCCCTTTTTTACCTTGGAGATGCCCAAAACGATTAAACAATTTTCAATCTTTGTCAAAATTATTACTCGAAAAAAATGTAAAATCAGTACTATTAGTTACCGATTCAGGCATTGTAAAATTAGGACTGCATAATGCTCTAATTCAAACAATAGAAAGTAACAACATTCATTGTGTTTTGTATGACAAAACATTGCAAAATCCTACTATTAACAACATTGAGGATGCCTTGATGCTTTACAAAAATGAAAATTGCACCGCTATCATTGCACTTGGAGGCGGCTCGCCAATGGATTGTGCCAAAGGGGTAGGGGCAAAAGTGGCGCGACCAACAAAAAGCATACAAAAAATGAGAGGACAACTCAAAGTTTTGAAAAAAATACCACTGTTGATTGCTATCCCAACAACAGCAGGTACAGGCAGTGAAACTACTCTGGCAGCGGTTATTACAGATAGTAATACCCACGAAAAATATGCTATAAATGATATTTCGTTAATTCCTCATTACGCTTTGCTTGAACCGACACTTACTGTTGGATTGCCGCCATTACTAACGGCTGCAACCGGAATGGATGCACTTTGCCACGCCGTTGAGGCATATATTGGTCAAAGTAATACCAGTAATACCCGTAAATATGCGTTGAATGCTACAAAATTGATTTTTGAGAATTTATTTACTGCCTTCTCTGACGGTCAAAATATCACTGCCAGAAAAAATATGCAGGATGCTGCTTTTTTGGCAGGAGCCGCTTTCACACGCGCTTACGTTGGAAATATTCATGCCGTGGCTCATACACTCGGCGGACAATACGGTACCCCTCACGGATTGGCAAATGCTGTTATAATGCCATATATTTTAGAAATGTACGGCAATAAAGTGCATAAATCTCTCTCTGAAATGGCACTTGCTGCTAATATTGCAAAAACAAGAGATGCAAACTACATAAATTCAGATAAGTTTATCGCTGCTATTAGAGAGATGAACAATAAGATGGGTATCCCTGAAAAAATTGTTGAATTAAAGGAAGAAGATATTCCTATCCTTGTAAAACGTGCTTTAAGGGAAGCAAATCCTCTATATCCAGTACCAAAAATTTTTGATTTTGAGGATATGAAAAAAGTTTATTACAATTTATTAATTAAATAATTTTTAAATATTATGTCTAAATTTTCTGATATTTTACAGACACAACGTTCTTTTTTTGCTTCTGGCAGCACAAAAGATGTATATTTTAGAATCGAAACTCTAAAAAAAATGGAACGATGGATTCGCCACCACGATAACGAAATTATGGAGGCACTGAAAATTGACCTGAACAAGCCGCCTTTTGAAGCGTATGCAACTGAAGTTGGTGCAACTCTTGATGAGTTACGTTTTGCCATAAAACATATACGCAAGTGGAGCCGAAAAAAATATGTAATTTCTAATTTGAAAAATTTTCCATCATCAGGAAAGATATATCCCGAACCTTTTGGCGTAACGCTGATTATGTCTCCGTGGAATTATCCTTTTATGCTGACAATAATACCTGTTATTGCTGCAGTAGGTGCTGGCAACTGTGCGATTGTAAAGCCGTCTGCATATTCGCTCGCAACCTCTTCCTTGATAGCAAAAATGTGTGCAGAAGTATTTGATAATGGGCATATATTAGTTGTTGAAGGAGGGCGCGATGAAAATAGAGCGTTGCTTGATGAACGTTACGACCTGATTTTTTTTACAGGCAGCACAACTGTTGGCAGAACCGTTATGCAAGAGGCAGCAAAGAACCTTACCCCTGTAATTTTGGAACTTGGCGGTAAAAGTCCGTGTATTGTTGATAAAACTGCAAATCTAAAAATTGCTGCAAAACGTATTGTGTGGGGAAAATTTGTAAATGCGGGACAAACTTGTGTTGCTCCCGACTATATTTTGATACACAAATCAATTAAACAAAAATTTATTGAAGAAATTAAAACGGCTATTTGTACTATGTATGGTGAAAAGCCGCTTGAAAGTCCAGATTATTCCAAAATAATAAATGAAAAACATTTTAATCGTTTGTTGGCACTGATGAAAAATGAAAATATTATTATGGGAGGCAATTACAATTTATCTAAATTACAAATTGAACCTACATTGCTTGACAATGTGCAGTGGAATGCACCAGTGATGAACGAAGAAATTTTTGGACCTATTATGCCGTTGATTACATATTCTAATATTGAGGATGTAGTGCAAATTATTAACAGCCGTCCCAAACCGCTTGCGGGTTATTTGTTTACAAATGATAAAAAAATAGAACGGTATTTTTTACGCAATGTCTCTTTTGGCGGCGGTGCTATTAATGAAACAGTTACTCATTTATCTGTTTCAGGGCTGCCGTTTGGGGGCGTGGGCGACAGCGGAATGGGCAGTTATCACGGTAAAGCGGGCTTTGATGCTTTTACACATTATAAAAGTGTATTGCATAAATCAAAACGTATGGATATACCGCTGCGATACCCGCCATACACAGATTTTGGACTTAAACTATTAAAATTATTGTAAAATTTTTTTTTGCGCAATAACAATATTTTTTATAACTTTGCGTTTTTAAATGAAATGAAAAAATATTTTGCTTATATCGTTGTGTTATTGATAGTTACCTCTTGCGGTAATTATCAAAAATTACTGAAAAGTACAGACCCCGAAGAAAAACTTGCTGCTGCCAAGAACTATTTTTTAGAAAAAAAATATTCAAAGAGTTCAACTTTGTTGCTTGATTTGGTGCAGATATACAGAAATTCCAAACAGGGCGAAGAGGTTCTCTATCTTTTAGCCGAGTCGTTGGCGGGGATGAAGGACTATTATTCGGCAAATGCCTATTACAGCGAGTACATCAAGTCCTACCCGCGAGGCGAATACACGCAGGATAGTAAATTTATGCTGGGCTATTGCTACTATTTGGACTCGCCCGATGCACGTTTAGACCAGACAGCAACAAATAATGCTATTGCTGCGCTAACAGAATTTACTATGCTTTACCCTAACAGCGATAAAACAGAGCAGGCATACAAACTAATTGCCGAAATGGAAGATAAACTCGCATACAAGGGCTTTTTGGAAGCGAGGTTGTACTATAATTTAGGAACATATTTGGGCAATAATTTCCGTGCAGCAGTGATTACCGCTGAAAATACTTTAAAAGATTATCCAAACACAAAATATCGCGAAAATTTGTCATTTTTGATTTTGAGAGCAAAATATCAAGAAGCGGTCTTGTCGGTTGCAGAGAAAAAAAAGCAGCGTTTTTCGGAAGTGGTGGACGAATTTTATAAATATTCTGTAGAATTTCCAAACTCAAAAAACAATGCAGAGGCAAACAGAATATTAAAAGAAGCAAAAAAGCATGCAACAAAATAGACACAAGATAATAGACACAAGACACAAGACACAAGATGAAGGACGAAAGACGAAAGACGAAAGACGAAAGAGAAAAACTCCCTCTCCTGCGGGGAGGGCTGGGGAGGGGTAAAAAAGACACAAGATAAAAGTCGAAAGGAAAACCCCCTTTCACCATTCACCATTCACCATTCACCAAATAAAACTAAACATTAAACATTAAAATATATAATGGAAAAGAAAACATCAATACCTGTTTCAACAATAACAAGAGATATAACTTCGTTGTCTGCTTCGGTTGGAAACGTTTATCAAACAGTAGCAATAATTGCAAAAAGGGCAAACCAAATTTCCAATGAAATGAAAAACGAGTTGGAAAGAAAACTGTCTGATTTTTCTACTATTACAGATAATTTGGAGGAAATTCACGAAAACCGCGAGCAGATTGAAGTTTCGCGTATGTATGAAAAAATGCCGAAGCCAACTTTGAGAGCAATAAAAGAGTTTGAAGACGGCAAAATTTACTACCGTAACGCAATAAAATCAGCGTAATCTCCTGCAAAATTCTGAACAAACTATTGCAGCGGCAACAGCAACATTCAAAGATTCGGAGGTTTTGCTATTGTTGGAAAAGTTAGGAATAAACAGTTTTTCTGAAATTAAATTCTCTATTTCAGCCGAAATGCCATTACCTTCATTGCCCAAAACGATAATTCCGTTTTTGGGCAATTTTTGTTGATAGATATTTTTTCCTTTTAAAAATGTACCGAAAATAGGTATTCCGTTTTCCCTTGACTGTTTTATAAATTGCTGTAAATCAACATAATGCACATTTACATTTGCTAATGCACCCATTGTTGCCTGCACAACTTTTGGGTTATAAACATCGGCGGTGTCGGGCGAACAAAAAATGTTTGAAATGCCGAACCAGTCGGCAATGCGGATAATTGTGCCGAAGTTGCCTGTGTTCTGTACACAATCAAGGGCAAGGGATAAATCCTTGTAGTAGCCCCCCTTAGTCCCCCCGAAGGGGGGAAACAAATCCCCCCTTTGGGGGGTGGGGGGGCTTTTCGTGTTTGCAGGCATTTGAAAAACAGCAACAACCTCTTGCGGTGTTGTCAAAAAAGATACTGGTTTGAGTTCCTCAGAGGTTTTTACTTCAAAAATTTGCAGCCCACTTTCTCCTTCGGACATTTCCCCCGAAAGGGAAAAAAGGCGGCGGTTATTTTTTAACCAATCTTGCGTTGCAAAAAGCATTTTGCAAGTGAATTTTTGCGACAAATCGGTTACATTTTTTCCGCCTTCCGCCACAAAAAGCCCTGACTCATCACGAAATTTTTTATGTTTTAATGAAGATACAATTTTTATTTTTTGTTTTGAAATCATATATCTATTTTAGTTAGATAATTAATATGTGATTTTTTTGCAAAAGTATAAATAAATTATGGATTATTTTTAGGTGAAAGGTGAAAGGTGAAAGAGTACGTCATTTTGAGCGTCAGCGAAAAATCCCGTGAAAAAAACAGATTCCTCACTTCGTTCGGAATGACAGAAAAAAACTGCTGCCGCAAGTTTGAGTGCTTGTTGCACACCCCCAACGGCTATGTGTCATTGCGGGCTTGGTTACTGAGCGCAGTCGAAGTATGACCCGCAATCGCTTGAAAATTAGGTGTTTATACCACCTCCTGCCCCCTCCAAATTGGAGGGGAATTGTTTTTTTCTGTCATTCCGAACGAAGTGAGGAATCTGTTTTTTTCACGGGATTTTTCGCTGACGCTCAAAATGACGATTTTTTTTCTGTTCATTTCAGATATTCCATTTTTTAAAAAAATGGAATATCTAACTTCCTCCTTTCACCCTTCACCTTTCGCCCTTCATCTTTGCCACAAGTTTCCGCTATCGCTAAAATTTTTAAGTTCCTCTTTTTCAGGCGATTGCGGGTCAAGCCCGCAATGACAGGTTTTTGTTTTCCCTTTCGCCTTTCGCCCTTCACCTTTTACCTTTTACCAAAATTTTAAAAAAAAGTTAAGAATCCTTCTTTCACAAGAAAGATTCTCAATAAAAAACAAATTTTGCGTTATTATAATTTGAAATCTTGTCTTTCGCAAGAAATATTTCAAAAAAATTACAAATATTTTTATTAATTTACCAAAAAAAATCCCTTCTCTTTTTCAAAATGGAAAAAGAGGGGAAATTTATCATGAAGAATTGTTTTCTGACAATATACAATATAAATATTTTAATACCCATATAAAAAATACATTATTTATTATAAACGCATCGCAAAAATTTCAAAGTGCAAAGGTAATATTAATTTTTTAAAAAAAGTGTAACAAGTATTACAAAAATGATTTTTTTTTAAATTTTTTTTTCATTGCATAAAAAAAATCTATTCTTTTAAAAATCAGGCAATTATAAATATTTATTTAAAAGTAAAAATCAAAATATACAAATTTTAAAATAAATTTGTATATTTGCACTTTGAAAAATAGAAAAATTGATGCCAATAAAGAAATTTTTATTAGTTTTTTTTGCGTGTAATTTACTGATAGCGTGTAATTTAACAAAATATGTGCCGCAAGATGAAACATTGTTGAACCGCGTAAAAATCAAAAAAGATACACCCGATTTGGACGCAGGTGCGCTAAATAATTACGTTGTGCAGCAGCCAAACAGTTATGCACTCGGTTTTATGCGGACAAAGTTGGCATTATACAGCATTTCGGGCAGGGATACAACAAAATGGATTAACCGAACTTTGCGAAAACTTGGAGAAGAGCCGATAATTTTTGATTTGCCGCTCACAGAAACATCAAGAAGCGCTATAAATCAGGCAGTAAAGAATAAGGGGTTTCTAAATTCAAACGTTACTTTTGATATTAAAACGCACAAACGAAAAACCGATGTAACATACAAAATTATTTCAGGAACGCCATATCTGATTGGTCGCTATGAGATTGATATTAATGACGATACGATAAAAAATATTTTAACCAGATTTTCACGCAGAAACTCGCTTGAAAATAGAATGTTTGATGTTGATTTGCTGAATGAAAACCGCAACAGAGCGGCGCAAACTTTGCGCAGATTGGGATACTACAACGTACAAAAAGAGATTTTTGCATACACGGCAGACACTACTTTGGTGAAAAATTATGTTGATTTAACGCTGTTATTGCAGCCGCAATATGCTGTTGATTCGGTGGCAAAAAAACTTTTTACAAAAAAACAGATTGACAAAGTTACCATTTATTGTTTGTCGGATAACAGAATTTTAGATGCAGATTATTTAACCAATTCAGACACAGTATATTACAAAGGGTATCAAGTTATTTATAATCAAAAAAAGCATATTTTTACACCAAAATTTTTAACGTCAAAAATTATGCTTGCGCCGAATCAAACCTACAACGAAAGGTTGGTAGAGCGCACAAACTCATCGCTGAGCGGTTTGCCTGCAATAAAATCTGCCAATGTGGCTTTTAACGAAAAAGACAGCAATTTACTCGAAAGCAAAGTGTTTGTGTCGCCCGCAAATAGATACAGTTATTCCGTTGGTATTGACGGCACAACAACTACAATAGGCAATGTGGGTGCGCGGCTCAATCTTGGTTTTGCAGATAAAAATATTTTTAGAGGAGGCGAGGTATTGCGGCTTGGAACAAACGCAACATACGAGGCAAGATGGGACCCTGTAGAGGTTATTGATGCTAATGACACAACAAAAACAAAAAAAAAGATAAAGTGGGGACACTCTTATATAGTGGGTGGCGAGGCAAGTTTGACAATTCCGCAAATTTTGCTGCCGTTGAAAGAGAGTGCGCGGCGCATATACGGCGGAACAACGGTCTTTTCTATAAATTATTCGTATCAAAATTTGATTAAGCGTTATGAACGTCAAATTGCAAACGCATCTATAACCTATAACTGGCAGCAGAGAAATTCAAAATACATATTCAATTTGATAGATTTTGTTTATGTTAAAATGGGTAGTATTGATGATGATTTTAGAAAAAAATTTTTGGGACCTACATCGTCAATTCGTTATAGTTTTGAAGACCACTTAATTACAAAAATGGGGTTTGGATATTCAACCACAAGCAGACGAAATGAAACATCAGCACAAAGTTTTTATACTTTCAGAACATCAGTAAAAGCGGCGGGAAATCTATTTTTTATAATTAGCAAACTAACAAAACAGCAAAAAGAAGGAGATGTTTATAAAGTGTTTCGTACCCCATATTCTCAATTTGTTAAGGGTGATTTTGATTACAGTTACAACTATTTTATAAATAAAAAGATAAGATTTGTGTTTCATGCGGGCTTTGGTATTGCTTTTCCATACGGCAATTCATCAATTATGCCTTTTGAAGAGCGATTTTACAGCGGTGGAGCAAACAGTTTGCGCGGCTGGAGTCCCCGAAGTTTAGGACCGGGTTCGTATAAATCACCACCTTCGCCAAAAGGAACAACGGCAATATATTTTATGAATCAGTCGGGAGATATAAAACTTGATTTGAATGTGGAACTGCGTTTTAAACTTTTTTGGGTGCTTGAAGGAGCGGCGTTTATTGACGCAGGAAATATTTGGACAATAAAAAATTATCCCGAACAGGCAGGAGGAGCGTTTCTTTTTACAAAAAAAAATGTAGCAAAATATAATGCAGAAAATGAAAAATATGCAGATGATAATGGACTTGATAAAAAAAATATTAATAGCGTTGCACCGTTTTACGAACAAATAGCGTGCAGTTACGGGCTTGGAATTAGAGCAAATTTTTCGTTTTTTGTTTTGCGCTTTGATTTTGGAATAAAATTGCACGACCCTCAAAATCCTGATTACAGATGGCGCGGCTGGAGCAGTAGTTTAGATAATAACGATTGGGCTTTCAATTTTGCAGTAGGGTATCCGTTTTAGTTAGTGGTGAAGGGGGAAAGATGAAAGGTGAAGGGTGAAAGGGAAAAAACACTCCCTCCCTTGTGGGGAGGGCTGGGGAGGGGTAAAAAAGGAAAAAAAAATCTTATTCAACTTTCTAAAATATCAAAACTCACTGCTTGATACTTGATACTCACTACTTGATACTAAAAATGAAAAACCTTTTATTTGCAATATTATTTTTAGCAATTTCTTGTGCTGTTTTTGCACAGGAGAAAAATAATTTTACAAATAACTCTTGGACAGTAAGTTACGGCACTTTCAATTTGAATGACACCTATCTTTCGCCTTTGAAATACTTTGGTTGGAATGTTCAACTTGATGCTGTGCATCAAAAATTTTTCAAAAAACATTACAATTTATTTTGGAAAAATCATAATACTTTCAATTACGCATATTTGATTAACAAGCCCGCAACAGCCGATATAATGTATGTTTCCGGTGATATTGGATTTGGGGTTGATTATGTTTTTTATGATAATAAAAAATTTGCTTTTTATGCTGGCAGTTATGCCTCGCTTTTTGCGGCGGGTAAATACAGCGGCAGAAACATGAATAATATTGCTTCGATTGATGCAAATTTTACTGTTTTATCTGACTTTGGAGCAAGATACAGGATAAAATTGGGGCAAAAAGCAAATTTGGTTTTGCGTGATGAGTTTAAAATTCCGCTTATCGGGGCTATGTTTGTACCCGAAATGGGTACGCTCTATTACGAATACACTTTTGGCAACTGGAATACTGCGTTTCATTTTACTTCGTTTCACAATCGTTTTGGAATTAAAAACAATTTTTATCTTGATTTTGAATTTAACAAATTTATTCTTCGCCTAACTTGCCTGCAAAATTATCAACAATGGAATGCTAATTATTTGTTTTTCAAAACATTTCAATATAATTTTGGTATAGGTTTTGTAATAAATTTACAAAATGTAACAACATTAAAATAAGGGCACTCACAAAAATACCAACCTGCCATTGCGGCGCAAACCGCAATCATTTGAATAAAATACAAGTAGTCAGTCAGAATTATTTTTTCGCTCTTTTCCTTTCATTTTCATCTAAAATAATTTTTCTTATTCTCAAATGTTTTGGCGTAACCTCAAGATATTCGTCTTCTTTGATGTATTCCAATGCCTCTTCAAGTGAAAAAACAATCGGCGGAATTAGCCGTACTTTGTCGTCAGAACCGGAGGCACGCATATTTGTTAATTTTTTCGATTTGGTAACATTTACCGG
>Ga0209628_10001856_pt1 | contig 14030 bp, 13 predicted proteins | sample TergutCu122P4_FD_187285 | JGI IMG/M metagenome (GOLD analysis project Ga0209628, IMG submission 187285) | Cubitermes ugandensis P4 segment gut microbial communities from Kakamega Forest, Kenya - Cu122 P4 (SPAdes) (version 2) | ecosystem: Host-associated > Arthropoda: Insects > Digestive system...
CCGTGCCGCTTTAGCAAAATTATTACCATTGCAAAAAGCCGACTTTACAGGAATTTTCGAAGCAATGAACGGGCTTCCAGTAACTGTTCGCTTGCTCGACCCGCCTCTCCACGAGTTTGTTCCTCATGATGAAAAAGGACAACATGAATTGGCAAAAGTGATGGGTATTACTTACGAAGATATTCACTCCCGTGTGGAAGGTTTGTTGGAACAAAATCCGATGTTGGGACTTCGCGGTTGCCGCCTCGGAAACTTGTATCCCGAAATCACGGAAATGCAAACCCGCGCCATCATTGAAGCTGCTTTAGACCTGAAGAAAAAAGGCGTTAAAACATATCCTGAAATCATGGTGCCTCTGACCGGTATTCTTTATGAATTTTTGGCTCAAAAGAAAATCATTGATGATGTAGCTAAAATAGTATTCTCGGAAAGAGGAGATACTATCGAATATAAAGTCGGTACGATGATTGAAATTCCTCGCGCTGCATTAACCGCTGATAAAATTGCTTCCATTGCAGAATTTTTCTCTTTTGGAACAAACGACTTAACTCAGATGACTTTCGGATACAGCCGCGACGACGTTGCCAAGTTCTTACCAATGTATATAGACAAAGGTATCTTGAAAAACGACCCATTCGCCGTGTTAGACCAAAATGGTGTTGGCCAATTGGTCAGAATGGCAACCGAAAGAGGTCGTGAAGCACGTCCGGGACTCAAATGTGGTATTTGCGGCGAACACGGAGGCGAACCTTCTTCCGTTAAATTCTGCCACAAAGTTGGATTGGATTATGTAAGTTGCTCACCGTTCCGCGTGCCTATTGCGCGATTGGCGGCAGCTCAGGCAGCGATAGAAAATTAAGTCGAAAAAAATATTCTGAATGAAAGGTTTTTTCAAAATGATGTTTGCCTCCATTTTTGGAGTATTCATCGCCTTGTTTATCGCAGGATTGTTTTCAGTACTCATACTTGCAGGAATAATTGCCGGCGCAGGAAGTCAAACTTTCCTAACCAAAAAGAACTCAGTGTTGGAGATTAATCTCAGCGGAGTTATGAGCGACCGGGTTGTAGAGAATCCTTTGGCTTCGCTTTTCGGAGGAAATGATGTCAAACAGTTGAGTATGATTGATATCGTATCTTCGATAAAAAAAGCGAAAGAAGACAAAAACATCAAAGGGATTTATCTGAAAGGAGGATTATTAGTTTCCGGCATTTCTTCCGTAGAAGCTATCAGGGAAAGCTTGATTGACTTCAAAGAAAGCGAAAAATTCGTAGTAGCTTATTTGGAGCAATGTTCACAATCGGCTTATTACCTGTGTTCTGCGGCTGATAAAATTATTTTCAATCCTTTGGGAATGTTAGACCTTCATGGCTTAGCTGCTGTTCCTGTGTTTTATACCGGATTGTTGGAAAAATTAGGCATCAAAATGGAAATATTTAAGGTTGGCACTTTCAAGTCGGCAGTAGAACCTTTTATGCTTAACAAAATGAGTAACGCCAGCAGGGAGCAGGTCAAATCTTACTTAGGCTGCTTGTGGAACAATATTTCTTCCAATATAGCCGAAAGTAGGAAATTAAGCAGAGAAGACTTGAATAAGTTAGTCAATGAAGGTCTGATACTTAAAGATGCAAATTATTTGTTATATGCAGGATTAGTTGATACCGTACTTTACAGTACAGACGCATCGGATTATCTCAAAGAATTAGTTGGTATCGGAAAGAAAGAAGAGCTGAACGTTGCTTCCATAAGTAATATGAAACCATTACCTCTAAAAAAGAATGATGTCAAAGATGAAATCGCCGTTCTTTTTGCCGAGGGTGAAATCACCAAAGCGCCAAGCGGAACTTTCAATACGGAATCTGTTATCAGTGATAAAGAATTTGTAAAAGAATTGAAGAAACTGAGAGACAACGACAATGTCAAGGCAGTTGTTTTCCGTGTAAATTCCCCCGGAGGAAGTATGTTTATAGCAGAACAGATTTGGAAAGAAGTTGCGGAAATAAAGAAAGTCAAACCAATTGTCGTATCTATGGGCAATTATGCGGCTTCCGGAGGATATTATATCTCTTGTGCCGCCGACTGGATTGTTGCCGAACCAACTACTCTTACCGGCTCTATCGGAGTTTTTTCTATGATACCCAATGCCGAAGGTTTAATGGGTAAAGTAGGACTAACTACCGACAGTGAAAAAACAAACAAATTTGCCGATTTCGGTAATCTGTCCCGCGCTCTGAATGTGGATGAAAAAACTTTATTGCAAGCTTATACCGTAAAAGCATACGATATGTTTCTCACCCGTTGTGCCGATGGACGCCCGAACAAATCCAAAGCTGCGATTGATTCCATCGGTCAAGGTCGCGTGTGGACGGGCGTACAAGCCTTGCAGCTCGGCTTAGTTGATGAACTCGGAGGTTTGGATAAAGCCATCGAAGTTGCCGCTCAAAGAGCCGGATTGGAAATATATGATACCAATCACTATCCTGTCCAAAAAGATTTTTTCACCCTGTTGTTGGAAGAATCTATGGGAGGAGTGAAAATGAGATTATTGAAAAGTTTGCTTTCTGAAAGCGAATTTAGAAATTACTCATTGCTGAAAAATGTAGAACAACAAGATTATATTCAGGCAAGAATGCCCTTTGACCTGGAAATCAAATGATTTTAAAAGTTTCAAAATGTTTTGAAAATTAATCAATAATGGAAATACAAGAATTAAAACAATTAGAAGCGAAAGCAAAAGAAATCCGAAAAATGACCATTGATTCGATTGGTTATTTGGGCGTAGGCCACATTGGCGGCGCTTTGTCGGTAGTAGAGGTCTTAACCCTGCTGTATTACAAGCACATGGACGTGTCGTCCGATGATCCTAAAAAGAAATATCGCGACAAGTTGGTACTTTCCAAAGGACATGCAGGACCTGCATTGTATAGTGTATTGGCAGACAAAGGATTTTTCCCCAAAGAGTGGCTACACTCTCTGAACAAGGGAGGAACCAACTTGCCCAGCCATTGCGACATGAATCGGACGCCGGGTATTGATATGACTACCGGCTCGCTGGGACAAGGCATTTCTGCGGCAATCGGAATTGCATTGGCCAACAGATTGGATGATATTGACAAAAAAGTGTACCTTATCATCGGAGACGGAGAATCAAACGAAGGGCAAATTTGGGAAGGCGCTATGGCTGCGCCGCATTTCAAATTAAATAACTTGATTGCATTTACCGACAATAACAAAATGCAAATTGACGGTTGGGTATTCGATACCATGAATATTGAGGATATAGGCGCCAAATGGACTGCCTTCGGATGGTTTGTACAGCGAGTAAACGGCCATGATTTTCAGGAAATGGATTTGGCAATCGAAAGGGCGAAAAAGGAACTTTACCGCCCATCAATGATTATCTTGGACACTATCAAAGGAAAAGGGGCTTTCTTCGCCGAACGTAGATTGGACAACCATAATATGGTGTTGGATTACGAAGTAGCAAAAGAAGCATGTCGCTTGTTAGATAATGAAAATTAATATATAAGAATTAAAAAATATGGCACAATTGGAAATGAGGGCTGTTTATGCCCAAACACTGATAGAACTCGCAGAAAAGGACGAACGGATTGTTTTGCTCGAAGCCGATTTGATGAAAGCATCCGGAACAGGCGTTTTCAATAATAAATTTCCCAAAAGGACTTTTAACATGGGAGTCGCTGAAGCAAACATGATTGGAGTTGCCGCAGGACTTTCAGCCGGCGGAAAAATACCGTTTGCCGATACTTTTGGATGCTTTGCCGCAAGACGGACATACGACCAGTTTTTTATATCTGCCAATTATGCGCGGCTGAACGTGAAACTCGTTGGTACCGACCCGGGTATTTCAGCAGCATACAACGGCGGAACGCACATGCCGTTTGAAGACTCCGGCATCATGCGGAATATCCCCAAATTGGTGGTCTTTGAACCAAGCGACCCCGTGTCGCTGAAAAAGTTGGTACAAGCTGCGGCATACCATCAGGGTTCTACCTACATGCGTCTGTACAGAAAACCGGCAGAGATAATCTATGCGGATGATGAAACATTCGAATTGGGTAAAGGAAAGGTACTGAAAGACGGAACCGAAGTTACAATAGTAGCAACCGGCGCTATCGCAGTGAACGAAGCGCTTAAAGCCGCCGAAATGCTTAAAGCCGAAAACATATCGGTTGCCGTTATTGACATGCACACTATCAAACCTATTGATAAAGAATTAATTATTCAGTACGCTCAAAAAACGGATTTGTTCATTACCATCGAAAATCATCAGATTGTGAATGGATTAGGTTCAGCAGTAGCAGAAGTTCTTTCCGAAAATTGCCCATGCCGTCTGAAACGAATCGGTGTGGAAGATGAATTTGGCGAAGTGGGTACCCAAGAGTATTTGCAGGAAAGATTCAAACTAACAGCCGGACAAATAGTGAAAGAAGTAAAAAATCTAATTATACAATAAACAATGGAAAAGATAATCATAGGAAGTACCCGTGCAGGATTAACATTAAAGAAAGATTTGATTGCACATTTGGAAAACAAAGGTTTTCAGGTTGATGATGTAGGAATGAAAGCCGATGGCGAATTTGTTCCTTATCATAAAGCTGCGGCGGCGGTTGCTGCCGGCGTATCGGAGAAAAAATACGACAAAGGTGTAATCATTTGCGGAACAGGCGCCGGCAGCGTTATATCTGCTGCAAAATTCAAAGGCGTGTATCCGGTACACGTAACCAACACCTACATGGCACAACAAGCCAAAGCGGTAAATAATTGCAATGTGCTGGTATTCGGCGAATGGCTCACTCCGGCTAAACATGCCTGTCTGATGCTTGATGCGTGGCTTGCAGCAGAATTTACCGAAGGCGTTGATGCCGATTGGAAGATATTCTTGTCCAATTGCGTGAAAGAAATCGGCGAAATGGAAAACGATAATTTTAAATAATAGAAAAATGTTTGAACAAGCCATTACAAGCACGAAAATCATCAAAAGCGAGCGACTTTCGGCTGCCGATTTGGATAAACTCATCTTTTATTGTGGCGGCGAACAGGCATATCCATGTATCATATTGGATAGCAATCCATTGCCGCCACTAGAAAAGATGTTGAATGAACTTCGGAAAATCCGTAATTTTGAGGTATTGAACAGGGTATTTCCCGACCCGAAAGTAGACGACATCATGGCGATGGTAAACGAATTGAAAGGAAAACCGGTCAATTTGGTTATCGGTATCGGCGGAGGGAGTTCGATGGATTCGGCAAAAGCAGTGGCTATCGTTTTGAGTAATGGTGGTCATCTGAACGATTTCTTGGGTGCGGATGCAACTCGTAAAATCGAAAAACGGGACGTGAAATTGATTCTTATCCCGACTACCGCCGGAACAGGTTCGGAAGTAACCAAAGTAGGCGTTTACACCTCAAATAGCGGAAGAAAATATACGTTGGGAAATCCCTTGATGCAAGCCGATGTCGCAGTGTTGGTTACCGAATATGTACTCGGACTTCCACCCGCTATCACTGCATCTACCGCTTTCGATGCCCTTTCACACGCTTTGGAAACCATTTGGAACCGCAACGCAACACCGCTCACCGACCGGATTGCTATCGAAAGCGCTGTGCATATCCTGAAATGGATGGAAACGGCTTACGATAGTTCCCTCACGGGTGCAACGGAAGGTCGCGCCGAAATGCTCGAAGGCGCCTGCATGGCGGGTACAGCCTTCACAATGACGGGAACAGCAGCGGTACACGCCTTGTCGTTCATCCTCTCTGAGGAATGGCATGTTCCGCATGGAGTAGCTTGCGCCTTTACATTGGAAGACTTATTCAGACTGAATATCAGCGATGAAAAAACCAAACAACGTTTAGCGCAAGTGGCAAAAGGCTTGTTCGGCAAAGAAGATGTTGATGCTCTGTTGGACAGAATCATCGCTTTGAAGAAAAAATTCGGATTGCCATTCTCTTTCAAAGACTTACATATTGACCTTGATGAAAACCGGATTGGAGAGTTGTTTGATAAAACATTAGACGACCCCAAAATGAAAAACAATATCGTTCCTGTCAGCAAAGAAATCGTTTTTGAATTGATTAAAGGGAAGGGCGCTACTAAGTAACACGAAATAATTAACTTATAGCAGTTTTCAGAAAAAAGCATTATCTCTGCAAAATATTCTTATCTCAAATAAATTTCCTGCTTTTGCATTTGTTAGGTAAAGTAGAACTAATAATAAATTATAATGATTGATATATGGACAAGTATTGTGAGGTATTTGAAAAATTCAATTTGAATTTGAATGACGAATCCATTGCTTCGAAGGTATTCGATTTAATCGAAAAGAAATCAAAAGAAAACTACAATAGGAAAGTTTTGAATTTTCTATACTCTTGTATTGATTTGACTTCCTTAAATACAGACGATTACACCGATTCTATATGGAAGTTAACCGGTAAAGTAAATGATTTTGAAGGAGCCAGACCCGATGTTGATAATGTTGCCGCAATTTGTGTGTTTCCTAATTTTGTAAGTGCAGTTAAAGAATCATTGACTGCTAATGTTAAAATTGCGGCTGTTGCCGGAGGTTTCCCCTCATCTCAAACATTTCCGGAAATAAAAATTGCAGAAGTTTCTTTGGCTGTTGCAGACGGAGCAGATGAAATTGACATTGTTATCAATGCAGGTGCATTTTTTGCCGATGATTTTGACACTTTTTGTAATGAGATTTCAGAAATTAAAGATGCCTGTCGGGAAGCTCGTTTGAAAGTGATACTCGAAACTGCTTTGTTGAAAACGTCTTTAAATATTAAAAAAGCAGCAATTTTATCAATATACTCCGGCGCTGACTTTATTAAGACCTCTACGGGAAAAGTATATTCCGGCGCAACACCCGAAGCTGTTTACGTAATGTGCGAAGCCATCAAAGAATATTACGATTTGCATAAAAACAAAATTGGAATAAAAATTTCCGGAGGAGTAAGTTCGCCTGAGGATGCAGTAAAATATTATACCATTGTAAAAGAAGTTTTAGGCGAAGAATGGCTCACTCCCGAATATTTCAGATTAGGTGCCAGTCGTTTAGCAGACAATTTATTGGACGAATTATAGCAAAACGCTACTTTCTAATATGTCTTATTTTGTGCTTGTTAGCTCTGAACTATCTACATCATAAGTAATAAAGTTATTATTTTAGTGAATTTTAATTTTTATCTTTCAACTCCCAACGAAATTTAATCTTTCAGCGGTTTAGCCTGAGGAGCTGCCGGTTTGGCAATATTCTCCCTCATATCTGTATCCGCCTGGATATTTTTCATCTTATAATAATCCATGATACCTAAGTTTCCGCTGCGGAAAGCTTCGGCCATAGCAAGGGGCACTTCGGCTTCGGCTTGGATTACTTTGGCGCGGGCTTCCTGTGCTTTGGCTTTCATTTCTTGCTCAAGAGCGACAGCCATTGCGCGACGTTCTTCGGCTTTTGCCTGCGCGATGTTTTTATCGGCTTGTGCTTGGTCCATTTGCAATACGGCGCCGATGTTTTTACCAATATCAATATCCGCAATATCAATCGAAAGGATTTCGAAAGCTGTTCCGGCATCCAAACCTTTCTTCAATACTACTTTTGAAATATTGTCGGGATATTCGAGCACTTCTTTGTGTGTTTCTGCCATACCGATTGAAGTAATAATCCCTTCGCCTACGCGAGCGATTACAGTTTCTTCGCCTGCACCTCCTACCAATTGTTTGATGTTGGCACGCACCGTAATACGGGCTCTTACCAAAAGTTGAATCCCGTTTTTAGCCACAGCGGCAATCGCCGGCGTATCAATTACTTTCGGATTTACAGACATTTGTACGGCTTGAAGCACATCGCGTCCTGCCAAATCAATAGCAGTAGCCATTTGGAATGACAAGTCAATATTCGCTTTTGCGGCCGAAATCAACGCATTAACCACGCGCATCACGTTTCCGCCTGCCAAATAGTGCGCTTCCAACTCGTCGCGGGTAATGTTTTTCAGACCGGCTTTGTGAGCGTTAACCATTGCGCCTGCAATAATGGGAGGCGGCACTTTTCTGATGCGCATCAAAAACAGTTGCACCAACGAAATGTTTACACCTGCTGCTTTTGCCTGAATCCACAAAAGGAAAGGCACATAATAAAAGAAAATAGACAGCAATACAATCGCTGCCACTACCAAAACAACCAAAATAATTGGATCCATATACATTTATTTAAGAATTAAGAACTATCACGGTGGCAAAGATAAAACATTTTCCCTTTTCTTCGGGATAATTTTGAGGCTTCTCTTAGCCTAAGTAACTTTTTAACAAGTCATTTTTAGTGCTTGAACGCAGTCTTCTAATCGCTTTTTCTTTAATTTGTCTTACCCGTTCACGGGTTAATGTAAATTTGTCGCCAATCTCTTCGAGTGTCATTTCCTGATAACCGATACCGAAAAACATTTTGATAATGTCGCGTTCTCTGTCGCTCAAGGTTGACAATGCCCTGTCAATTTCTTTGGATAACGATTCGCTTATCAAAGCTCTGTCGGCCACAGGAGCGTCATCATTAATCAAAACATCCAACAAACTATTGTCTTCTCCTTCGACAAAAGGGGCATCAACCGAGATGTGACGGCCGGAAACTTTCAAAGTATCTGAAATTTTGTCAACAGGAATATCCAATTCCTCTGCTAATTCTTCGGGAGAAGGGCGGCGTTCGTGTTCTTGTTCAAATTTTGAAAAAGCTTTTGTAATCTTGTTCAAGGAACCGACTTGGTTCAATGGGAGACGAACGATACGCGATTGTTCGGCCAAAGCTTGCAAAATGGATTGCCTGATCCACCAAACAGCATAAGAAATAAATTTAAATCCGCGGGTTTCATCGAATTTTTCAGCAGCCTTAATCAAGCCCAAGTTTCCTTCATTGATTAAATCGGGAAGACTTAAACCTTGATTTTGATACTGCTTGGCAACCGACACAACGAAACGAAGATTGGCACGGGTTAATTTCTCCAATGCTGCCCGATCTCCCCGTTTGATAGCTTGAGCTAATTCGACTTCTTCTTCAACAGTAATTAAGTCTTCACGACCAATTTCCTGCAGATACTTGTCTAACGATGCACTCTCGCGATTGGTAATCGACTTAGTAATTTTTAACTGTCTCATTCAAATATATATAAGCAAAAAATTCGCTTTCGGGGGCACAAAGATACAGTTTTTTCATAAATGCGCAAACAACATTAAATTTTAATTAATTAATCGTGCCCCCAAAAGCAAAACACTTTCGCCAAATTATAACAAATATCATGCCTTAATCGTTCAGATTAATGGCATAATAATCAACTCTTCCATTGGGATAAAAGCCTTTTATAAACAACACCTTATCGTCAGCATTTTGTTTAAGAACCTGATCCACATATTTCTTAAAATCGTCAACAGAAGCCACTTTTCTCTCATTTACAGTCAGGATAATGAAGCTCGTTTTAATGCCTGCCTGTTTCATTTTGCCATCTGTAAGTCCGGTAACTTCAATGCCATAATTAATTCCATATTCCTTTTGTTTTTGGGAAGAAAGTTCTTGAAAAGCAGCTCCAAGTAATTCGGTTCCCGACACATTTTTTACTACTTCTGTATTTCCCTGATCGTTTTTAAGTTCGACAGTGTAGACTTTTTCCGCATTTCCCCGCATTACTGTAATTTTCACCTTAGTACCGGGGTTATATCTGCTGATAGCTTCCTGCAAAGCGTTTACAGATTTTATTTTCATATCATTCACAGCAATAATCACATCGCCCACTTCAATTCCTGCATCTTTGGCAGCGCTTTTCATAGCAAAGTCGGCAATGTATGCACCTTCATTTACTTTCAATTTGGCAGCTTCTTCCGGTTTGTCTTTCTTTAGAGCATCTATGTTCATTATACTTACGCCTAAGATAGCGCGTTGTACAGCTCCATATTGTTTCAAATCGGCAGCGACTTTACCGGCAATAGCAATCGGAATAGCAAATGAATATCCGGCAAAATTTCCCGTTTCGGAATAAATGGCAGTATTGATTCCAACTAATTCGCCTTTTGTATTGACCAAAGCGCCTCCACTGTTTCCGGGATTTACCGCTGCATCTGTTTGGATAAACGATTCTATTACCATTTGTGAATTACCTCTTCCTCTTGTTGGAAATACATTTCCGCGACCTTTAGCACTGACAATTCCGGCAGTAACGGTAGAGGTTAGGTTGAAGGGATTACCTACGGCAAGCACCCATTCACCTACTTTCAGTTTATCCGAATCGCCAAATGGAATTACGGCTAATCCGCTTGCTTCAATTTTCAGCAAAGCAATATCAGTAACGGGGTCTGCTCCGACTAATTTGGCATTATATGTCAAATTGTCATTCATTGTTACTTCAATTTCGTCAGCGCCCTCAATAACATGGTTATTTGTCATAATATACCCATCGGTTGAGATAATCACTCCCGAACCAAAACCTATTCGCGGTTGCGGGGTGTACTGACGACCTTGCCCTTGTCCGAAAAAGAATTCAAACGGGTCGAAATAGCGCTGATTCTGCGAAACAGCCGGTTTTGCTACCGACTTGATATGTACGACAGCATGAACACTGTTTTCGGCAGCAACCGTAAAATCGGTATGTTCGGCAACTTCTCCGTTAATAGCCACTAATTTTGTCAAACTCTGGTCAAAAACATTAGAACTTGATGTCTCTGATTGTTTACTGTTTAAGTGCGTATATACACTTAGTGAAATTCCTGAACTTAAAGCAGCTACAAGAATTAAAGAACCTAAAAATTTCCATAAACTTTTCATATTAACCTTCTTTTTAATTGTTTTAAGTTAGACATTTAGATAAATTATTTTGCAAGTCTGTGTACAAAAAACGTGCAAAAAAAGAAGATGTTGTTTTGATTTTAACACTTTTAACGAAGAAATACCAAACTCTGTTTGCCTTTAACAAAATTAAAAATTATGGACTGACAGATGTGAAAAGTTATCAATAGTTTTTCATCTGTATTGCTGCTGATTCTATTTCTCCTTCGATTGGAGGTCTTTCTTTTGCCAAAGATATTTTGATTTTTGTTATTGTAGGAAATTCATTTTGTATTCTTCGTAAAATTCTTCCGGCAACATGCTCCAATAATTTAGACGGGATTTCCATTTCGCTTTTTACGATATTATAAATTTCCGCGTAGTTTACGGTATCGGATAAGTCATCGGTTTCAGATGCTTTTGATAAGTCCAGAAACAATTTGAGGTCAACGATAAAAGTGTTGCCTACCTTTTTTTCTTGTTCCGTTACGCCATGAAAGGCATAAAATTTCATTTTATTAAGCTTGATTGAACTATTCATCTTGATTTTTTTTGCAAATTTGCAAAAAAAATCTGAAAAATGTTTGATTCCTATCAAACTTGTATTATTTTTGCTCATCACTTAAAAAAGAAAAACAAAATGTTGAAAGCAAAACAAATCATTACTCCCGGAGCTCATAACACTATTGCAGAAGGAACTGTATTAAAGGGAGAAATCAAAGCAGAAGAAGATTTCAGAATTGACGGGATTGTTGAAGGAATTATTAACTGCAACGGAAAAATTGTGATTGGCCCCAAAGGCGCTGTTACCGGACAGGTTACTTGTATGCATGCCGAATTATTAGGTAAATTGCAAGGAACAATAAAAACATCCGGAGTATTGATATTAAAGTCTACCGGAGTATATTCAGGTGATGCATATACCAAGACTATGGAGATAGAGCCGGGGGCAATATTCAATGGAACATGCACGATGGTAGACGATGCCTCTCGTGCTAATGAAATACCGTCAATTTTTTAATCGTTTGATTCTTTCTACTTTCGCTTGAAGCAATATTTTTCTTAGCGCCTCAATTTTAGTTTATTTTTAAATTATTTCCTATTTTTGCAGCATGGCAGATAATTTGAAACAAAAAACTACAAATTCTTTTTTATGGAATGCTTTTGATAAGCTCGGCTTCCAAATTATCGCTTTGATTATAGGAATCATTACTGCCCGCTTGCTTTCTCCCAAAGATTTTGGATTAATCGGCGCTCTTGCCATTTTTACTTTGCTTAGTAATACATTGATAGAAAGCGGATTTTCTTCGGCAATGATTCGTAGGAATAACAATACGAATGCCGAATATTCAGCAGTTTTTTACTTTAATTTTTTTGTTAGTATCTTGTTTTTTGTCATGCTGTTTTTTGCAGCTCCACTGATTGCATCATTTTTTAAGATGCCGGAATTGTGTAATCTTTCCCGTTTATTATTCTTCTCTACCGTGTTAAATAGCTTAGGAATTGTCCAAAACATCATACTGACGAAAAAACTTGCTTTCAAAACATTGACAATCGCCAATATTGTTTCGATACTTTTATCGGGTATTTTTACTGTTATATTGATTTATAAAGATTTTGGATATTGGTCATTGGCCTGGCAACAGGTTTTGCAAATCGGATTTCGTTCTTTGCTGCTCTGGATGTTAAGTTCTTGGCGATTAACCAAACAGGTCAATTTCGGAGTTATTAAAGAATTATTTTCTTTCAGTATCTTCCTTTTGTCAAACAGTATTTTCGTAGCGATGGTTAAATATGTTTACAACATCATCATTGGACGTTTGTATACAGTTCAAGATTTGGGATATTATTCCCAAGCTTATAAATATCAGCAAATTCCAAGTTCTATTATTTCAAGTACATTTTCGGGAGTTGCATATCCTGTACTTTCCGAGCTAAACAATAATGCTCAAAGACAATTGATTTATTTCAGAAAAATAATGCGTATTACTGCTTTTGCTATTTTTCCTGTGATGATAATGCTTTTTCTGCTGGCAGAACCTTTATTCTCCATTGTATTGACAGATAAATGGTTATCCGCTGTGCCTTATTTTCAAATTCTGATTATAGCAGGAATTGTCGTTCCCTTTCATACGCTAAATCTTACGATAATTACGGTCAAAGGTTTTCCGAAACGAATGCTTTTGCTTGAGGTCATAAGGAATGTATTGATTATACTTTCTGTTATTATTTGTTATCAAAGTATCACCTTTATGCTGTATGGATTTTTAGTCGCAAGTGTTTTATCCTATTTGACAGATTTGTTTTTCGTAAGAAAAGTTATCCGGTATAATATCAAGGAACAGTTAAAAGACATTTTGCCTTATGGCATCATTTCTTTGGCTATGGGCGCTGTCATGTATTATATACCCGACTTCAATTGTAAATTATATTGGGATGTTATCATTCGATTAGTTGCAGGAGGATTTTTCTATTTTATAACTCTATATCTGTCGGGTTCCAAAGTGATGAGAGATATGATTAAACTATTTCCTGATTCTTTTCTTCCATATAAACTTGACTAAATCCACAAAAGAAAAGATGGTAATCAGATGAAAGATACTGATGTTAACGCAGAACAGCAATGAAGAAATATAAGTGAAAATCAGCAACAGCAAACTGACAGACAATATGTTTACCGGAAACTCAAACGGTTCAAAATATTTTACCTTCAAGGTCAATTTAAGGTGCCGGCTTTTTTTACCCGTTTGTAACCAAACAATCCAGTGAAGGAAAATATAGAGCACAATCAAATACCAAACCGACAGTATTTGCCGGTTGAGGTGCAAGTGCAGATAGGCATTGAACAATATAAGACTACCGGGCTGCTGATTCAGGTAAGTACGGTGACTGTCGTTCTCAAAATCACCGATTAACAAATACCGGTTTTGTAAATATTGATTAAACACTTCGGGCGATAACTCCAATACGGATACTAATTCGCCTAATCCAATCTTCACATATTCCCCACCGGTAAAATCATTTCCGCGAAGCGGGTAGTTAATGATTCCTGACTTCGACATAGGGACACCCTAAAAATTTTTCCAAAATTTCCTGACTTCGCCACTTTTTAAAACGAAGTTTGTAACTACCTGATTTACAGCGATGTTGTTTTAAAACAGGGTGACGCAAAAATTTTTTCAAAAAAGTTGAAATAGAAACCG
>Ga0209628_10001857_pt1 | contig 14027 bp, 12 predicted proteins | sample TergutCu122P4_FD_187285 | JGI IMG/M metagenome (GOLD analysis project Ga0209628, IMG submission 187285) | Cubitermes ugandensis P4 segment gut microbial communities from Kakamega Forest, Kenya - Cu122 P4 (SPAdes) (version 2) | ecosystem: Host-associated > Arthropoda: Insects > Digestive system...
AAGAAATGCAGGCAATGAAAGACAAAGAAGAAGCGAAGATCAAAGAACAGGAATCAAAAGAAGCGGCAAAGGCCGAAGCCGAATTGTTAAAACAAGCGAGCATTGAGCAGGCGAGCATAGACGCGGCAATCGCCGCGGAAAAAGCCGCCGAAGAAGCCGCAAATAATACCGACGCGATCACCGAAGCCGCCGCAAACGGTTCCAAAGCGTCCGACGACGGAAACGGGAACAATGCGGGGCTTATCATAGGAGTTTCGACGGCGTGCGGCGCGGGTGTATTTGTAATTATAATAGCCGTAGCCAGCAACAAGAAGAAGAAAGCCGGGAAATAAAATAAAACCATATTTTATTTCAAAATCTTCACCAAATCGCATACGGCGTTATAAAATATCCCGACGTCAACCGAATACGATATATATTTCACGCCGTTTTTCCGCCATTTTTCCGCGTTTGCGGGAGTGTCGGCGAATGTCCCGACCGTTATATTCTTTTCGCCGCATTTTTTCACGATTTCGAGCATTTTCTCTTCGACCGCGGGATGGTTCACCTGACCCGTCAATCCCAAAGACTGCGACAGGTCATACGGCCCGACGAATATCACGTCTATGCCTTTGACGCTTAAAATTTCGTCGATATTCTGAATCCCGTCCTCGCCCTCGATTTGCAAAATAATAACTGACTTGTTCGCGTCGGCAAAATATTCGAACCGGTCTTTCGCCGAATAATCCGCCGCCCTGACAAAACGGCATACCCCGCGCTGCCCCTCCGGGTGAAATCTCACCCTGTTGATCACAGCCTCGGCTTCGGATTTATTTGTGATCTGCGGAACCTGTATGCCGCCCACGCCTATATCCAAAGCTTCGCACATGACGGACTCGCAGCCTTCTTTTACCCGTATGATCGGGAATATCTCGGCGATTTGCGCGGCGCGGATTAAATTCTGCGCCGTTTGTATCGTATTGGGCCCGTGTTCCAGATCTATTATAACATAGTCCATTCCGGCGTAACCCATAACTTCGATAAACGCCGGGTCGCATGTCTTTGAGAATATCCCGACCGCCTGTGTTTTTAATTTTTCCCGGAAAATTTCGGTCATTTTTGTTATATTCATAAAAATTATCCTTTTTTTAATTTCATTAAAATTTAAAATGATCGTTCTTTTGAGCAAACAGCCATTTGTAAAAATTCGGGTTTTCGTATGTGACCGTCCATGAATCATGTTCAAGTTCGGGATAAACCGTAAATTTTACGTTCGCGTCCAATTCGTTTAATATCGCGACAGGGTCAGCCGAATCTGACAGAGGCACGGCAGTATCTTTCGCGCCGTGAAAAACCCAGAGCGGCAAATGCGCTATATTTTTCAGGCCTTTATCTTTATATTCCCACAAACCGCCGCATATAGGCGCGGCGGCGGCAAATGCGTTTGGATATTTGCAAATAAGATTCCATGTGCCATAACCGCCCATAGATAACCCTGTCAGATAAATCCTGCTTGTATCAACGCTTAATTCTTCTATGCAGATTTTAATCAATTTTACTAAAATTTCATCTATATCATTCCAGTTGGGTTTAGCGGGGCATTGCGGGCTTATCGCGATAAATTCATATTTTAACAAAACTTCCGCATTTTGTTCGACCAATTTGGGAATCCCGTGTACTTTTACTTTTTCAATATCTTTTCCGCGTTCGCCCGCTCCGTGCAAAAATATGATAAGCGGGTATTTTTTATGATCGCCATAATTTTCGGGTAAATATTCCAGATAGTTTAATTCAGGGAATTTACTCATATCAGTTTTTATCTTTTTTGCTGTCTGCGACATATTATTATACTCCTTTGCTCCTTTTGTATTTATTAATATTTTAATAAACGTAATTTTATTTTTAATCCAAATCCATGATTTTATCGTATAATTTATCAAGTTTCTTCTGGGTTTTTGCGGCGTTTTTGTCATAATACGAAGCGAAATCCGTGCTGCCTTTTTGCAATAAATCGATAAATACGCTTTGCATGGGGTCGCCGTTTAAATAATTCCTGCCTATATCAAATACACATGTGCCGTATATTAAATCAAGCATTTCGACAGATTCCGGGTCGCGCGTGAGTTTTATGCCCAGCAATACTTCGTTATACGCCGGGACGCAGTATTTATATGATTCCGCGGACAGCGCCTCGACGATAATCCCCGTTTTTTCATAATCTTCTACCGTCGTCGGAACGGCCATAAACCCGTTGTGCGAGAAATGCGTATAAGTCGGCTGCGTTTCGTCGAATTTAGGCCACGGGAGAATCCCATAGTCAAACGCGTCTATATCCCTGTATCTGAACGCCTGCGCCAGCGGGTCCCAATGAAACAATACCTGGCCCGAAGATAACGGCAAAGCCGATATATACTGGTCGCCCATCGCGCCGTACGCATATTTAAACGTAACTGTTTTGTCGTTGACAAGCCTGTCGACGCTGACGAGCGCCGCATGCAGTTTTTCGACTTCGTTCGTGAGGACCAGGCGCCCGTCGCCGTCTTTTTCGGCTAATTTTATCCCCGCCGACTGCGGGATAGAATAAAAATACCAGTTAAACTGCGTGACGAGCCCGTACTGGTCTTTATCCGTCCATAATCCGTCGCCGTCCAGGTCTTTGGCTACGGTTTTGCCCATTTCGTAAATTTTATCGTATGTGAATTTTCCGTCGCGCACGATTTGATACGGGTCTTCAAGCCCGTAATTTTGGATCATGTTTTTGTTGAAAAACGTGACGTTCGGTTCGGGTATGATCAAATCGGACACGACATAAAATATTTTCCCGTCGAGAGATAGGGTTATATTGGAATCTTTGTTCCACCACGGCTTGTCAAAATTGATATTGGGAATCAGGTTCCAGTCAAGCACATAACGATCTGTGGCAAACGTGTCGAGCGAATTGCTGTAATGCGTCAGGACTAAATCAAATTCGCGGGTCCCGGCTTTGATACTGTTTTTGAGATTCGGCAGGCTCTGGTCTGTGACTTTTACCCATTCGATCTGCACATGAAACCGGTCCTCGACATGCCGTTCGCGGTAATATATGGCGTCGTTCATCGAATCCCCGATTTCAGCCTCGGCGACCAGATACGTTTGATAAGCCGCCCAGTCCGGATACAGCGCCGTGAATTTCGAGTTTTCAAAATCCGCTTCGGGCAAATCATCCGAAACGTCAAGCCTCGACGCGGGGCCGCTGTTTTGCGAAAAATCGCCGTCCGGGCTGTCAGAATCAACCGGGCTGTTTTTATCCCCGTTATAAATTGTTTTATCGGGCCCGCCGCACGCAAGCAGCAGTGTTGCCGCCAACGCCAGACATAAAATCAACGCTGTGATTTTCAGCATTTTCATAAAATTATGCCTCCTGTTATTTTTAATTTTTATTTTTTCACTTTTCACCATTCCGCGAATGTTCCGTCGAAATTGCGCCAGATCGGGTTTTTCCAGTTGTGCGAACGTTCGGCGGCTTCGAGTACGGCTTGCTCGTTGATTTCCACGCCGATTCCCGGAGTCGAAATCAAATCGATAAATCCGCCGTTATATTTATAAATCGACGGGTCGGCGAGATAATCGAGTAAATCTCCGCCTTTGTTGTAATGGATCCCCAAGCTTTGTTCCTGAATAAATACGTTCGGCGTGCAAATATCGAGTTGTATGCACGCGCCCAGAGCGATCGGGCCGAGCGGGCAATGCGGCGCAACCGCGACGTCATACGCCTCGGCCATAGCCGCGATCTTTTTGCATTCGCTGATCCCGCCCGCGTGCGATAAATCCGGCTGGATGATATCGACATAACCCGCTTCCAGAAGATTTTTGAAATCCCAGCGCGAGAACATTCTCTCCCCCGTCGCGATCGGCGTGGAAGTATTGTTCGCGACTTCGCGCAAGGCTTCGTTGTTTTGCGACAAGACAGGCTCTTCTATAAACATCAGGTGAAACTGGTCGAGTTCTTTCGCCAAAACTTTCGCCATAGGTTTATGCACGCGCCCGTGAAAATCAACGGCGACGTCTAATTTATATCCCACGGCGTCGCGTATCGCGGCGATCCTGTCGCAGACTGCCTCGATTTTCGTGAAACTGTCGATATAGTGCAGTTCTTCCGTAGCGTTCATTTTGACTGCCGAATATCCCTGGCCCATAGCTTCAAGCGCGGAATTTTTCACGTCGTCGGGCCTGTCTCCGCCGATCCAGCGATAAACTTTTAACCTGTCCCTGCACGCACCGCCGAGCAGATCATAAACCGGCGCGTTATAAAATTTGCCTTTGATATCCCACAATGCCTGATCGATCCCCGAAATCGCGCTCATGACTTCCGGACCGCCCCTGTAAAACCCGCCCCGGTACATGACCTGCCAGTGATCCTCGATTTTCATAGGGTCTTTTCCGATTAGATAGCCTTTGAATTCTTCGACGGCCGTTCTCACAGTATCCGCCCTGCCCTCGATGACCGGTTCACCCCAGCCAATAATGCCTTCGTCCGTTTCGACTTTGAGGAACAGCCATCTCGGCGGGACTTTGAAAAGCGTCATATTTGTTATTTTCATGATATTCACACCTCGCATTTATTTAATATTCTTATGATTTGCAAAAGCAAATCGTTTTTCTTTTTTTGAATTGAATTTCGCGTATCCGTATATTGCCCGTGATGATAAAAATAATTATTGATTTTTATATCCATTTGATTGCCTTTGTCATTTATAACCCGCTCGCAGATATTATATAAATGCGGGGCTGCTTCTTCCGCCATAAATTCGCCGAACAGCGAAAAGTTTTGCAAACTTTCAAGCGATACGATCCAAAAGATAAACCACGGATCATCGGGTGATTTCAAGTCGCACGGGTGTGTCCAGCCCGTCGTTTTCCAGTGATGCGTCAAAAGCATGCGTTGTAAATCGTCGTCAATCACATTCCCGTATGGCAGCATGCCGAGCAAGCCGTGTCCCCAATTCCCCAATCTATCGATACTGTTCCAGATTTCTATATTAAAATAACCCTGCTCGCAGCATTTAATAAACTGTTCGGCTATTAGATTTCTTAACTCCACGACATAATTATTTTCAGGTTCAAAAAATCCCAGGTTTTGTATAATCTGGCGGCGAATTGCTATCGGCTTTCCTGTGTTTTCTCTGCCGTAATGTTCAGGATCGGGAAGCTCGCCCGATAAATATTTTTTCATAACGCCGATCACTTTATTCACCATCGGGTCGTCTATGCCGTCAAGCGATAAGTCCAGCAAACGGCCGATCGCGCGCGCCGTCGCTTTGAATTTACTTTTTGGGTAAAGGGTTGTCTGCCAAGTATCAAAGCCGCCCCACGAACCGTCCGGCAACTGTTCTTTTTCTATTTCTTTATATAACTTAAACTGTTTCGCCCAATTATATAAATCCTCGATTTCTTTGCGGTCTGATTTAATAATCTCTTTGCACAATATATATTCGCAAAACGGCGACGGTTTGTTTTCCATCAGATAATTTACGTATCTGTTTATTTTTCGGTTCATGTTTTATATCCTCTATTCCCCCAATATCGCTTGCGCCAATATAACCTCCGCGATTTTCATGGTATTCACGGCATCGTCGAAACACGACGACGGCTGACTATAACAAACTTCGTTCGTTTTGTTTATACAGCAATCGACAAAATCTTTCGCCGCGTTATATACGCCGGTGTAAACGTGAAACTTGTCGCTGCCCGCGCATTTCTGCGCGTCATACTCGATTCCTTTCACGTCGCCGTCGGTATATAAATAGCCTTTTGTCTCATGCTCCGCTTCGGCGAACGCCCCCTGCGAGTGCATTTCGACCGAGAAAATACGTTTGCCGCTCGACCAGCTGTTGATCAAATATCCCATCGAACCGTTCGCGAAATGCAAAGTCGCCGAAATAAAATTGATATCGACTGTCCCAATTCTTTTCGCCATACTCTCGACTTTCACGACTTCCGATCCGCAAATCCAGCGCAAAGTGTCAATCGAATGAAAGCAGTCGTCCATCATGTGATCCCTCGCTCCGAGAAAATCTTTATTGACTTCGCATTTATAAAATTTGCAAAACGCATGGGTGATCGCGCTTTTTTTCAAGCATTCGTCGCGCATTTGCATAACCATCGGGGTATATCTTCTCTGCAAACTCACCTGCGTCACGCAATTATTTCGTTTTGCGACGGCTTGAAGCGAACGCGCCTGATGGATCGACAATCCCATCGGTTTTTCTATGTATAAATGCAAACCCTGTTCAAGACAGCGCATCCATACGTCAAATAAAACATGCGGCTGGCCGATGACGACTGCCGCGTCCGGTTTTTGTTCTTCGATCATTTTCTGATAATCGTTAATTCCGCCCCCGCCGTATCTGTTCGCGATATGATATTTGTCCGCAGTCGAGCTTAATCTTTTCTGATCCACGTCGCATATGCCAACGATCTCGATTTTCCCTTCGTCGCGCAAATCTCCGAACGACGGATATATAACCTGATTCGCGCGTCCCCCCGCGCCTATCATGACAACTTTTAATTTTTCCATAATATAAATTCCTTTTTTATCAATTTTTTCTATTATTTCTATTATTTCGATTATTTCGATTTCTTCAATATCCTGTCGATTATCCGATTCGCCCATGTAAATGCCGCAACCGCCCCGATTCCAAGCAAAACGCCTATCGTATCAATAAGCCAATCCTGCCATCTGCATGAACGCCCCGGGATAAAATACTGGTGCCATTCGTCTGTCGCGGCAAAGAAAGAACACGTGATCAGCGCAATTAAAAATATATATAATTTGCTGTCCGTTATTTTACCGGCTGCTTTCGTAACGCAAATACTCAAAATCAAATAAATAAATATATGGGCGGTTTTCCTGACGGCCATACCCAGCGTATCGATATCTCCAAACGTTTCTATTATGCTCTTGTCCGTATGATCTTTCCCTTCGTCCATAACTGCGATTACTTTTTTCGTGACAGAACCGCTTAATTTGCTCGATTCTGCCGAAGTTTGCGACGAAAACACAAAGATCGCAGCCATACATATCAATGATAAAATTACCCAAAAATAAAAGCCGCTTTTTATTTTTAACATATTAACATATAAATCCTTTATTCAAACAGGCTTTTTATATACGCCAAATCCTGCCTTGTGTATTTTTCAACGTTCGATTCGTCGCTGTATTCCGCGGGCATACAGATAATGCCGTCATAGCCGCGTTTTTTCAAATGGTTCACAGCGTCGCGCCAGCTGCCGAGGGCGTGCTGCGCCGTCGTCCAATACGCAGTCCATGACGCTTCGTCTTTTTCCGGCCCGGTTTTTAATTTCCAGTACGCCGCTTTGAAATTTACCATACACAGCATAGCCCAAACCGTATCGAGCGCGAAACACGGCTCAGTCCCCGTAAGCCCGTTGTGGCCTGAATCCCAGACTGCCGCAATATGTTTCGGGTTATAATCTTTCAAAAGCATATAAGTCTCCGCGGCCGATGAAATATTCGAATCGCAGTGCATTTGAACGCCGAGCGTGACGTTATATTTTTCGCAGTACGGCACAACGGCGTCATACGTTCTTTTGATTTGTCCGAGATTCTCGAAAAATCCGATTTTTTTGTCAAGCCCCTGGCAGATCCTGATGATCCCGACCCCCGCTTCACCGCAAGCCGCGAAAAGTTCTTCGTTTACCCCGGCGACTTTGTTGTCGCTTGTAAATTTAACGTCGATCCCTCCTGCGATGCTGTCAACCGTCACGCCGAAAGATCCCAAAACATCGGCAAGACGTTTAACGCCTTTTATCCCGTCCGACGGCTGAACCTGATAACCGTCCCTGAGAGGATATTCTACCCCGTCAAATCCCAGATTTTTAACAAATTCGCCTAATTGTTCCAATGTGATGTTTTTCCACGGTTTTGTGAACACGATATACTTATTACTCATTTTACATACTGTTCCTTTCGTTATTTAAAATTAAAAATACTTACTTCTTTAAATATTTAAATATCTTTAAATATTTTTAAATATACAATTTGATTGCATTATAATATACTTTTTTACGAAAGTAAAGGTGTTTAACGAAAAATTTAAAACAAAAAACGGAAAAATTAACATATGGCGTTTTATAATTAGGGTAGAGATTAAAATAAATCACAGAAAGGATCACATATCAAATGGAAAAGAGAAAAATCGCGGAAAATATATGGATCAGCCGTCTGGGAGTCGGCTGCTGGTCGTTCGGCGGAGGGGAATACTGGGGGGAACAAAGCCAGAAAGACGTTGAAACCGTCGTCCGCAAAGCCATCGACAGCGACTTAAACTTCTTCGATACAGCGAGAATGTATAACGACGGCGCAAGCGAAAAATCATTGGGGCTTGCGTTAAAACATCACAGGCATGAATCGATCGTATGCTCAAAAGTCTCACCGGCAAAAGCGTATTATCAAACTCTAAAAGAAGAATGTGAAATTTCGTTGAAAAATCTCCGCACGGATTATATCGATTTATACATGATGCATTGGCCGATCAATCCGTACGGGATCAAGCATTTTACGGAAGACCCCGCTATTCTTGCAAATCCCCCGACTGCCGAAGAAGCGTTCGCGGCGATGTCGGATTTGAAAAAAGAAGGCAAAATCCGTGCGATCGGCGTAAGCAATTACGGCGTCACGCAGATGAAAGAAGCCGTCGGATTATGTCCTGATCTTTCCGCGAACGAAATCGCGTATAATATCATTTCACGCGCGATCGAAGCCGAAATCATGCCGTTTTGTAAAGAAAAAAATATATCTGTCATAACATCTATGACATTAATGCAGGGAATATTGGCGGGAATTTACAACAAAATCGAGGATATTCCAAAACATCAGGCGCATTCCCGTCATTTCAAAAACGAACGCGGTCAGGAAACGTCGAGACACAACGAGGACGGAGCGGAACCTGAAATTAACGAAGTCATGAAAGTTCTGCGCGAGATTTCGGCTGATTTAAAAATATCAGTCGCGCAGTTATCGATCGCATGGGTATTCGCGAATCAGCAAGTCGACTGCGCATTATTGGGTTCGCGCAACGAATTTGAACTGTCCGAAAATATAAAAGCGGCGGAAATAATTCTCCCGTCAAATATCGTCGAACAAATCAACGCCGTCAGTTTACCCGTTTGGCAAAAACTCGGCAACAACGCGGATTATTACGAAAACACGGCAAACAGCAGAATATATTAATTTAGGAAAGGGATTATTTTATGTTAAAACACATACCAAAATCATTCACGCCGGAATTGATAAAATTGCTCATGGAAATGGGACACGGCGAGGCAGTTTTGATTTCAGACGGCAATTTCCCGCAAAAATCCATCAATCTTGCAGGCGACAGCCTATTTATCCCAACATGCAATATAACCGAATTGCTCAAAGATATCCTGCATTTTTTCCCGCTGGATCAGGCAGTCGAATCCGCCGCGTTTGCAATGGAGAGCGTGACAGAGGGGCCGAGATTCGATGAATATACGAAATTAATCGAAGAAAACGGATCAGCCCTCGAACTCGTCGGACGGTATGAATTTTACGATCTCGCGGATAAGGCAGTCGGGTTTATCGTCACGGCGGATACGACAAAAGGCGGCAATATATTGATAAAAAAAGGCGTCGTCAAAGATAACGACGCGCTTGATATTTAAATAACCGCAGTTTTTTATTTATGAAAGGGAAAAATTTATGTATAATTTGATTTTAAGAACCCAGGAACTTATTAGGGATCAGGAAAGTTTTTGCGACTGGTGGATAAAAGAAGAAAAATTTGAATTGAACCCCGAAAATACGGCGATTCTTATCGTTGATATGTGGGATAGGCATTGGTCCAAAGGCGCGACTGCCAGATGCGCGGCAATGGCCCCGAAAATGGATTCGGCCATTCGGCGGGCGAGGGACGAAGGTTCGCTTATCGTACATGCGCCGTCCGATACGATGGATTTTTATAAAGATTACGCCGCGCGCAAACGTTTGTTATATTCGCCCGTGCTTGATCATATACCGGCGAAAAAAGTAAATGTATATCCCCTCCCCGTCGATGCTTCGGACGGCGGGAGCGATACGGTTCAGGACGATCCGGTTAATACGATTGTCTGGACGCGCCAAACCGAAGAAATTTTTATAGACGAAGAAAAAGATATTATCGGCGGCGAAAACGACGGCGATTTGATTTACTCGTATTTGATGTCCCAAAATATCAATACGATCATTTACATGGGGGTTCACACGAATATGTGCATACTCGACCGCCCGTTTTCGATCAAGGCAATGCTGAGACGCGGCATGAACGTCATGCTGTGCAGGGACATGACCGACGCCATGTATAACCCCGAAAGGCCCCCGTATGTATCCCACGAAGAAGGCACGCGGCTTATTATCGAGCATATCGAAAAGTTTTACTGCCCGACGATTTTGAGCGAGCAGATTGCGTAAAGATTTACGGCCGCCTTTTCATCCTGTTTATCCATTTCACGATTTCATACCACATCACCGATACAAAAGCCAAACCCAGCGTCGAAAAGATCTCCCCGGTTGACAGCGGCGCAAGTTTCAGAAATCCGTTCACCGGGGTATATAATATAAATAATAAACCCAAAACCGTCGAAATGCTGACGATCCACATGATTTTATCATGCGCCAGGCGTTTGAGCGAAGCAATCACATGATCCGCGTCCGAACTGTTGACCTGAACCAAAAACAAATTGGCGAGCATGATAATAGCAAGTCCCATTGACCGCGCCACGCGCGCGTTGTCCGGATTCTGCGCCATCATGTAACAATACGTCCCGAAAGACGCCGCGAAAATCGTCAAACCTTGAAAAACGCTTTTGAGCATCGTCCTGCCGTTCAATAACTTTTCTTTCGGGCCGCGCGGTTTTCGTTCCATGATATTGGTTTCCGCGGGCTGGCGTTCCAATACGATCGAACACGTCGGGTCGATAATTAATTCTAACAAAACAACATGCAGCGGCAAAATCATCAGGCTCGCGAGATCGATTCCCATCATCGGCGCAAGCAAAGAGATCAATGCGACGGGGATATGGATCGCAAAGACATAAGCTACGGCTTTGCGGATATTGTCGTAAATCCTGCGCCCGTCTTTTACCGTGTCGACGATCGTCGAGAAATTGTCGTCCATAAGAATCAAATCGGCGGCTTCGCGCGATACTTCGCTGCCCCGTTTGCCCATAGCGATTCCGATGTCGGCGTATTTTAGCGCGGGCGCGTCGTTCACGCCGTCGCCCGTCATCGCGACGATCTCGCCGTTGTCTTTAAACGCTTTGACAATGCGCATTTTATGTTCGGGGACAACGCGGGAAAAAATGCTGACGTTCTTTACTTTTTCCCTTAATTCGTCGTCGGTCATATTTTCGAGCATATCGCCCGTAATAATATTGCCGCGGGTTTCCATGTCAATTTTTTCGGCGACAGAAAGCGCGGTCACGCCGCTGTCGCCGGTTATCATCACAACGCGTATTCCGGCTTTTTTACAAATCGCGATATCTTTTTTCACGGATTCCCTCGGCGGGTCGGCCAAGCCTATCAGTCCGCATAGGGTCAAAGAACAATCGGTTATGTCTTCCGGTATATCTATTTCGTCGAGCAGTTTTGTGGTGGCGACGGCGATCACCCTCAATCCCTGTTCGCTCATTTCTTTTATTTTGTTTTCGATCAATATTTTTTCGCCGTCCGTCATCCGGCAAACCGTCAGGATCCGTTCGGGCGAGCCTTTGGCGGCAATAATAATCTCGCCGTCGTGGTGCCAGATATGCCCCATCATTTTCAATTCGTTCGTAAAAGCATATTCTGTGATCAAATCCCCGCCGAAAAGGTGCGTTTTGCGTATGCCGAGTTTTTCGCAGTGGGCGAGCATGGCTTTTTCCATAGGGTCATACGCGTCGGTTTCACAGGCAAGCCCCATCATTTCGCAGAGATTATTATGATCCCCGCCGCCGTCGGCGTCGAATGCCCATGTCTCCTGAACGGTCATTTGATTCATAGTGATCGTCCCGGTTTTGTCGACGCATAGAACGGATACCGTGCCGAGAGTCTCGACAGAGGGCAGCCTGCGGATCAGCGACTGTTTTTTTGCAAGCCTCCATGCGCCCATAGACAGAAAAACCGTTAAAATCACCGGGAATTCTTCGGGTATCATCGCCATAGAAAGCGTGATGCCGGATAAAATGCTTTCGACGAACCTGTCGATAAAACTATGGTCCGCGATATTAAACCATGTCACGACGCAGACCAGTATAAACAAAACCGCGGCAATGATCGCGCTTAATTTAATAAGATCGCCGGTCTGTTTCTGTAAAAGCGTGCTTTCTTCGATTGCTTCCGCGACATGCGTCCCGATTTTGCCGTATTCTGTCGCGGCGCCGGTCTTATCGACATAAACCGTCCCCGAACCCTGCGTCACAAGCGTCCCGGCGTAACAATAATCTTTACGCCAGTAATCTGTTCCTGCGGTAGAAGCAGGATTTTCGGGATTTTCGGGTTCGATCCCGGTCGGGATTTTCCAAACTCCCTCGGCCTCTCCGGTAAGCGAAGATTCGTCGATACATAAATCGCTGCATTTGATAACGATCCCGTCAGCCGGGATTTTTTCGCCTTCATAAATCAGCATGATATCGCCGGGGACAAGATTGCTGCTCGCGATCTGTATTTCTTTCCCCTCGCGCAGGACTGTCACGAAAGGCGGTGAAAGATCTTTTAAAGCATTCAGCGTTTTATCCGTTTTCCATTCCTGAATAACGGCAATGCAAATAATAGCGGCGATAAAAATCAGCATAATTAACGCGTCATGCGGTTCGCCGAGAACAAAATAAATAATCGCGGCTATGATCAAAAGCAAAAACATCGGCTCGCATACGATATGCAGGATTTTTTTTATCAAACTTTCTTTTTTCTTCGGAGAAAGCTCGTTTCTCCCGTATTTTAATTGGAGCGCTTTAATTTCTCCGGCCGTGAGCCCGCCGGAATCGATCTGTTGTATATATTTGTTTTCTCCGGTTGTCATGATAATCAATATATCTCCCTTTTATTATTATTTTATGCAATATTTATTCGCAAAACTCATTTTATATTCTATGTTTCGGCATAAAAAATACACCTATGGAACATTTACTGTCCCACAGATGCGTAAAATTTTCACCTGCTGCCGTATCGTTACGACCCAGCCCCATAAACTGTAAAGTCTATCGCCTGCTCAGAATAATCAAAACTATTTATATTATAGCATAAAAAATAAATTTTGTCAATCCATAAATTTGACATTTCGATTAAAATAATATATAATATTCATAAAATCAAAATCATAATCAAAAAATCAGGGAGATGATATATCATAAAAATATTAATCAGAATTTTAACGTTTGTTTTGGTTTTATTTATATTTTTGCCGGGCTGCTCAAATCAACCAATAAATCCTCAAATTGCGGCAATTATCAATAAGGCAGAGCTTGAAATCATATTATCCGACGGAGACGGGTTAAAAGACGGCAGGATCAAAATAAAATCAATTAAGGGCGAGAGAGGCGGCAATTTAAATTTTTATATTGCGTTGTCGGACGAACAGCCCGATGTCCCCGTAGTATCCCCGCTTTTGTTAAACGAAGAATTCGGCGAAAATTTGACGCCGGATTATTGGCTGCATGTATATGAATTTGATGAAAATAATAATATAACCGGATATGGCGTTAAAAAGATAGCTTATAATGAAATCGGCAATGTTATCTTCGGCCCTCTTGACACGATCAAAGCCAAAAGCGGCGACTTTAAATGGTACGGCGAAACAACATGGTCCGACTATATCATCGAGGCCGACATAAAAGACTGGACAGATACCGGGGGCTCGCCGTGGCCGAATGTCCAATTAAGATTTAGATACGCGAAAGATTATTATTACTATGTTTTTATAAACGACGACTGGTCAATGAATTTGCAGGACAGCATCGACTGGGGAATGCGTTCTCAGGGTTATCCGGGAGCTGTTCCGACAACGCAGTCC
>Ga0209628_10001858_pt1 | contig 14025 bp, 11 predicted proteins | sample TergutCu122P4_FD_187285 | JGI IMG/M metagenome (GOLD analysis project Ga0209628, IMG submission 187285) | Cubitermes ugandensis P4 segment gut microbial communities from Kakamega Forest, Kenya - Cu122 P4 (SPAdes) (version 2) | ecosystem: Host-associated > Arthropoda: Insects > Digestive system...
GCCAATAAAACCTTTGCCGCCATTACGCCCCTGCCGGATGATGCCGTTAAAAATTTTGGTGTTGGTAAAATTCCACAGTCCGGCGCGAATCCCAAAAGTCGCTTTTTCGTTATAAGCATAATCATTCCAAGCGCTGCCGTTCACCACCGGAGGATCATTATCGTAGATGAGGATATGTCCGTCCAAGTCGATGGTGACCTGATGCGCTTTGATATTGATCGCTAACGTGGGCGCTGTCAGATCGTGTGTCAGAATGTAAAGCGTGTTGGCCTGTGTCAAATCATACGGTGGCGACCCCTGCATGTCTTCAGGGATACGAATGGCTTCGCGGGGGATTTCTCGAAGGGTAAATGTGTGGTCAGCGGAACAAATTTCAACGCCGTCATCATCCTGCACCTTGAAACGGTAATGATAAGTCAAACCCGGTTTCAGTCCGCGGATATAGTGCAAATGATTATAATAATACGAATCAGACGTTTCAGTTTGTTGTCCGTAAGCCGACGTTTCACCATATTCAATCGCTGAGATCGCAGGCAGGTTGGTCGCAAAACCGGCGACAAACGAGGTGTATGACACATGTTCCCAGAATCCGGCCGGGTCGAATGACAACCCATTACCGAAAGTCTCTTTGATCAAGGGCTCTGTATGGGGAGCAAACTGTTCCAACCGGTAATTGAAAAAGTATTCATCTTCATTTTGGGGATTGATTATGCGCTGGGGAACGGTGAGCGCTAGTCCTTTTTCTTCATCGACAAGCTCCTTCACGTGGCACGACACGAACAAAACGAAAATCACCAATATCACATCCTTTTTCATGGGCGAATGTCGTAAGGGTTTACAAATAAGGTCTTGGTGTTGTGGAGTATATCGGACTCGAACCGATCACCTTTAGACTGCCAGTCTAACGCTCTAGCCAGATGAGCTAATACCCCGGTGGGTGGAAATCGGCGGCAAAGGTAATAATAATAATCGAGAGGCATACAAAAAATGGGATTTTTTTGATTAAAAAAGTGTTTGAATCGTAACTGATGCGCTTCCCATCTCGCCATGGACGGGGGGATTGAGTTTTGACACTTTGACTGTCAACGCTTCTATTTCCGGAAAACGATCATGGATGGCTTTAATGATCCGACCGGCGACATGTTCGATTAAAAATGAGGGTATCATCATTTCGGTTTTAACCAAATCGAACAGTTCGGCATAGTTTACCGTATCTTCGATCCGGTCGGTTTCGACGGCATCCGTATGAATCGTGCAGGACAAATCGACTAAGAAATCGCCCCCGATGACATGTTCTTCAGCTGATAGGCCATGACAGGCACGAAACCTCATCGTCTCTAATGTGATCATCGTTCTCATAATTACGCGCAAATATACGATTTTTTTTTACTTTTGCATCATGGACGACAACGATTTTCAGGAAAAGAGGGAATTACGACAAGTCGTGGTTTACGCGCTCTTGCTTTCTGCCTTACCATGGATTGTGCAGATTGTCAGCGTATTGTTTTCTTTATCATTGAAACAATACGGGTTGCAACCCTTAGAAACAAGAGGTTTGTTGGGCATTCTCACCATGCCATTTTTGCATGCCGACTGGGAGCATTTGATCTCAAATACCCCGCCTTTAATCGCTTTGATTGGAGGGTTATTTTTGTTTTATTCGCGGGGCGCATGGGGCATCCTGCTTTATTTGTATCTGATCAGCGGCACATTGACCTGGTTTATGGGAAGAAGTTCGACCCATATCGGAGCCAGCGGTCTCGTCTATGCGTTAGCCGCCTTCCATTTTGTCAGCGGTATTATCAAGAAAGAAACGCGACAACGCGCATTTGCGCTACTCGTCGCTTTCCTGTACGGTGGCGTTGTTTGGGCTTTCTTTCCAACGCTTTACTTCGGCACATCCATCTCTTGGGAGGGACATTTATCCGGTCTGCTCACAGGCATCATTTTCGCCTTTTATTACCGTCAGGAAGGCCCACAACCCCCGCCAAGCCCATTTCAGGACGAAGAGGAGGAGGATAAGGAGGAAGAAAAAGATGAAATCATTGACCACTGAGCCTACCCTGATTTATTGTTCGAAAAAAAATATTATTGATTATATACAGACGAATTAAATATGAAAAAAGAATATTTTATTTTACTTTTTGTAATTCTTATTACTGATTGTACTTTTAAAAATAAAGGTATTAGTGTCTCTAAAACGATGCACATATCAAATAATTATCCTCAAGAAATCAGTAACTCCGCTACAATAGATATATCAAATAATTATCCTAAAAAAGAAATTACTTTGCAAAATATTGCAGAAATTGAATATATAACATTAGAAACTACTGATGTTTTTTTACTAAGTGAAAATTGCAGAATTTCTTTTATTTCAGACAAATATATTATGATTTGGGAAAACAAAGGTGATATTTTTATTTTTCACAGAAGCGGAAAAATTTTTAGTCATTTCAACCACAAGGGGTTAAGCAATAATGAATATCTTGAAATATCGAGCATCGTTTTCGATGAAACGAATGAAGAAGTATTTGTTGTTGATAATTTTATGGCATCCAAATATCGTGTTTTAGTTTTTTCAATAACAGGTAAATACAAGAGAACTTTGAATTATTCAGAAAAATTTAATTTAAGAGCTTACAATTTTGATGAGACTTCTCTGTTAGTTTACGATGAAAAAGGTCTTCTTGACAATTCATATCATAAAAAACCGTACATGATTATGTCAAAGAAAGATGGAAGTCTTGTTGACACATTTGATATTGAACTCTCCGTTAGATTACCATACAATGTTAATGGGCAAATTAGCTACAATGGACAAGTGGTTCCATATAACTATATTATTTATCCTCGCTATTTAGCGATAAACAATGGACAAGATATTGTAATATCGGATATATCATCGGATACGATTTTTATTCTTACAAAAGATAGATTTTTATTGCCTATAATTACTTTTTCGAATTATATTCCATCTTCTCCCTTAATAAGGCTATATACGAACATATTAACAGAAAATTTTATTGTTTTAGAACAACGAATTTTTGATTTTAAAGCTTTCGACCAATACAAAGGAATGCCTACATTATTATTAATGTATGATTTTAAGCTCGGTTTGACAAGTGAGGTTAGTTTTTTAAATAATGATTTCCCAACTGATTCATGGATTCCAAATCGAATTAATATTTCTAACAAAAATGCAGCAGCAAGTTTGATTCAATTACCAAAACTTTTTAACGCCTATAGAAAAAATCAGTTAAAGGGCGATTTGAAAAAAACAGTTTCAAATCTTAATGAAGAAGACAATCCAATCGTAATGATCGTAAAATTTAAATAGGGTCTGTCTACTTCGAAAAAAATTTTTTTCTTTCAATTATTATACCTACTTTTGTCGCCAAATTTAAGAGTACATATCATGGGAAAAATGAATGAAGAATTTACAGGCGGGGGAAGCCCGCACAATGTGTTAGCTACAGGCACAACACTTACAGGAAAGATCGATACCGAATCTGATTTCCGATTGGACGGTCGCGTTGAAGGGGAAATCAATTGCAAAGGGAAGATTGTGATTGGCCCGAAGGGATGCGTTAAAGGGAATATTACGACCGTGAATGCGGAAGTATTCGGGAATGTGGAAGGCGTTATTCGCGCACGCGAACGTTTGGTGCTCAAAGCGTCGGCCGAGATTAAAGGGGATATCTTTATCCAAACCATTGAGATAGAGCCGGGTGCGAAACTGAACGGTTCTTGTACGATGGCCGGTAAAGAAAATGTAACGCCGCCGGTAGCGCAGCCGATTGCAGCGGCGCCACTGATCCGGAAATAAATTTCACCGTCCGGATTCGGTAATCATCGCGCGTATCTTTTCGTTGAATCCGGTGGATTGCAACAATGTTTCGAGCGTGAGGTGCATACGGTAACGCCAATAATGGTTGGGGTCGGCTGGATTATTGATACGTTCGGTGTTGAAGTCCGGTCGACGGATCCGATCGTCTATGGCCAACCAATCCTGAATCGGGATAACCGTTAGCATGGATGACGAAAACAAGTGATTACGAATGATTTGTTCTGCGATGACGGGTGAACATTCATCAGGCGCTAGCCCTTCCCGATGAAGGATGTTATTATAATACCATTGCGTTTTTTCCCTGTTTTCGGTCCACCACGCCCGCAAGGGATTCATGTCGTGCGTTGATGTCGTGCAGACGGAACGGTAAGGCAGTCTATTTAAATCAGCAAAGGCATCATTAGACGTTTTAGGCATTCGTTCAAGTTCTAACGATAGAATTTGCAAAAACTGCATCACTTCGGGCACGGAAGAGGGTAACACCCCCAGGTCTTCCCCACAAACAAGCATTTCCGTACGCTCTAACAACGGTTGAAGGCGATTGATGGCTGTTTTTTTCCAAAAATCAGTGTGTCTTTTATAAAAATAAGCATCAGATAATGTGTCGAACGCCTGTTTGTTTTCGTCCGACAACGCACGATAAACGTAGGATTGACAGGCTGCATAACGGGGATGAAAACCATCCGGTTGATACGGGTCACGGATAAACAAGACTTCATGGGTTACCCGCATCAAACCCGCTTTGATTTTTTGCGATTTTTCATCGTTTTTCCCCGAGAAAAGGGCTGAGATTTTCCTTTGCGTCGAACAGACCGCTTGAAGTACAAGGTGTTCCGGATCGGAAAAGCGGAGGAAATCACGGAGGTTCTCATTTTCATTCCCAAACAGTTCGGGCAGGTATTTCTGATGAATTTCCGGCATCAACCAGCGTTCGTCGAAAGGCAATCCATACCGTTCGATTTCCGTTTTGCTCAAAGGCAGCGCAGGATGATAATAACCGCATACGCCTTCGATATCATCCCCAGGAATTTCCCAAATCCGAAAGAAACCGAGAATATGATCGATCCGGATACTGTCGAAGTAGTTTTGCAGGTGTCGCAGCCGTTTTTTCCACCACAGAAAACCATCCCTTTCCATCACATCCCATTGATAAGTTGGAAATGACCAGTTCTGACCTTTTTCAGAAAAATCATCCGGCGGAGCGCCGGTTTGTACCGAACAGTTGAATAACTCGGGTGCAGTCCATGTCTCCACACTCGCGCGATTGACGCCAATCGGCAAATCGCCTTTGAGCAGGATTCTGTTTTTACGCGCATAAGCGGATACGGCTTCCAACTGTTTGTGGAGTGCAAATTGGATAAAAAAATGATAGTCTAACTCATCACAGGCCGCATTGATCGCCTGACAACGTGTAAGCGTTTTCACAGGATCGTAACAGGCGTCCTCTCCCCATTGGGTAAAATCAGCCGTATGATAGTAGTCACGCCAAATTGAAAATGCAGCATAAGGCCATAACCATTCCTTATTTTTTGAGATAAAATCATGATAATCACTGTTATCTGCTAAAGAATCTTTTTCTTGCCTGAAAAAATCGCGGTAATAGGCTGTTTTACAGGCCTCAACCGATGGATAGTCGACGACGTCTTTTTCATTCAATAACTTTTGCCGTTCTAAATAGGATATCCGCTTCTTTTTATCCTTCAATTCACCCAGCATGGGGATATTGAGGTAAAGCGGGTGCAGCGCATAAACCGAAATGGCGTTGTAGGGATAGGAGTCTTTCCATGTATGCGTATTGGTCGTGTCGTTCAAAGGCAAAACCTGTATGACCTGTTGGTTGGTTTGCTTTGCCCAATCGATCAATTTGATGAGGTCACCCAGATCTCCGATACCGAAACTTTGCTCGGAACGAAGCGAAAAGACAGGAACAACCGTACCACAAACTTTCCAGGCAACAGGCGAACGAAGCATTGATGAATGGTTCAACGTCCGATGATCCGCTTCAAAAGATAACGCGTGTTTGATGACGCGATTTTCACCTTCTTCCCAATAGCATAACCGATGGGTTGCGCTATCTAATACCACAAATTTATATTCCAAAGGAAAGGTGATGTGATCGGGATTGATCCAGATCTCCCACATCGAAAAAGGAGAAGCGGATAAAGGTAATGCTTTTTGCGGATCCCAATGCCCAAGAAAAAGTTGATTGCCGGTTAAAGCGACGGTTTGATCCGGCGTGATTTGTGGCGCTCGTACCCGAAAGAGCAACAGATTCGTTCCTTCAGAGGAGTTGATGGTGTGGTCTTCGTCTGTTAACTGCATTTGGACGCTCCACAATTGGTGCAACTCAGACAGCCTTCCTGATAGATCACCGTTTCGAAACCGCAATTCGGGCATTTCTGCCCTTTTTCTTCCATGCCTTCGGGCAGGTATTTTTTTAAAGCCCTTTCCACGCCATTTTTCCAGGTGTTGATGGTTTCGTCGTTCAGGTCCATCCCTTGCACCAACTTGACGACCTGGTCGATAGGCATGCCGTAACGAAGCACGCCGGAGATCAGTTTGGCATAATTCCAAAATTCGGGGTTGAATTTCCCGTCCAATCCTTCGATGGTCAATTTATAACCCCGTTTATTCTTGAACTGGAAATCGTAATGTTTGTTCCCGTTTTCGTCGTAACTCTTGATGATCGACCCTTTAGATACGTTTTTCGGCAGCATGATGCCTTCATCATCGTCAGCCAGACCGGTAAAAATCTCATAAGGGCGACCGTTCAATAAGCCGACAAATGCGATCCATTTGTCTTTATTATTCTGGAATTTCACGACATCCGCTTCCAATTCGCGCGGGCGTTTGGTCATGATGACAGGGGGCTCCATACACTCCACATCTTTCTTTTTGGTATTCATGGACACAAGTATCCCTGCCCTCGAACCTTCCCTGTACACCGTACACCCTTTGCATCCACTTTTCCATGCTTGTATATACAGCTCATTAACAAGGTCTTCGGTAGCATCGTTCGGAAGATTGATCGTTACGCTGATGGAATGGTCGACCCATTTTTGTATCCGTCCCTGCATCGTCACTTTTTGCATCCAGTCGACATCGTTTGAAGCGGCTTTGTAGTAGGGCGACTGCTGCACCATGTGCGCGATTTCATCTTCTGAATATTTCTTGATGGGCGAGAAGCCGTTGGCAATCATCCAGGTCACGAATTTGTGATGAAAAACCATGTATTCCTCGAACGCATCACCGTCTTTATCAACAAAATCCACCCGTGCATTGGGGTCGTTTGGGTTCACTTTTCGGCGTCTGGTGTAAACCGGCAAAAAGACGGGTTCGATGCCGGAAGTGGTCTGCGTCATCAGACTTGTCGTCCCGGTCGGCGCAATCGTCAGGCAGGCGATATTCCGACGACCCTGTTTGACCATTTCGTTATATAATTCGGGGTCGGCTTCCCGTAATCGGTTGATAAACGGATTATTCTCTTCTCTTTTGGCGTCGTAAACTAAAAAGGCGCCCCGTTCTTTGGCCATCTGAACGGACGAACGGTAGGCGGCGATCGCTAATGTTTTTTGAATTTCTTCAGCCATATTGGTGGCTTCTTCCGTGCCATAACGTAAGTTGAGCGCCGCGATCATATCGCCTTCGGCGGTAATCCCTACACCAGTACGACGTCCTTGAAGCGTTTTTTTCAATATCTTTTCCCAGAGGTGTTTTTCCGTATGCTTTATTTCCTCCGATTCAGGATCAGAATCGATTTTATCTAAGATTTTTTCGATTTTTTCCGTCTCCAAGTCGATGATGTCGTCCATGATACGCTGGGCAAGCGCCACATGCCGCTTAAACAGTTCAAAGTCGAAAAAAGCTTTAGGTGTGAATGGGTTGACAACATACGAATAAAGGTTGACGGCAAGCAACCGGCAACTGTCGTAGGGACACAGAGGGATTTCGCCGCAGGGGTTAGTAGATACCGTTTTAAATCCCATGTCGGCATAACAATCCGGTACGGATTCCCGAATAATCGTATCCCAGAATAAGACGCCGGGTTCGGCTGATTTCCAGGCATTATGAATGATTTTTTCCCATAAGGGTTTGGCATTGATTTCTTTTTTTGCGATGGGTTCTTCGGCGTTGATCGGGTATTGTTGGATATACGATGTCCCGTTGATGGCGGCGTTCATAAAATCGTCGTCGATTTTTACGGAGACATTGGCGCCCGTCACCTTTCCTTCATTCATTTTGGCGTCGATAAACGCTTCCGAATCGGGGTGTTTGATCGAGACGCTTAGCATAAGCGCGCCTCGTCGTCCTTCCTGAGCCACCTCTCGCGTAGAATTAGAATAACGTTCCATAAACGGCACAAGACCTGTCGAGGTCAGCGCCGAGTTTTTGACAATCGAATCTTTCGGTCGGATGTGGGTCAGGTCGTGCCCCACACCACCGCGACGTTTCATCAGTTGCACCTGTTCCTCGTCAATACGTATGACAGCGCCGTATGAATCGGCGTTACCGTCAATACCGATAACAAAACAATTGGATAACGATGAAATCTGATGATTGTTTCCAATACCGGTCATCGGACTACCCTGAGGCACGATGTACTTGAACCGGTCAAACAACGTAAACAGTTCATCTTCGGAGAGCGGATTCGGGTACTTTTGTTCGATCCGGCCGATTTCACGCGCCAGACGACGGTGCATTTCCGTAGGAGTCAGTTCATAGATACGTCCGAAACCGTCTTTCAGGGCGTACTTGTTCACCCAAACTTTGGCGGCCAATTCGTCGCCGGTAAAATAACTGAGGGAAGCTTTAAATGCTTCATCGAAATTGTAATAATTTTGGATCATGAATATTATGTATTAGTAATTCGCAATTTTGAGAGTGCAAATAAAAGAAGACTTTTTGAAATGACCAAATTTTTTCAAGAAAAAAAATCGATTTTTAAAAAAGTTTTCCGTTTTTTTTCGCTAATACACACGTATTCTGAATATTAAAAATTTTTCTAAGAGAGAAAATTTTCTATTTTGAAAAGGGAATGGATAAAGAGGTTTACTTTTTCGTATACGTTCATCCTTTATAGACAACCAAAGGGGTTAGTTCTTTTTTACGTATGAATCACTTAATCATGGCATAGAGCACCGTATCAATAGCCAACTTTTTATGTACCCTGAAATAAAAGGCATATTCGGGAACTATCGCTTTGACGTAAGATGGAATCGTTATCAAATCGTCCTCTTTGTGGTAAATACTGATTCCCAGCACCGGTTTGAACGTTCGAATCGTCTGCTCAGCACCTTTTAAGGCTTGCAGTTCGACGCCTTCCACATCCAATTTGATGTAGGTGACCGGTTTCCCGTCCGTGATATGGTCGATTGTATCAACGTCGACATACCGGTCTGATGCATTAATAACCATTGAAAGCATGCTGCCTTCTTCTTGAAACGGCAAATAGCCGGCGTGGCTATACACGCCTTTATTCACGGCTTCAATGTTAAATAATCGTTCATTTTCAATGTATTGGATCAGTTTCTCGTAATTTAATCGGTCAGGCTCGACGGCCCAAATACGTTCATAGACGCCTCCTGATGCTTGTAAGAAATCAGCGATGGTATCACCGGTAAATGCGCCGCAATCGACATACGATTCCCGATCGGTCAACCTGATCAGGTCTTTAGGAAAATATTGATACTTATCAAAAACGGGAGGGAGGTATTTCATGTCTTGACGCGTTTTACTTAACAGGTAGGCAACAAACGACGCTTTGGAATGTTGGTCACCCAGATCGTCATAAAAACGACGTAAAAAAACGTCGTTCTCTACGATGAAAGATGGAGTAATTACCTCCATATCAAAGATTTCTGAAAAATAAGAAACAGAGCAGGCCTTTTGAAATTTGGCTGTCACGCTGTCGATCTGACTGTACGCTTTAACAAAACCCAAGATCACATGACAGGTCGGGAGTCTCTTGACTGCATCTTTGAGGTGTACGGGTTCAAAATCCTTCAAAAATCGAGTCATTTTTGTCATGACCGGTGATTCTTCGTCGTATACAACCATGGTCAGGGAAATGTTGTTTTCCGACAGTTTTTTGACGATTTGATCGGCGACATCGACCGATGCGCCATACAATACAACCGGTAAGTCCGATGCTTTTAGCCTGTTGATGACCGCAATATCGTTCGGTAACACAGCAGGTTTTAGTAGTTCGTTAAAATCCATCATGCGATTATTTCTGCAAAAATACGTTTTTCAATTCAAAAAAATCGTATTTTTGCAAAAATATTTAAAACAGTCTTATGAGAACCTTTTATTTCTTTTTCTGCATTTTTATCGTTTATAACACTTCAGCGCAAGAGACAGCCTACTGGAACCGTTTTCGCGGCCCTAATGGTCAGGGCGTATCCCAAGCAACCAACTTGCCTGTTCGATGGAACGCCACAGACAATATCGCCTGGAAAACGGCTATTCCGGGCGAAGGATGGTCGTCGCCCATTGTTTGGAACGACCATATTTTTTTAACAACGACGACGGAAAACGGCAAAAATTGCCATGTGATTGCCGTTGATCGCCAGTCCGGTCGTATCCTTTGGGATCAACTGGTGTTTACGCAAGAACCGAGTCAACACAGGCATGAACTGAACTCCTATGCCACACCGACGCCGGTGACGGATGGCCAATCCGTTTTTGCTGTTTTCAGCGGCGGGAGCTTTGTGGCGTTGGATTTCAACGGCCAAGTCCGGTGGGTCAATGCCGATTTGAACTATTATTCCCAGCATGGTTTGGGCGTTTCTCCGATCTTATATAAAGACGTATTGATTTTGGCGGTCAATCCAAGTAACCGGGAAGAACCCAAAAGACTTGGATGGCAAATTCCCTGGGATAAATCGTATCTGCTGGCCTTGGATAAATCTACCGGCAAAGAACGCTGGCGGGGGCTGAGAGGGATGTCGCTCATTTCACACGCGACGCCGGCCATTATGAATGTCAACGGTAAAGATCAGATTATCAGTCCGGCCGGAAATGTCATGCAAGGGTTCGACCCGTCAAACGGTCGATTGATTTGGACGGTGACCAATGAAGGCGAACCGTGCGTGCCGTCTGCCGTCATCGGCGATGAATTGGTTTATACGACTCAATCAAACTCCACTCCCATTATTGCAGTTCGACCCGACGGGCAAGGCGACTGTACAGCAACCCATATCGTCTGGGAGCAAAAACGTAATACACCGATGATATCCACGTTTTTATATGTCAAACCGTGTCTGTATACCGCCTCTGATAATGGCGCCTTCACGTGTCTACATGCATCTACAGGCGAGGTGCTTTGGGAAACACGGCTCCGGACCGGGGCGCTGAATCCATCCCCAATCTATGCCAACGGAACGATTTATGTGCTTTCGGAGCAAGGGACAACCACCGTTATGAAACTCTCCGGCGATCCCAAAAAGATGGCGGAAATCGTTGCGACAAACGAATTAAACGAGCCATGCAAAGCAACAATGGCTGTCGCTGGCAAACAATTAATTATCCGCACTGCCAACCATCTCTGGTGCATCGGCAAATAGGAAGACTTATAACCCCAGACTCTGCGTTACGCTCCATTGTCAAAAAGGTCATTACTTAACTTCCCCCTTTGAAGGGGGCAGGGGGATGTAACGCCTCCTTTGCAAGCCTTGAGTATAGGGTTTCTATAAGCTCCCTTTATTCGACCGGCTCAAAGTCTTCTTTTCCTACACCGCAAAGAGGACACTCCCAGCTATCCGGAAGGTCTTCAAAGGCTGTTCCTGGGGTGATTCCTTCATCAGGATCACCTTCAGCAGGATCATAAACAAAACCGCAAACTTGGCATCTGTACTTTTTCATTTTTCTTATTTTTATAAATTAAGGGTACAAATATACGATTATTTTCTATTTTTGCACATTGAACAGACATAAAATTATCAACTTCTAACTATAAAAATAATCATTATGAATCATTTAGAATGTGTTACATCAAAAAACAACCAATGGTATTGGTATCTGCTTGTCGTTTTTTTGTGCTTTATTGCGTCCCAAACGGTGGGATCTGTTCCGCTACTCCTTGTCCTGCTATGGTCTTTTATTAAAAATGGCTTTGCTGATTCAGACTTAACCGCCCTCACAAAAATGGATTTCAACACTATGGGGATCGATTTAAATCTCACTTTTGCCTGTATTTTGTTTGGCTTTGCCGTTTTTTTTATTACCGCCATTTTTTGTATCAAACTGATTCACGGTCGTTCGTGGCAACAAGTCATCAACGGCACAAGCAAGGTGCGCTGGTCGCGTTTTTTCTTCGGTTTCATCGTGTGGGGCGTCATTTCACTTGTTATGTTTGCAGTCAGTTACATGATGGAACCGGAAGCGCTCCGGTTCCGGTTTGAACCTGTCAACTTTTTCATCCTGCTCGTTTTAGCGGTGATCTTCATCCCCATACAAGCTTCCTCTGAAGAGTTTTTATTTCGCGGATACATCACCCAAGGTTTTGCTTCGTGGACAAAAAATCGGTGGTTGGCCTTATTAATCCCAAGCCTGCTTTTTGGTCTGATGCACTCCTTCAATCCTGAAATCAAAGAATACGGCTATTGGCCGATGATGACGCAATATGTCTTGCTGGGTCTTTTGCTGGGATTTATGACCCTCATGGATGACGGCATTGAGTTAGCAATGGGGGTTCATACGGTCAATAATTTGTTCGGCTCCGTACTTATCACCTTCAAAGGCTCTGCATTACAGACCTATGCACTCTTTGAAGCCACCGAAATTAACCCTGCAAAAGAAATTCTGCCGCTTGTTGTGACCGGCATAGTCATTCTCGCCATTTTTGCCGCTAAGTACAATTGGAATTTCAATATCATCAACCAAAAGGTTTCCTTGCCTTACATCTCAATAACACCAGATACAAATGATTGAAAAACACGACAAAACGGCGATCGTTTATAAAGGAATCGCCTACTCATTCACCCAATTATTGCAATATTCCTCCTGTTATGCGTCTTTTTTCTCGCAAAAAAAGGGCGTGGAGAAAGTCTTAATCTTCGCCGAAAATTGTCCGGAGTATTTTTTTGCTTTTTATGGCGCACTGCGTTGCGATGCGATTGCAGTTCCGGTTGATGTCAGTTCGACAGCAAATGAATTGGCCTATATCTTAGCCGACTGTAATCCCGACTTCATCTTTATCTCTCCCGAAAAAAGGGAGTTGGTGGAAAAAGCATTTGCTCAGGCCAAAATCACAGGCAGGATTATCACCGCCGCCGATATTGACACGTCGATGGTTGAGACGGTCGAAGTGACAGAAATTCCCGACGGACCAGATGAGAAAACGATATTAATCATCTATACATCAGGGACCACCGGCTCACCGAAAGGCGTTATGCTTTCGTATCGGAATATCCTTTTTATGATCCATGCCGTCTCAGAAGATGTCCCCATTTTTTCTCGGGAGCGTAATGTGATGGTCTTACTGCCGCTGCATCACATCTTACCGTTGATGGGAACCATGGTATGCCCAATGAAATTGGGCACCACCGTTTATATTGCCGAAGGATTGAATGCCGAGAGCATCCTGAAGACCTTAGGTGAAGGTCAAATCGCCTTAATCATTGGTGTACCGCGGCTTTACGAGACGTTAGCCAAAGGGGTGATGGCCAAAATCAACGCTAAAATGGCGACAAAAATCATTTATAAAATGGCGGAATTTTTCAGAAGCGACACGTTATCGAAGCTCATTTTCAAGTCGGTTCATCAAAAATTCGGCGGACATATCGACTATTTGGTTTGCGGAGGCGCTGCCCTGCCCGTGTCCATTGCCAAAATTTTTAAAACGCTCGGATTCTATATTTTGGAAGGCTATGGCATGACGGAGACCTCCCCCATCATCAGTTTTACCCATCCGGGCAAACGGAAAATCGGGTATGCCGGTTATCCCTTGAAAGGGATGAACCTCAAAATCGAACCGACAGGCGAAATATGCGTGCAAGGCGACAACCTGATGCAAGGCTATTACAACCGCCCTGAAGAAACAGCGTCGATCATACGCGACGGATGGCTGCACACCGGCGACCTCGGTCTGTTAGATAAATACGGTTTGAAATTGACAGGAAGGTTGAAAGAAATCATCGTTACCTCCAACGGAAAAAATATCAACCCCGAAGAAG
>Ga0209628_10001860_pt1 | contig 14017 bp, 9 predicted proteins | sample TergutCu122P4_FD_187285 | JGI IMG/M metagenome (GOLD analysis project Ga0209628, IMG submission 187285) | Cubitermes ugandensis P4 segment gut microbial communities from Kakamega Forest, Kenya - Cu122 P4 (SPAdes) (version 2) | ecosystem: Host-associated > Arthropoda: Insects > Digestive system >...
AGCCGCGCAAGGCCTATGTGCTGATGGGTATCGAGCCGGAATTCGATTGCGCCAATCCGCAATGGGTGCTCGGCGCGCTGAAAGAGGCCAGCTTGGTCGTCTATCTGTCCGCCTTCAAGCATGCGCCGGCTCTCGAATATGCTGACGTGATGTTGCCGATTTCGCCCTATACCGAAACGGCCGGCACCTTCGTCAATATCGAGGGCCGCATTCAGAGCTTCAACGGCGTCGTCAAGGCGCGCGGCGATGCCCGTCCGGCCTGGAAGGTGTTGCGCGTGCTCGGCAATGTGCTGAATCTTTCCGGCTTCGATTACGACAGCAGCGAAGCGGTGCGCGATGAAGCGCTGGGCGCGGGCCGGGAGTTCGTCACCGGCCTCGACAATGGGCTCCATGGCGTGGCGATTGCCTTGCCCTCCGCGCCCGCCGGCTTGCAGCGGATCGCCGATGTGCCCATCCATTTTGCCGATTCCATGGCCCGGCGCGCGCCGGCGCTCCAGCAGACGGCCGATGCGATCGCGCCGAGCGCCCGCGTCTGCGAGCAAACGCTGGGCGAACTGGGCCTCTCCGCCGGCACGATGGTCAAGCTTCGCCAGGGGCAGGGCGAAGCCGTGCTGCCGCTCAAGCTCGACAATTCCGTTCCCGCCGGTTGCCTCCGGGTGGCCGCGGCGCATCAGAGCACTGCCCAACTGGGCGAGATGTTCGGTTCGATTTCCGTGGAGCGTGCATAAATGGACGCACTGATGAATTTTGGCTCCGGGCTTTTCGGCGTTGCTTGGCCGGCGGTGTGGACCCTGGTGAAAATTGTCCTGATCGTCGGCCCGCTGTTGCTTGGCGTCGCCTATCTGACCTATTTCGAGCGCAAGGTGATCGGCTTCATGCAGGTGCGCATCGGCCCCAACCGGACCGGCCCCTTAGGCCTGATCCAGCCCATCGCCGATGGGCTGAAGCTTTTGCTCAAGGAAGTCATCGTTCCCGGCAGCGCCAACAAGGGCATTTTCCTGATCGCCCCGATGCTGGCCTTTGCGTCGGCGCTGGCGGCCTGGGCCGTGGTGCCCTTCACCGACACGCTGGTGCTGGCCAATATCGACGCGAGCCTCCTCTACATCATGGCCATCTCCTCCCTGGGGGTCTATGGCGTGATCCTGTCCGGCTGGGGCTCCAATTCCAAGTACGCTTTTCTTGGCGCCATGCGCTCGGCGGCGCAGATGGTGTCCTACGAGGTCGCCATGGGCTTCTCGTTGCTCTGCGTGCTGATGATCTCCAACAGCCTGAACCTGGTCGCCATTGTCAATGGCCAGCAAACCGGGCTGTTCGCGAGTTATGGCCTCAATTTCCTGTCCTGGAACTGGCTGCCGCTGCTGCCCATGTTCGTCGTCTACCTGATTTCCGGCACCGCCGAGCTGAACCGCGCGCCTTTCGACGTCGCCGAGGGCGAGTCGGAAATCGTCGCCGGCTTCCACGTCGAATACTCGGGCATGGCGTTCGCGCTCTTCTTCCTGGCCGAATACGCCAACATGATCCTGATCGCCACGCTGACCTCGATCCTGTTCCTCGGCGGATGGTCGTCGCCGGTCGGCTTCCTGCCGGACGGCCTTGGCTGGCTGCTCATCAAGATCTGCTCCATCCTGTTCATGTATCTGTGGTTCCGCGCCACCTTCCCGCGCTATCGCTACGACCAGATCATGCGCCTGGGCTGGAAGGTGTTTTTGCCGATTTGTCTGATCTGGCTCGTCGTTGTCGGCGTCTGGATGTTGTCGCCCTTGAGTATCTGGAAGTGAGGAGCGCCTAATGGGTTCGATGAAGGAAATCTTCAACAGCCTCCTCCTCAGGGAGTTGTTGAAAGGGTTGTCGGTGACGGGCAGGTATTTCTTCGCCCGCAAGATCACCGTCCAGTATCCCGAAGAAAAAACGCCGCAGAGCTTCCGCTTCCGCGGCCTGCACGCCCTGCGCCGCTACGAAAACGGCGAGGAGCGCTGCATTGCCTGCAAATTGTGCGAAGCCATCTGCCCGGCCATGGCGATCACCATCGAGGCGGCCCCGCGCGACGACGGCTCAAGGCGCACGACCCGCTACGACATTGATCTGACCAAGTGCATTTTCTGCGGCTTCTGCGAGGAAGCCTGCCCGGTCGACGCCATTGTCGAAACCCGGGTTTTCGAATACCACGGCGAAAAACGCGGCGATTTGTATTACACCAAGCCGATGCTGCTGGCCAATGGCGATCGCTACGAAGCCCAGATCGCCGAAGATCGCGCGCTCGACGCGCCTTATCGATAACAGGTGTCCGCGATGGATTTTCAAACCCTGGTTTTCTACTTTCTGGCGGCGATTCTGGTCTTCGCGGCGCTGCGCGTGATCACCGCGCGCAACCCGATCCATGCCGCGCTGCACCTGATCCTGGCCTTCTTCACCTGCGGCGGCATCTGGGCCTTGCTACAGGCCGAGTTTCTGGCCATCGCCATCATCCTCATCTACGTGGGCGCGGTCATGGTCCTCTTCCTGTTCGTGGTGATGATGCTCGACATCAATATCGACCGCATCCGCCAGGGCTTCTGGAGCTATCTGCCGCTGGGGGCCGTGCTCGGCTTGCTGATGGTCCTGGAAATGGGCCTGGTGCTCGGCGCCAAGGCCTTCCAGGCGCCGGTCGCGGACTTCGCCGTGCCAGCCGGGATTTCCAATACCAAGGAAATCGGCCGCCTGATGTTTACCGATTTCGTCTTTCCGTTCGAACTGGCCTCCATCGTGCTGCTGGTCGGCATGATCGCGGCCATCGTGCTGACCTATCGCGGGCCGAAGCAATCCAAATACACCAACCCGAATCAGCAGGTCTTCGTCAAGGCGAAGGATCGCGTCCGCGTGCTGAAGATGCCGGTTGAAAAAGACTGAGTTGCAAAGACGAACATGCATACGCTTACCCTTTCGCATTTCCTGATCCTCGGCGCGATCCTGTTCGCGATCAGCGTGCTTGGCATCTTCCTCAACCGGAAGAATCTCCTGGTGCTGCTGATGGCCATCGAATTGATGCTGCTCGCGGTCAACATGAATTTCGTCGCCTTCTCGTATTTCCTGCAGGATCTGTCGGGACAGGTTTTCGTCTTCTTCATTCTGACGGTCGCCGCCGCCGAGTCGGCGATCGGTCTCGCCATCCTGATCGTGCTGTTCCGCAACCTCAAGAGCATCCATGTGGATGACCTGGACAGCCTGAAGGGTTAACCATGGATATGAAAACACTCTATCTGCTCGTGCCCTTGGCGCCCCTGTTCGGCGCCATCGTCGCCGGCCTGTTCTGCCGCGTCATTCCGCGCTGGGTGGCGCACAGCGTCACCATCGCCGGCGTCGCGATTTCCTTCATCGCCTCCGTGCTGATTTTCCAGGACGTGCAGGCCGGCAACACCTTCAACGGCCCGGTCTACACCTGGCTGACCAGCGGCGATTACACCTTCGAAGTCGGTTTCCTGATCGACACCCTGACCACGACGATGATGCTGGTCGTCACCTTCGTGTCGCTGATGGTGCATATCTACACCATCGGCTACATGCAGGAAGATCCGGGCTATAACCGCTTTTTCAGCTACATCTCGCTATTCACCTTCTCGATGCTGATGCTGGTGATGGCCAACAACTTCATGCAGCTGTTCTTTGGCTGGGAAGCGGTCGGTCTCGTCTCCTACCTGCTGATCGGTTTCTGGTACACCCGGCCGACGGCCATCTTCGCCAACATGAAGGCCTTTCTCGTCAACCGGGTTGGCGACTTCGGCTTCCTTCTCGGCATCGGCCTGATCCTGGCCCATTTCGGCTCCCTCGACTACGCCACGGTGTTCGCCAACGCGCCGGAACTCGCCGCGACGACCATCAATATCTGGGGCGATCAGCAATGGTCGCTGATGACCGTCGCCTGCATCTGCCTCTTCATCGGGGCCATGGGCAAGTCGGCCCAGGTGCCATTGCACGTCTGGCTGCCCGACTCGATGGAAGGCCCGACGCCCATCTCGGCGCTGATTCACGCGGCGACCATGGTGACCGCCGGCATCTTCATGGTGGCGCGCATGTCGCCGCTGTTTGAGTTGTCGACCACGGCGCTGTCCTTCGTCATCGTCATCGGCGCCATCACCGCGCTCTTCATGGGCTTTCTCGGCATCGTCCAGAACGACATCAAGCGCGTGGTCGCCTACTCGACCCTGTCGCAGCTCGGCTACATGACGGTCGCCCTGGGCGCTTCCGCCTATTCGGTGGCGATCTTCCACCTGATGACGCACGCCTTCTTCAAGGCCCTCTTGTTCCTCGCCGCGGGCTCGGTGATTATCGGCATGCACCACGATCAGGACATCCGCAATATGGGCGGCCTGCGCAAATACATGCCGATTACCTGGATCACCTCGCTGATCGGTTCGCTCGCGCTGATCGGCACGCCCTTCATGGCCGGTTTCTATTCCAAGGATTCGATCATCGAGGCGGTCAAGTTCTCCTCCATCCCCGGCGCGGGCTTTGCCTACTACGCGGTGCTGGTCGGCGTTTTCGTCACCGCCTTCTACTCCTTCCGCATGTATTTCCTGGTCTTCCACGGCGAGGAGCGTTTCGGCAAGGCCGACCATCATGAGCACCACGGCGATCATGACGACGAGGAAGTCTCGCCCGATCATCATCATGGCCTCGCGCCCGGCCAGAAGCCGCACGAGACGCCGTGGGTGGTGACGCTGCCCCTGGTGCTGCTGGCCATTCCGTCGGCCATCATCGGCTACATCGGCATCGAACCCATGGTCATTGGCGATTTCTTCAAGGGCGTCATCCATGTCGATGCCGTCGCCCACCCGGCGCTGTCTCACTTCGTCGAGGAATTCCACGGCGCTGCGGCTATGGGTCTGCATGCCCTCTCGACGCCGCCCCTCTATCTGGCCCTGGCCGGCGTAGCCTTGTCGTGGTTCTTCTACATGAAGCGTCCTGACATCCCGGCCGCCATCCAGCGCCGCTTCTCGGGCATTCACAGCCTCTTGGAAAACAAGTACTACTTCGACAAGATCAACGACTTCGTTTTCGCCGGCGGCGCGCGTTTGCTGGGCAAGGGCTTGTGGCGGGGCGGCGACGTCGCCATCATCGACGGCCTGATCGTCAATGGCTCGGCCCGCCTGGTCGGCTGGATCGCCACCGCGACCCGTCTGTTCCAGACCGGCTACGTCTATCACTACGCTTTCACCATGATCATCGGCGTTTTCGTGCTGATGACCCTGTGGATCAATTACGCCTAGCATGAATCGTTCGCAGCAAAGCAAGGAATAACATGTCGACTTACCCGCTGCTGTCTCTCGCCATCTGGCTTCCCATCGTTTCCGGCATCATCGTGCTCTTGACCGGTTCCGACCGGAATGCGCCCCTGGCCCGGATGCTCGCCCTCGTTGGCGCGATTGCCAGTTTCCTGGTGACGATCCCGTTGTGGGCCGGCTTCGATCTCGCTTACGGCGGCATGCAGTTCGTCGAGATGGGAAGCTGGATTCCCCGCTTCAATGTCAATTACCACCTCGGCGTCGACGGCATCTCGATGTTGTTCGTGATTCTCAATGCCTTCGTCACCGTCATCGTGGTCGCCGCCGGCTGGGAAGTGATCACCGAAAAAGTGGCCCAGTACAACGCCGCCTTCCTGATCATGTCCGGTCTGATGAACGGCATTTTCTCCTCGCTCGACGGCGTGCTGTTCTACGTCTTCTTCGAGGCCTCGCTGATTCCGATGTACCTGATCATCGGCGTCTGGGGCGGTCCCAACCGCGTCTATGCGGCCTTCAAGTTTTTCCTCTACACCCTGTTCGGCTCGCTGCTCTTCCTGTTGGCGTTGCTTTATCTGTACATCCATTCCGGCGGCAGCTTCTCCATTCTCGACTGGCACCAGATGCCGATCGAACTCGGCCCGCAGATCTGGCTCTTCCTCGCCTTCCTGATTGCCTTCGCGGTCAAGGTGCCGATGTGGCCGGTCCATACCTGGTTGCCGGATGCCCACGTCGAAGCCCCGACCGGCGGCTCCATCGTGCTGGCGGCCATTGCCCTGAAGCTCGGCGCTTACGGTTTCCTGCGCTTCTCGCTGCCCATCGCGCCGGATGCCTCGCACGAACTCGCCAACTTCATGATTGCCCTGTCGCTGATCGCGGTGGTCTATATCGGCTTCGTCGCCCTGGTTCAGGCCGACATGAAGAAACTGGTGGCCTATTCGTCGATTGCCCACATGGGTTTCGTCACCCTCGGCTTCTTCATGTTCAGCGCCATTGGCGTGGAAGGCGCCTTGATTCAGATGATTTCCCACGGTTTCGTCTCCGGCGCGATGTTCTTCTGTATCGGCGTCATGTATGACCGCGTGCACAGCCGTCAGATCGCCGATTACGGCGGCGTGGTCAATACCATGCCGAAATTCGCCGCGCTGTTCATGCTGTTCTCGATGGCCAATGCCGGCCTGCCCGCAACCTCCGGCTTCGTCGGCGAATTCATGGTCATCCTGGGCGCGGTTCAGTTCAACTTCTGGGTTGCCTTCGCCGCCGCCACCTCGCTGATCCTGGGCGCTGCCTACTCGCTGTGGATGTACAAGCGGGTCGTTTTCGGCGCGGTCGCCAATCAGCATGTCGCCGAGCTTTCCGACATCAACAAGCGCGAGTTCGCCATTCTTGGCGTGCTGGCCTTGTGCACCCTGTGGCTGGGCCTCTATCCGCAACCCTTTACCGAAGTCATGCACGTCTCGGTGGGCGAGCTGCTGGATCACGTCAATATCAGCAAGATTCAATAAACGGTAGCCGACATGTTCGACCATTTCGTTGTCCCCAACCTCCTGCCGGCCGCTCCGGAAATTTTCCTGGTGGTCATGGCGCTGGCCATCCTGTTGATCGACCTGTTCGTCAAGGACAGCCGGCGCACCCTGACCTTCACGCTGAGCGTGCTGACCCTTCTCGGTTGCGCCTTGATCCAGTCCGCGATCAGTACCGGGGAGATCACCCACACCTTCAGCAACATGTTCGTCGCCGACCGATTGTCCGACCTGCTGAAGCTCTTCCTGTACGCCACGGTCATCGTCGTGATGTTCTATTCGCGCGCCTACGTCATCGACCGCAACGAGATGAACAAGGGCGAGTACTACGTGCTGACGCTCTTCGCCACCCTCGGCATGATGGTGATGATTTCGGCCAATCATTTCGCTACCGTTTTTATCGGCATCGAACTTCTGTCGCTGTCGCTGTACGCGATGGTGGCGATGAACCGCGCCTCGCTGGCCGCAAGCGAGGCGGCGATGAAATATTTCGTCCTCGGCGCTCTGGCCTCCGGCCTCTTACTCTACGGCATGTCCATGATTTACGGCGCTACCGGCACCCTCGAAATCACCGCCATCCCCGCGCGCCTTGCCTATGGCGGCGTCAATGGCAACCTGCTGGTCTTTGGCCTGATCTTCCTGATCGCGGGCCTGGCCTTCAAGCTTGGCGTCGTGCCCTTCCACATGTGGATTCCCGATGTCTATCACGGCGCGCCGACCTCGGTCACGCTGTTGATCAGCAGCGCGCCGAAGCTTGCCGCGTTCGCCGTCGTCATGCGTCTTCTGGTCGGCGGCCTCTTCCCCCTGGCCCAGGACTGGCAGGCCATGCTGGTCATCATGGCCGTGCTGTCGATGGCCGTCGGCAATCTGGCCGCCCTCGTTCAGACCAATATCAAGCGCATGCTGGCCTATTCCGCGATTTCGCACATGGGCTTCATGCTGCTCGGCATCGTGTCCGGCGTCGTCAATGGCGACCCCCGCTTCGCGCTGGAAGCCTACAGCTCGGCGATGTTCTATGTGATCGCCTATGTGCTGATGAGCCTTGGCACCTTCGGCATGATCTTGCTGATGGCCCGCGCCGGCTTCGAGGCCGATACCCTCGACGATTTCAAGGGCCTGAACCAGCGCAGCCCGTGGTTTGCCGCGATCATGATGATGCTGATGTTCTCGATGGCCGGCATCCCCTTCTTCGTGGGCTTCTTCGCCAAGTTGTCGGTGCTGCAAGCCGTCGTCGCCGCCGGTCACATCTGGCTCGCGATCATCGCCGTGCTCTTCTCGCTGATCGGCGCGTTCTACTATCTGCGCGTCGTCAAGCTGATGTATTTCGATGCGCCGGCGGACGAAACCCCGATCGCCGCCAGTACCGACATGCGCCTCCTGATTTCGGCCAATGGCGTTGCCGTCGCGGCGCTGGGCCTTTTCCCGGGAACCATCATGATGGCCTGCGTCTTCGCGCTGCTGCGCTCTCTCTGAGCAACCGATACCACGAACACAACGCCCCGCCGGTCGGGGCGTTTTTTTTGGAGCCCTCGTCATGACACACGACCTTGATCTGATCGAAACGCCAATCGCCAGCGAAACGGTCTTCAAGGGCAGGCTGCTGGATGTCCGCAGGGATCGGGTGCGCCTGCCCAATGGCGGCGAAGCGCTGCGCGAGTACATCGTCCACCCCGGCGCGGTGGTCGTGCTGGCCCTGTTGGAAAACGGCAAGCTGCTGTTCGAGCGCCAGTTCCGTTATCCCTTGCGCCGTGTTTTTCTGGAACTCCCCGCCGGCAAGATCGACCCGGGCGAAAACATCCTTAACACCGCCCGCCGTGAATTGCGCGAGGAAACGGGCTATGAGGCGGCCGACTGGGCGCACCTTGGCCTGATGCATCCGGGTATCGGCTATTCCGACGAACGGATCGAAATTTTCCTGGCGCGCGGCTTGCGCCGCGTCGGCGCGCCGCAGCTTGATGCCAACGAATTCCTCGACCTGCTCGAACTATCGCCCGCCGAGGCCCGGCAGGCGGTGTGGGAGGGCCGCATCACCGACGCCAAGACCATCAGCGCCCTGTACTGGCTCGACCGGCCCTGAGGGACGGCAGCGCCGGTTTCCGGCGCGCTTTGTGGTTCAGGGCGGCGGGGTCAGGGCGCTTGATTGCCGTCCAGCAGCGCGCGGGCGGCCTCGAAATCGAAATTGTCGATCAGCCGGGCGAAGGGCGGGAAGGCGTCGCCCAGGGCGCGGCGCAGCAAGGGCTCGTTCTGGCGCAGGAGTTCCTGGGCATGGATATCGCCATCGTGCAGCAGGCGGCGCAATTCGTTCAAGGTCGTCTCCAGCGACTGTTCCGGGGCCTCGGGCTGGCCAGGCTCCGGCTGAGCGGCCAGGAGCGGGCGGAGGGCGTCGCCCAGCGCGCCATAGGCGGCGGCCAGGCTCTGACGCAGCGGCTCGATGATGGCCGCCGGCTGCTCGGCGCGGATCGCCTTCTCCAGTTCGGCGGCCGCGGCCTGGACCGCCACGGCCCCGAGGGCGCCGGCGGCGCCTTTCATCGAGTGGGCGAGGCGGCGCGCTTCATCGATTTCGCCGCCGGCCAGATGGCGGGCGATGGCGGGGAAATCCTCGCCATGGCTGTCGATGAATTTGCCGAGCAGGCGCGTGTAGCTCTCCATGCGGCCGCGCACCGCCTTGAGTCCGAGTTCGGCATCGAGACCGGGGATGGCGGCCAGCCGGGCCGTGAGGCTTTGCGCTTCGTTATCCGGGGCGGCGGCCATCGGGGCTTCTACCGCCTTGGCCGCCGGCATGGCCTCGGCTTGCGGCAGCCATTGCGCCAGGGTGGCGAGCAGGAGGTCGGGCTTGACGGGCTTGGCGACATGGTCGTTCATGCCCGCCGCGAGGCAGGCGCGCTGGTCTTCATCGAAGGCATTGGCGGTCATTGCCAGGATGGGGACGGCCGACCAGCCGGGCAGGGCGCGGATGCGGCGGGTGGCTTCGAGGCCGTCCATGACCGGCATTTGCATGTCCATCAGCGCAAGATCGTACACATGGCGCTCGGCCAGGGCGACGGCGGCGGCGCCGTCGGCGGCGACGTCGACCGAGAGGCCGGCCGAGCGCAAGAGGGCGGTGGCGACTTCTTCGTTGATTGCATTGTCCTCGGCCAGCAGGATGCGGATATTGGGCGGGAAGCAAGGCATCGAGGCGAGCGGGGCGGCCGTTTCTGTAGACGAGTGGGCGGACGGGTCGGACGAGTGAGCGGATGCCTGGGCGAGGCCCAGACGCGCGGTGAACCAGAAGGTCGAGCCTTCGCCGGGCGCGCTGTCGACGCCGATGTCGCCGCCCATGGCCCGGGCCAGCCGGCTGCTGATGGCAAGTCCCAGGCCCGTGCCGCCGAAGCGGCGGGTGGTCGAGCTATCGGCCTGTTCGAAGGGGGAAAATAGCCGGGCCTGAACGTCCGGCGCGATGCCGATGCCGGTGTCTTGTACCGAGAAGCGCGCGAGGTAACCGGCTCCGTCCTTGGCGAGCAGGCGAACGGCGATGGTGATGCCGCCCTGTTCGGTGAATTTGGCGGCATTGGAGAGGAAATTGACCAGGATCTGCTGTAGGCGCAGCGGGTCGCCGTGAAGGCGGTCGGGCAGATCCGGGGCGATGTCGCAATGCAATGTCAGGTGGCGGGCCGCCGCGCGTTCGCCGATCAGCTCGCGGGCCGAGGCGATCAGGCGAGTGAGCGAGAAATCGCTTTCTTCGAGCACCAGCTTGCCGGCCTCGATCTTGGAAATATCGAGGATGTCGTTGATGATGGATAACAGATGGCGGGTCGCGTTGTCGATCTTGGTCAGCCGCCGGCGCTGCTCGGGCGAGATGTCGGCGTCGCGCAGCGCCAGATGGGTCAGGCCCATGATGGCATTCATCGGCGTGCGGATTTCGTGGCTCATATTGGCGAGGAAGGCGCTTTTCGCCCGGCTGGCCGATTCGGCTTCCTCGGTGGCCTGGCGCAACTGGACGGTGCGTTCGGCGACCAGGCTTTCGAGATTCTGGCGATGGCGGTCGAGTTCGGTCTGGATGCGTTTTTTTTCGCTGACATCTTCCTCGATGGCCAGAAAGTGGGTGACCCGCCCGTCCGGCTGGCGTACCGGAGAAATGATGGCAAAGGCTTCGTAGTCGCTGCCATCGCGCCGGCGATTGACGAATTCGCCGCGCCACTCCGTCCCATCGGCCATGGCCTGTTTCAGTTCCGCGTAGGTGGACGCCGGGGTCAGCCCGGATTGCAGCATGGCCGGCGTCTTGCCGATGGCCTCGGCGCGCGGATGGCCGGTGCTGCGGACGAAGGCGTCATTGACATACTCGATTTCCTGGCGCGTGTTGGTGATGACGATGCTGTGCGGCGTCTGTTCGATGGCCAGCGACAGTTTGCGCAGCGATTCCTCGACGCTGCGCTGTTCGCTGATGTCTTGCGTCGCGCCCACCGCCGACAAGAGTTTGCCGCTGGGCGAGAAGCGGAGGTGGGCGCGGGCGTGCACCCAGCGCGATCGGCCCTCGACGACGATGCGATGAACGGAGTTGTAGGGCGCGCCGCCGGCCAAGGCCGTCCGCCATTCGGATTCGACGCGGGCGCGATCGTCGGGATGGGTCAGCGCCATGTAGTCGTCCTGGCTGATCGTGCTGCCTTGCGGCTTGCCCATGATGCGGTAGGCTTCGTCGCTCCAGATCAGCGCGCCGCTGGTGATATCGAGCCGCCAGCTGCCGAGATGGGCGATGGCCTGGGCTTCCTGCAACAAGGATTCGCTGTCGCGCAATTCCTGTTCCAGGCGTATGCGCTCGCTGACATCCTGGATGGTGCCGAACATCCGGGCGACCTTGCCCTCCTCGTCGATATCCAGTGCGCCGGTGCTATGCACCCAGATCACCTTGCCATCGTGATGGCGGACGATGCGGTAGCGGTTGTCGAAACTCCGGTACTGGCCGAGCAGATGATTCCGCACGTCCCACCCGACCCGTTTGCGCTCCTCGGGGTGGATCAAGGCCAGCCAGCCGGCGGCGGTGCGCGGGTAGCCGGCGTCGATGCCGACGATTTCGGCCAGTTCCGGCGAGCAGGTCCAGAGGTCGGCTTCTGGCAGGTATTCAAAGTGGCCCAGACGGGCGAGGTGCTGCGCCTGGCGCAGATTGGCCTCGCTGTTGAAGAGGGCGCGCCGCGAGCGCTGCATTGCCATGCCAAGCCCGAGTTCGTCGGCGAGATTGCAAAGCAGGGTCAATTCGTCGTCGTTGAAAGCATGGGGGGTTGCCGTGTACAGATTGAAGGAGCCCACCACCGCGCCGTCGATGCGTAGCGGCAGGCCGATCGCCGCGCGGTAGCCGAGGGCCTGCGCCGATGCGCGCCAGGGCGCGAAGTTTGGATCATGGTCGATGTCCTGGACGATGCAGGGCGCGCCGCTGCGGATGGCGCGGCCGACCGGGCCGTTGCCGCGAGGGCAGTCTTTCCAGGTGATGTTGAGGCTGGTCAGATAATCCTCGCTCAAGCCTGCTTCCGCCAGCGGGATGACGCGGCGCTCGGCATCATCGAGGGCCGCGCCGACCCAGACCATGCGGTAGCCGCCAGCCTCGACCAGTTGGGCGCAGATATCGGTCAGCATGGCCTTTTCGTCGTGATAGCGAACCAGCGCCTGGGCGATGCCGGTCATCAGGTTCAGGGCGCGGTTCTGGGCGGCGATGCGCTGGCGGCTTTCCTCGCGCTCGGCGATGTCCTGGGCGAGGCCGAGCGCGCCGAGCAGGCGGCTCTGGCTGATGACCCCCTGGATTGCGCCCTCGGCATCCAGCACGGCCATGTGCCGCTGGCGATGCCGGTTCATGGCTTCCAGCGCGGCGGTGACCGAGGCGTCGATGGAAATGCCGCGCACCGGCGAGCACATGACCTCATCGAGCGCCAGCGCCTGGGCCTCCGGGTGCTGCCACAAGAGGCGCGGGATATCGCGTTCGGTCAGGATGCCGAGCGGCTTGCCGGCCTCGCCGACGATCAGGTAATCGGCGTCGTCCTCGACCATGCGGGCGATGGCGTCGTAGAGGCGCGACCGAGGCGAAAGGCGGGGAATCTTGTCTTCCATGACCTCATGGAGATTGCCCAGATGACGGAAGATGTCGTTGCCAAGCGCGAGGCGGAAATCGGTTTCGCTGACAATGCCGAGGGTTTTGCCGGCGGCATCGACAATGGCCAGATGGCGGATGCGATGCTGTTCGATCAATTGCCGGGCGCGCAGCAGATCGAGTTCGGGCAAAGCAGAGATCAGCGGCTCGGACATGATGGCGCTGGCGGGCGTCTCGCCCGGCAGGCGGCCGTGCATGGCGCGCACGATATCGCTTTCGGTGATGATGCCCAGCGCCTTGCCGCCCTCGCTGACGAGGAGGCTCGAGACATTTTCCTTGGCCATCAGCCGGGCGGCGTCCTTGAGCGCGGCCGTTGGCGCGACGCCCAGCACCTCGCGGGTCATGATTTCGGACAGTCGCGACGTCAGGGTGGCGGTCATGGCGGCTCGGGCGGCGGGGGAGGGGGTGGGGGGAAGAGTCAGCGGCCCCGCGGCTTGGCCGCGGGCCTTCGGTCACGGGGGGATTGGCCTCTTCGCTCAGTCCGCATATTGGCCGGCAATGCGCGTAAAGGCGGGGAAATGCTCGATAAAGGCCGTCACCATGTCCGGATCGAAATGCTTGCCCTGGCCGGAGATGATGATCTGGCGCGCTTCCTCGGTGGAAAAGGCGGCTTTGTAGACGCGCGGGCTGATCAGCGAATCGAAGACGTCGGAGAGCGCCATCAGGCGAGCCGAGATGGGGATCGCGTCACCGGCGAGGCCGTCCGGATAGCCGCTGCCATCCCATTTTTCGTGATGATGGCGGGCGATTTCCTTGGCGATATCGAGGAACGCCACCTTGCGGTCCGCATCGGCCTCGGCCTGGGCGATGGCGTGAGCGCCCATTTCGGCGTGGGTTTTCATGATGGCCCACTCATCCGGCGTCAAGGGGCCTGGCTTCAACAGGATATGGTCGGGAATGCCGACCTTGCCGATATCGTGCAGCGGCGCCGATTGCGCCAGCGCGTTGATGGTGCGCTCGTCGAGATAGTGGGAGAAACGCGGTTGATCGCGCAGGGCGCGGGCCAGGGTGCGCACATATTCCTGGGTGCGGCGCAGGTGATTGCCGGTTTCCGGGTCGCGCGTCTCCGCGAGCCGCGCCAGGGCGTGGATGCTGACTTGCTGGATCAGCTGGTTTTCTTCCATGCG
>Ga0209628_10001861_pt1 | contig 14017 bp, 19 predicted proteins | sample TergutCu122P4_FD_187285 | JGI IMG/M metagenome (GOLD analysis project Ga0209628, IMG submission 187285) | Cubitermes ugandensis P4 segment gut microbial communities from Kakamega Forest, Kenya - Cu122 P4 (SPAdes) (version 2) | ecosystem: Host-associated > Arthropoda: Insects > Digestive system...
AGCGGGCGCAGCCCGCGAGCCACCGTCACCCCCTTCCTTGGGAAGGGGGGCGGGGGGAAGGTTCTCAATTGCGTTCATTGACACTCTCCCTCCCGCTTCTCGACTCTGCGCACCGCGGGCGCCAGCGCCTTGGCGCGCATCTGGCGCGTGGGCTTGGCCGGGGTCAACATGCGCAAGCCATGCTGGCGCTTGATGCCCTGCAACAGATACACCGCGCCCGCAAACGGCCACCAGCGATCGCCCGCCAGCTCAAGGAAACGCCACCGGCGCAGCCATTTCTCCTGCGTCACGGCGGGCGAATAACGGCCAAAGCAACCGGCTTGCGTCTCGAAACTGAGCAGCGTCAGCAAATCCTTCAAACGCCGCACGCTGAAATATTGCCCCTGCCACGGAAAAGCGCCGCGCCGCCCCGCCCAGCGCCGCTTGACGCCCCACAGACTGAAAGGATTGAAGCCCGAGATCAACACCTGCCCCTCCGGCACCAGCACGCGCTCCACCTCGCGCAGCACTTGATGCGGATCGGCGGCGAATTCGAGCACATGCGGCAACACCACCAGATCGACGCTGTTGCCCGCCAGCGGCAGATGATGGGGATCGCCGATCACGCCGGCGGGCAAGACGGCATCGTAGAAAAAACGCAAGGGCATGCGATTCGCCCGCAGGCAATCGCATTGCGGCAGGCCGATCTGCACCGCGTTGAAGCCGAAAATATCGGCCACCATCGCGTCAAACCGGCCCTGTTCCCAGTCGAGAATGTATTTCCCCTGGGGTGTTTGCAGCCAAGCGTCGATGACGGAATTTGACATTTTGTCTGAAAGTCAGAAAATCGCGGCATGGACATCCAAGCCTTGCGCGCGCTCGAAGACAATTATATCTGGCTGCTGCGAAGCGGTTCCCGCGTCATCGCCGTCGACCCCGGCGACGCGGCCCCCGTGCTGCGTTACCTCGCCGCCGGGGGCGCCGATCTGGCCGCCATCCTCATCACCCACCACCACGGCGATCATACCGGCGGCATCCACGGCCTGCTCGCGCAACACCCCGCGCCCGTATTCGGGCCAGCCAATGAAACCATCGAGGGCATCACGCATCCGCTACGCGAAGGCGACGAGATTCGCCTGCCGGGCTTCGCGGAAACGCTCCGGGCGCTCGACATACCGGGCCACACCCGCGGTCACCTCGCCTACCTCGCCCACCTCGCCCACCCCGGCGCGCGCGCCCTGTTCTGCGGCGACACCCTGTTCGGCTGCGGCTGCGGGCGGCTGTTCGAGGGAACGGCCGCGCAAATGTGGGCCTCCCTCAACAAACTCAGCGCCCTGCCCGCCGCAACGCAAGTGTTCTGCGCCCATGAATACACGCAGTCGAACATCCGCTTCGCCCTCGCGGTGGAACCGGACAACGCCCAACTGCGCCAACGCGCCGGGCGCGTCGCGCAACTGCGCGCCGAAAACCAGCCGACCGTGCCCTCCACGCTCGCGGAAGAAATCGAGACCAACCCCTTCCTCCGCTGCCATCAAGCCGACGTCATCGCCGCCGCCGAACGCCACTGCGGGCAACAACTGACCAGCCCCGCCGAAGTCTTCGCCGCCCTGCGGGAATGGAAAAACGGTTTCCGGTGAACGCTCCCTGCCGTCCTCCGGCGCCAGACTTTTCGCGGGGCGTCGCATGAACAAAGCAACACCGCGCTCAAAAATGATGCCCGGTTGGCGTTTTACCCGCATCAGTTATTGCGCTGCGGTCTTGCGCAGTCCACGGCAATTGGTATCCTTGTCGTCCGTTGCCATTATCATTTCCCGCGTTCGCGCAATGTCCACCGCCACTCTCTGAGGAGCCTGCTATGCAAACAGCCGATTTCGTCGCCACCTTATTCGATGGCAAATCCAACCCTGGCAAAGTCACCGTGGCCTTCACCATGGCGCTCAACGCGCTGGCGAAAGGCCACAGCGCCGTCATTTTACTGATGGTCGAGGCAGTCGAACTGGGCCAGCCCGGCGCGGCGAACGGCATCGACATCGGCGCGCCCTTCGAGCCGGTGGCCGAACTGCTGAAGAAGTTTCTCGCCGGCGGCGGGCGGATCGCGGTTTGCAAATCCTGCATGATCCACAACGGCTTCAAGGAAGAGGATATGGCGCCGGAATACCCGATCGTCACCGCGCCGGAGGTGGTCGATTTCCTGATGGCGGCAAAGGGATCTTTGCAAATCACCTGAGCCGCGCGGCAAATACATCCGGCCAGGACCGGAAAATATCTTTAACCACGCAACAACGAAAGGAAACACCATGAAACTCAATATCGGCGGCATCGACCGCATTCTGCGTATCGTCGTCGGCATCGTCCTGATCGCGCTGGTGGCCACCGGCAACATCGGCTGGTGGGGCTGGATCGGCGTCGTCCCCTTGCTCACGGGACTGCTCCGCATCTGCCCGCTCTATTCCATCCTGGGCATCAACACTTGCCGATGAAGTAATGTCTCACAGGGCGGGACGGCCTCACCCTGCATGAGGTCGTCCTGCGACTGTCATTCCCGCGAAAGCGGGAACAGACTTTTTGACGTTGGGTTTTACCCCTGAAAAAGGCCATCAAGGGTTTTTCGGATGGCGTGCACGCTTTGCGGCGCTTCGATTTCCATTGCCTGATCGTACACCCAGGTTTTGTCTTTTTCCGGCATGCCTTCGGATAGGCGCGTGGCATAGGCGCGGCGAAAGCCGAAGTCCGGTTCCATGCCGTCGCAGCCGTGGGCGGCGTAGTCGGCGCCGGCGGTGTTGAAGGTTTCGAGAAAATGCCGCTGGCACGCGCCCGGCGGGGTTGCGGCCAGCAGCATGTCGGCATTGTCCTCGATGACCTCGGCCATGCGTTTTGCCAGCGCGGTGGTGAATTCGCCGCGCTTTTGCGGCCCCAGTTTTTCGTAAGCAACGCGGTCGGCATAGTGGGCATGGAAGGCCATCGTTTCGACCACGTGGTCGAAGTAAGGCCGGCCAAGGTCGATGTCGAACCGCGCTTCGCGCATCCGCTTGATGGATTCAATGGCGAGCTTCCATGACAGCAGGGCGATGACGCTGGCAAGTTCTGCCGGGGTGCGTTCGCGGCCTGCGGCGTGGAAGCGGTTTCTGATTCGGACGGCCATTGGCGTTTTCAGTGCTCCCCCTTGGTGCGGCGGACGCCGGCGAGGCGGTTGCCTTGCTTTTGCGGGCCGCCGCGCGGGAAGATTTCGTGCAGGTAATGGTTGTTGCCTTTTCCCGCGCCCCATTGCCGGGCGAAGTGGGCGATCATGGCGCGCACTTGCGGTTGCACGCGATGCTCGTGGTGATAGTCGCGGATGAAGCGGATGACCTGCCAGTGCTCATCGGTGAGGTCGAGTCCTTCCTCTTTCGCCAGGGCGCGGGCGAAGTCTTCCGACCAATCGTCAATGTCGATCAGGTAGCCTTCGGAGTCGACCGGAATTTGCTGACCGGCAACGCTGATCCAGCGCGCGGTCGTGTCACGATATGCGTCTCCCATTTTGCATCTCCTCTGTTGGGGGGACTCCTTCCCCTTGAAGGGGGGCTTGTTTGGGCCGGCGGCGGTAAAAATGCAAAAGTCTGCCGCCGCAGGACGGCATGACAAACTCAATAGCCGCCTTTGCCGAAGGGTTTGGGCAGGCCGGCGATTTTGACTGCCTGCTTGGCGGGGCCGTCTTTCGGAAACAGGTCGTACATCGCTTTTGAGTCGATTTCCGGCATCCGTTCCGCCATGTCTTTCATGAAGTTGCGAAAGTTGGGCGTGTGGCCGTCTTCGCGGTATTTGTCGCGGAAGTAGCGGATGATGGTCCAGTGCGCGTCCGTCAGCGTAAGCCCTTCGGTGTCGGCAATGACCTGCGCCGCTTCGTCGCTGAAATCGGCTTCCAGCAGATAGCCGTCGGCATCCGCCTCCTTCTCTTCTCCGTTGATGATGTAGCTCATGGCCTCCTCCAGATCGGCAATTATTTTTTGCGCAAATAAAACTCGATGTCGCCGGGCGCGGTCTCGACGCGGTCGACCAGTTCCAGCGCGGTGGTTCTCGTCCAGGCAATCACGTCGTCCGTGGTGCCGGGGCAGTTGCTTGCCAGCATCAGGATCTCGCCGGCGCGCATGCCGTCGAGCACTTTTTTCGCTTCGAGGATGGGGCCGGGGCATGTGGCGCCGCGCATATCGAGCGTGACGTTGGCCACCGGCGCGGTTTTCTGGCCGCTGCCGCGCGTGATCAGATAGGCGGTGCGGCCATCGGCCATTCTGTCGCTCACCGTGACTTCGTTGCCGGTCTGGCGCGCCCAGGCGAATAGATCGTCGGCGGTGCCGGGACAATCGGACACCAGCAGCAGGGACTGCCCCGGCTCGATGTCGTTCACGATTTTCTTGGCGCCGATCAGCGGCGCCGGACAGGACAGGCCGCTCATGTCCAGCGTGACGGTTGAAGCGGTATTTTTTCCGAGCATCGCGCCTTCTCCTTTTCTATTCCTTTCGTGTGAGTCCGCAGCCGTCATGGTTGACTGTCTTGACTGCCGGCCCAGTCCTGCATGATTTTGCCCCAGCGCGCCGCTGTCTGGGCGTCGATATCAAAGATGGTGAAACGCTTTTTCTCGCGGATGCGCAGGCGAAGCATCGGCATGCCGCCGGCCAGATATTCCACTTGCTGCAATTCGATCTCCTGCCCCCAGATGGGCGCGGTGAATTTGTCGAGCGGCGTCAGCTTTTCTTTTTCATCCATGCGTGAATATGCCTAATCAGATCAGTCCACGCCTATCACCGGCATGGCGTGCCGCAGCATACTCCTTCCGGGTAGGTATTTTCTACCCCCATCGAAGGAGGCGGATACCCTGCGGGGGTATGGCTGATCGCAGTGCAGCATGCGTAGTATCGGCATTTGCTTATACAATGCGTCGCATGCGCGCCCCTGCTTTTCTGTGTTTTTGGCTGGCGCGGCAGCGACCCAATCAGGGCATCAACCAGCGAACAAACTTGGCACCGGAGACAACTCATGGCTAAGAAACCGCACCAAACACCCAATCTCGATCAACTGGAATCCGGCCCGTGGCCCAGCTTCGTCACTGGCCTGAAACGTCTGGCGAAGGATAAGGATTACGCGGTCGACCTGCTCGGCCATCTCGAACATTCCTACCAAACCCGCAAGGGCTACTGGAAAGGCGGCACGGTCGGCGTGTTCGGTTACGGCGGCGGCGTCATCCCCCGCTTCACCGAAATCAAGGACGATAAGGACCAGCCCGTTTTCAAGGACGCCGCCGAGTTTCACACCCTGCGCATCATGCCGCCCGCCGGCATGCACTACAACACCGACATTCTGCGCAAATTCTGCGATGTCTGGGAAAAGCACGGCTCGGGCCTGATCGCCCTCCACGGCCAGTCCGGCGACATCATGTTCCAGGGCTGCACGACCGAGAACGTGCAGAAAGCCTTCGATGAATTCAATGAACTGGGCTTCGATCTGGGCGGCGCCGGCCCCGCCGTGCGCACCTCGATGGCCTGCGTCGGCCATGCCCGTTGCGAGCAATCCTGCTTCGACGAAGGCCGCGCCCTGCGCACCATCGTCAATGCCTTCCTCGACGACATTCATCGCCCCGCCCTGCCCTACAAATTCAAGTTCAAATTCTCCGGCTGCTCGAACGACTGCATGAATTCCATCCAGCGTTCGGACATGGCCATCATCGGCACCTGGCGCGACAATATCCAGACCGACGAGGCGCTGGCGAAAAAATGGTTCGCCCAGCACGGCGTGAACGAACTGGTGAACGATGTCGTTGGCATGTGCCCGACGCGCGCTATCCAGTTGAAGCAGGTCGGCGCCGTGAGCAAGGCGGCGCATATGTCCAGCGTGGCGCTGGACGGCACGCTGGCGCTGGAAATCGACAACAAGGATTGCGTGCGCTGCATGCACTGCATCAACGTCATGACTGGCGCCCTGGCGGCGGGCAAGGATCGCGGCGCGACCGTTCTGGTCGGCGGCAAGCGCACCTTGAAAATCGGCGATCTGATGGGCACCGTCGTCATGCCGTTCATCCGTCTGAAAACCGACGAGGATTACGAGGCCCTGCTCGATCTGGGCAAGCGCATCGTCGACTTCTTCGCCGAAAACGCCCTAGAACACGAGCGCACCGGCGAGATGATCGAGCGCATCGGACTGACCAATTTCCTTGAAGGCATCGGGGTCGATATCGACCCGCGCATGGTCTCGAACCCGCGCACCAACCCCTACGTCCGCATGGACGGCTGGGACGAGGAAGTGGCCAAAATCAAAGCCAAGCAGGCGTCCGCCTGATCCGCATCGCCAACTGACGGAGACCAATATCATGGCGCAAGCTCAAATACGCAAACCGGTCGAGTGCGGCGTGCCCGACCACATGCAATATCTGCATCCGACCCTGCGGAAAAACTACGGCAACTGGAAATACCACGACCGGCCCCGGCCCGGTGTTTTGCATCACGTCTCGCATTCCGGCGACGAGGTGTGGACGGTGCGCGCCGGCACGCAGCGCCAGATGGATGTCCACACCATCCGCAAGCTGTGCGATATCGCCGACCAGTTCGCCGAAGGACATGTCCGCTTCACCATTCGCAGCAATATCGAATTCATGGTCGCCGACGAGCGCAAGGTCGCGCCGCTGGTGGCCGAACTGGAAAAGAGCGGCTTCCCGGTCGGCGGCACCGGCAATTCGGTGTCGATGATTGCCCACACCCAGGGCTGGCTGCACTGCGACATTCCCGGCACCGACGCCTCCGGCGTGGTGAAATCCCTCATGGACGAGCTGTACGAGGAATTCAAGCACGAGCAAATGCCGAACCGCGTGCGCCTGTCCACCTCCTGCTGCGAAATCAACTGCGGCGGCCAGGCCGATATTGCCATCGTCATCCAGCACACCAAGCCGCCGAAGATCAACCATGATCTCGTCGCCAATGTCTGCGAGCGCCCCGCCGTGGTCGCCCGCTGCCCGGTGGCGGCCATTCGTCCGGCGCTGGTCAACGGCAAGCCGTCGCTGGAAGTCGACGAGAAGAAATGCGTTTGCTGCGGCGCCTGCTTCCCGCCCTGCCCGCCCATGCAGATCAACGATCCCGAGCATTCCAAGCTGGCGATCTGGGTCGGCGGCAAAAACTCCAATGCCCGCCTCAAGCCGCAATTCATGAAGATGGTCGCCGCGGGCCTGCCCAACAACGCGCCGCGCTGGCCGGAAGTAGCCGCCGTGGTGAAAAACATCCTGCGCGTGTACAAGGAAGATGGCCGCCCCTGGGAGCGCATCGCCGACTGGATCGAGCGCATCGGCTGGCCGCGCTTCTTCGAGAAAACCGGCCTGACCTTCACCAAGTACCTGATCGACGACTGGCGCGGCTCGCGCGCGAGTCTCAACGCCTCGACGCATATCCGCTTCTGATCTGACGAACATGAAGATCGGCATCCTCATCAACGAAGGTCCTTACACGCACCAGGCCACGGATAGCGCCTGGCTGTTCGCCCGCGCCGCCATTGAAAAAGGACACCAGATCACGCGGGTGTTCTTCTATCATGACGGCGTGAACAACGCGACGCGCCTGACCGAGCCGCCGCAGGACGATCGCCACATCGTCAATCGCTGGGCCAAGCTGGCGCAGGAACACGGCATTGATCTGGTGGTCTGCGTCGCCGCCGCCCTGCGCCGCGGCATCAAGGACGAAAATCTGGCGCCCGGCTTTCGCATTTCGGGACTCGGGCAACTGATCGAGACCGGCATCCAGGCCGATCGCCTGGTCACCTTTGGCGATTGAGCGCCTCCAGGAGAACCCGCAATGAGCGAAGGGCAGATCAAGAAATTCATGTACATCAATCGCAAGGCGCCGCACGGCACGGTCTACGCGCTCGAATCGCTGGAAGTGGTGCTGATCGCCGCCGCCTTCGATCAGGACGTGAGCCTCGCCTTCATGGACGACGGCGTGTATCAGTTGAAGAAGGGCTGCAACACCAAGGGCATCGAGGTGAAAAATTTTCAGCCGACCTACCGCGCGCTCGATGACTACGACATCAACAAGCTCTACGTCGAAAAAGAGGCGCTCGAAGCGCGCGGCCTGACGGAAGAGGATATGTGCGTGCCGGTTGAAGTGCGTTCGCGCGCCGAAATCGGCAAGCTGATGGAAACCCAGGACGTCATCCTGAGCTTCTGACGGGGAAAAATCATGCTGCATATCGTGAACAAATCGCCGCAGGAGCGGAACACTCTCGACACCTGCCTCGCCACGGCGCAGGACGGCGCGCTGCTCCTGATCGAGGACGGCGTGTACGCCGCCACCCAGGGCAACGCGGCGGCCGGCAAGCTCCAGCAGGCCATGCATCACCTCAAGGTCTATGCGCTGAAACCCGATCTGGACGCGCGCGGCATGGCGGACCGGGTTCTGGAAGGCGTCACTCTGGTGGATTACGGCGGCTTCGTCGATCTGGTGGCGGAATACGCCGTCTGTCAATCCTGGCTGTAACCGTTTTTTTAGGAGACTCACTATGGCTATCGAAGCAAACGGCAAGCAATACGAAACCGACGAAGAAGGCTACCTGACCGACATCAACGAGTGGAATGAAGATGTCGCCAAGGTGCTCGCGCAACAGGAAAACGTCGACATGACCGAGCAGCACTGGGAGGTCGTGAACTTCCTGCGCGAGTATTACAACGAGTTCCAGATCGCCCCCGCCGTGCGCGTGCTGACCAAGGCCATCGGCAAGAAGCTCGGCGCGGATAAAGGGAACAGCCAGTACCTCTACGAACTGTTCCCCTACGGCCCGGCCAAGCAGGCGTGCAAGATCGCCGGCCTGCCCAAGCCGACCGGCTGCGTCTGAGAAAAGTCTGGCGCTGGCGGACGGCACAATTCGCCCGCATGAAAGCCATGACACATAAAAGTCTGGCGCCGGCGGACGGCCTGTTCCGGGAGGGCGGGGGAAACCCTGCCCCGCGCGCTGTCGGGCGGAGGCTGGGGAGAAGCCAATCATTCCGAGCCGGCGCAAGCCGGCGAGCCACCGTCACCCCCTTCCTTGGGAAGGGGGTCGGGGGGAAAGTCGTATCCCCTCCTCCGAGCGGGCGCAGCCCGCGAGCCACCGTCACCCCCTCCCTCGGGGAGGGGGCCGGGGGGAAGGCCCACACCTCATGACAATTTTCTTCGCACTGCTCTTCTACGCGGCAACCGCGATTTTCGTCGCCGGGCTGGTCTGGAAGATCGCGGATTATTTCCGCACCCCGGCGCCGCTGAAGATTCCCCTCACGCCCGCGCCAGTGACGACGGGCGGCGCGTGGTTTCGCGTGCTGCGCGAAGCCGTGCTGTTCGAGAGCCTGTTCAAATCCAATCTGTGGATCTGGTTTTTCGGCATCCTGTTTCATGGCGCCTTGCTGCTGGTGCTCATGCGTCATCTGCGCTACTTCACCGAGCCGGTGTGGTTCTGGGTTGGCTGGGCGCAGCCCTTCGGCATTTACGCCGGCTTCATCATGGTGGCGGGGCTGGCGGGTCTGTGGGGCCGGCGCATCCTTGTCGACCGCGTCCGCTATATCTCGACGCCCTCCGATCACCTGATGCTGGCGCTGCTCGTCGGCATCGGTTTATCGGGGCTGCGCATGAAATTCCTCATGCATGCCGACATCGTTGCCGTGAAGGCGTTTTTTCTCGGCCTGATGCGCTTCGACCTTCAGCCGCTGCCCGAGCATCCCCCGCTTTGCCTCTACCTCCACCTCTCGCTGGTGGCGCTGCTGATGATCCTCTTCCCCTTCAGCAAGCTGTTGCACGCGCCGAGCATCTTCTTCAGCCCGACCCGCAACCAGGCCGACGATCCGCGCGAAAAACGCCATCTCGCGCCGTGGGCGGCTGAACTGGAAAAGAACTGAGCGAGAACCTCATGGCCGACGCCGAATTCACCCCACCCGATCTGAACGACGCCCCCGCCGTCCCGCGCCTGACGCCGGCGGCAATGAGCGGGAGCAAGCCTTACGTCGCTTCCAGCAAGATCAACGAGGCGATCGGCTTTCCCGGCGAACTGGCGCCGGACTGGGAACAGAAAGCCGTTGCGCATCTGGGCGAATTGCTGAAGAAATACCGCTCGCTGAAAGTCTATCTCGACGCCTGCGTGCATTGCGGCGCCTGCACCGACAAATGCCATTATTTCCTCGGCACCGGCGATCCGAAAAACATGCCGGTGGCGCGTCAGGAATTGCTGCGCGGCATCTATCGCCGCCATTTCACGCCGGCCGGAAAACTGGCGCCGAAACTGGTCGGCGCGCGCGAACTGACGCGCGAGATGCTCGACGACTGGTACAAATACTTTCACCAGTGTTCCGAATGCCGCCGCTGCTCGGTGTTCTGCCCCTACGGCATCGACACCGCCGAAATCACCATGGCCAGCCGCGAGATTCTCGACGCGGTGGGCTACGGCCAGAAATACGCCAACGAGATCATCGGCAAGGTGCACAAGATCGGCAACAACCTCGGCCTGCCCGGCCCGGCGCTGGAAAACACCCTCGAAGGCATCGAGGAAGATGTCAAGGACGACACCGGCATCGACGTCAAATACCCGATGGATGTGCACGGCGCGGAAGTGCTGCTCGTCACGCCTTCCGCCGATTTCTTCGCCGAGCCGCACATCGACAGCCTGATCGGTTACGGCAAGGTCTTTCATGCCGCGGGCATCTCCTGGACGCTGTCCTCGAAAGCCTCGGAGGCCGGCAACTTCGGCATGTTCATCGGCAACTACGAACAATTGCGCAAGATCGCGCTGCGCATCCGCGAGGCGGCGCTCGAACTGGGCGTCAAGCGCATCGTCGTCGGCGAGTGCGGCCACGCCTGGCGCGTCGCCTATAGTTTCTGGAACACCCTGACCGGCATCGGCGCGGGCGCGCGCGACCCCTTCGCCGTGCAACTGCAAAGCCAGCTCGACCACCGCTACAAGCAGCCGGCGCACATCTGCGAAGTGACCTGGGATTTGATCCAGCGCGGCGCACTCAAATTCGACAAGGAAGCCAACGACCACCGCGTCATCACCTTCCATGACTCCTGCAACGTGGCGCGCGCTTCGCGCATGGGGGATGCGCCCGGCGGCCAGTTCGAAATTCCGCGCAACATCATCAAGGCGGTGGCCAACAAGTACGTCGAAATGGCGCCCGGCACCACGCGCGAAGCGACGTTTTGTTGCGGCGGCGGCGGCGGGCTGCTTACCGACGAATTGCTCGAACTGCGCGTCAAGGGCGCGTTGCCGCGCATGCAGTCGCTCAAGCAGGTGGCCGACCGCGACGGCGTGAATTTCATGGCCACCATCTGCGCCATTTGCAAGGCGCAATTCACCAAGGTGCTGCCCTATTACAAATTTGATCGCGGCATGGTCGGCGGCGTGCATCAACTCGTCAGCACGGCCATCCGGCTCGGCAGCAACGATTGAGAATACGAGGAAGATAAGAGGAGACACACCATGTCAGCCGCCATGAACGAAAACACCCCGAACGCCCGGCCATTGAGTTTCCGCCGTTTCAAGGACGGCGACAGCCGGCATGTGCCCTGGAACAAATACATTTTCCAGGCCAGTCATTCCTATAAATGCCCGACGTATATCCAGTCGGCCCCGCCCTGCCAGGGCAGTTGCCCCTCCGGCGAGGACATCCGCAGCTATCTGAGCATCGTGCGCGGCATCGAAAAACCGCCGCTCGGCGCCGACGGCAAACCCGTCATGCCGGTCTACGAATACGCCTGGCGCCGCCTCACCCATGCCAACCCCTTCCCCGCCGTCATGGGCCGCGTCTGCCCCGCGCCCTGCGAGACCGGCTGCAACCGCAACGCGCTGGAAGATCACGTCGGCATCAATTCCGTCGAACACTTTCTCGGCGAATATGCCATCAGGAACAAGCTGAAATTCACGCCGCCCGCATCGCAAACCGGCAAAAAAGTGGCCGTCATCGGCGGCGGCCCGGCGGGCCTCTCCTGCGCCTACCAACTGGCGCGCATGGGTCATGACGTAACGATTTTCGACGAGCACGAACAGCTTGGCGGCATGATGCGCTACGGCATTCCCGGCTTTCGCACGCCGCGCGAAGTGCTTGATGCGGAAATTCAGCGCATCCTCGATCTCGGCGTCAAAACGCGCCTGAAAACGCGCATCGGCACTGACATCAAGATGGAAGACCTGCGCAAGCAGTTCGACGCCGTTTTCCTCGGCCTCGGCGCGCAAGGCGGACGGCCCCTGCCCTGCGACGGCAGCGACGCCCCCAATGTGGTGACGGCCACCGCTTTCCTGCGCGCTTTTAATGAAGGCCGCATGAAGCATGTCAGCAAGCGCGTGGTGGTAGTCGGCGGCGGCGACACATCCATCGACGTCACCACCGTGGCGCGGCGGCTGGGCGCGCTCAACGATCCGCACGCCGCCCGCCCGGAAGACGTCATCCACGGCCGCGCCGCCGATACGGCCGGAAGCGCCGCCCGCCAGGGCGTCGACGTGGTGCTGACCTCGGTTTTCCCGGTGGACAAGATGCAAGCGAGCGCGCATGAGATCGCCGAAGCCAAGGCCGAAGGCATCGACATTCGCGGCGGCTGGGCGCCGGTCGGCGTGGTGCGCGGCGCGGATGGCCGCGCCACGGCGCTGCGCGTGGCGCAGTGCAAGGCCCGCTTCGTTGGCCCGAAGCTCGAAATCGAAATCCTCAAGGACACCGAGCAGGATATTCCCGCCGACCTCATCGTGTCCGCCATCGGCCAGTCGGTCGACTTCACCGGCCTGAGCGAATTCGATTCCGGCAAAGGCAATATCGCCGCCGACAAGAATTATCAAGTGCAAGGCCAGCCCGGCGTGTTCACGGGCGGCGATGTCATCCGCCCGCATCTGCTCACCACCGCCATCGGTCACGGCTGGATCGCCGCCGAAGGCATCGACTGCTTCCTGCGCGGCGAAGAACAGCCCAAGCGCCCGAAAGTCGACGTGCGCCATTGGGACATGGAGAAAAAACTGGGCGAATCCGGCAAGCCGCTCACGCCGGTGAAAGAGCCGACGCGCGGCACCGACCTCAATTCCGGCGCGGCGCACAATTATGACAACCGTTCCGACCGCTATGTCATCACGCACAAGGAACTGTTCCTCGGCCACTTCAGCTACACGCCGCGCAATATTCGCCATGCCGCCACGCTGACGAAGGAATCCGCCCTCGGCAATTTTGAGGAGCGCCTCGCGCCGCTCGACGACAAACAGGCTGTCGCCGAAGCCAAACGCTGCATGAGCTGCGGCCTGTGTTTCGAGTGCGACAACTGCGTCGTGTACTGCCCGCAGACCGCCGTCAAGCGCGTGCCGAAAAAAGACGCCACCACGGGTCGCTACGTTTACACCGACTACACGCGGTGCATCGGCTGCCACATCTGTCATGAAGTCTGCCCAACGGGGTATATCCAGATGGGGTTGGGCGAGTAATGAACATTAACCTTCCCCCCAGCCCCCTTCCCAGGGACGGGGGTGACGGTTGTTCGCGGGCCAGCCTGGCCCGCTCATCAAAGCGGTCGCGGGCGGTCGCCGTTCTTGCGATGCTTGCCGTCCTCTGGGGCCAGACTTTTGCTGTCCCGGCGGCGCAGGCGGCGGAGCCGTCCGGCCGCACGCCGCTGCCGGCGATCACCATTGAAAAGCCCGGCCAATGCGTCGAGCCGAAAGCGGTGATGCGGCGCGATCACATGAGCCTCCTCAAACACCAGCGCGACCTGACGCTGCGCGAGGGCATCCGCGCCAAAAAATACAGCCTCAATGAATGTATCGCCTGCCACGCCAGCCAGAAAACCGGCAGCGTCATCGGCGAGGGCGGTTTCTGCCAAAGCTGCCACGACTATGCCGCTGTCAAGCCCGATTGCTGGGACTGCCATCAACCCAAACCCGGCCAGAAAACCGCCACGGGAGCGCGGCCATGAGTGATCTTTTCGAACAGCGCAATCAACACTGCGGGACGGAAGAACTGCCGTCACCCCCCAGCTCTTTTCCCGGCCTTTCCCCCGCTTGCGGGGAAAAGGCGGCACTTCCCTCCCCTCCCCTTCAAGGG
>Ga0209628_10001862_pt1 | contig 14014 bp, 5 predicted proteins | sample TergutCu122P4_FD_187285 | JGI IMG/M metagenome (GOLD analysis project Ga0209628, IMG submission 187285) | Cubitermes ugandensis P4 segment gut microbial communities from Kakamega Forest, Kenya - Cu122 P4 (SPAdes) (version 2) | ecosystem: Host-associated > Arthropoda: Insects > Digestive system >...
GGGGGGGGGGGGGGGATTACATATACTGCATTTATTACAGTAGAACTGGTAGAAAATTACTGTCCTGAAGGTCTCCTGGCAATGCCCGCTCGTCCTGCTGGTCAAGCTTTATTGAAAATGTAGAGCAAATTTATTCCTGTTCAAGTTATGACGGTACAAGGATGGCGCAACGTATTCCTCAGCTGGGCACTAGATGGAGATGGGTGGTTAGCTTCACGCCCTGGCCAGTTTACCCCCAGAAAAAGATAATTACCAGGGAGAGGAACTTGAGGCTTGAGGAAATAATTAAGTCGAATTCAGTTCAATTCAGTAGGTGTTTATTGACATGCAGTCTCAACAGCGTTAGTGTCATTATAAAGACAACACAAGAACACAAATACAAAACACAAACAACACAAATACATAAAAACGGAACACTAAAACACAACAAAAACAATAATATGTTGAAATTAAGATGATAATTATACTAATAAAACTGCTGGTCTTAAATAAATTTGGTTAAGAAAATTAGATCATAGCACGATCCCGACGTAATGTGGAACAAAATAAATTGCGGTGTAATGCTTGTCTTTAAACTTCTAAGTACAGAATTAGCGGCACAAATCGAATGGCAAGTATTGGAGTGGGATTGGAAATAAGAGAATAAACCCAGTAAGTTGTTCCTGCAACGTTTGTTTTTCTTATAAACTTGTGCAGTTGATGTAGTCTCTTTTCACAATTTAAACGCCACCAACCAAGTCACATTAATGCACACGTGTACACATAAATAAAATAAAGAATTTTAAGGTCACGTCATTTGTGAATGGAGGGGGGGGGGTTAACACTTTACTCAAATTACGGTATGCAAATGCATAAACATATTTTATATTTAAGTAACAGACAAATTCACACACAACGGGATCTGTGTGTCGGGTGAACTTGGTGGGAGGTCTGCGCAATAGTTGTGCCAGCAAGTTGAGAGATATTGCAACACACTTCACTGACATTTTATGGGACTTATAGGAGGAAATGTGTTTATACAAGCATTTTTATATCGGAAATATAAATTAACAGACGTTTATAACATCAGGCATAACTTTTTAACACTCTAAAACACTTGGCAAGCATTAATGCTGCACCATCTGCTGACATGGTGTGTGTTTTACATGTGATTTCTCACGAGTAGGTTGATGACGCCCCTAATTTCATCCTCTCTTTCTCTTTCTCTCTCTCTCTCTCTCTCTCTTTGTTTCTCCCTCTGCTGGTAGCTCGTATAAGGTGCCCTTTAGCTGTTGCGTTCTATTGCGTCGTTTAGGATTTTCACTGGAACAGTCAGTTTCTCCGTCTTACCAGATACTCTTGCCTATCCCGTTAAACGGAAGGACGTAGACCGAGAATGTTCGACAGGGTATTGAGAAACATACTGGGACTTAGGTGAAACGAAGTAACAGGCGGCTGGAGAGAATTGCATTAATGGGCGGGGCATGTTGCAAACATGAGAAAGAAGAGAAATGCATGGGGGCGGGATAGCCTGAATGAAAGGAACCACTTGGAAAACCTAGGCATAGAGGGGAAGAAGGTATTAAAATATGCTTTGAAGAAACGTGATACGAGGATGCTTGCTGGAAAGGTATAACTCAGGATAGGGATCTGTGGCGAGCTCTTGTGAACACGGAAATTAACCTTCGAGTTTCATAAAATGGCGGGGAATTTCTTAATTAGGTGAAAGCCTTCTGGATTCTCAAAGGCGCTGCTTCGTGAGTTAAGACACCTGATGCTGTTAGATGGTGGGATATATCACAAGACAGATCACGTGCTCACGGCGGTGCCAAGATTAAGGGCTTCTGGGATGTGACACCGTGAATTGTGGTAACTAGTACCATCTTTCGGAGCTCCTTCCTGCCTCTCCCCAACCAAATGTTTCTCCGAAACTACCAAACTACCTGGCTGCACATTTTAAAACTTCAGTGAGTAAACTCCCTCTTTAGGGGCTAATAATCGTTTTTTGACCAAGAAATCCCCTACGTATGACGGAGCATAAACGTTTATCATGAAAGTGCGTCATTGATCCCTATTATGAGCCATAAGGATCCAGTCACGCCCCTCTAGTTCACGTAGTTTAAGTATTTAATGTCTAAATGTGCCTCACTTGTCGTCTCTTCCGTTCCGGTTCTCCAACTAAAATTTTGTATGTATTTGTCATCTCTCCCATGCGCACAACACATCCCATCACTCTCCCTCCACCCTCGAAGGTAAGATATTCTTCTCAGCACCCTGTTCTCAAACTGCATTTTCTTGTACCCCTATGCTACAGGGAGTTATGCAAATATTCCCTGTGGATGCCCCATACAATTTTAGGAACTATACAGAAGAGAACCACCCTCTCACAGAACTGAAAAAAGCAAAAAGATATGTCACTTAGAACTTAAGACAGACCACGAATGTGTGTATCACGGAACATTGGCGACAACCTATGACTTAGTTCGTTACAAAGAATTTACAATTTACGAATAGGTATGTCGGGCAAAATATGTGCAAGTTAAGGAAAATGTAGGTGACAGAAAACATGGGACAGTTTAGCAATTAGTATGTCACTGAAAATGTCACAAGTTAGGAGCACAAATGTTATGAAGATATACGAATTATTTCTGTGAAAACAACCATCCAACGATATGCCCAATATCAGCAAAGTTATGTCTTTTAAATAGAGCAGAGTGGAATACAAGATCAATATTTGTAACCATTGTCGACATTATCTACCAAGGCTTCGCCTGTTCGCTGGTCCCGGATTTTTCGTCCCTTTTAATATTATTCGGATGATAAGATCAAGAAGAATGAGAGTGGCGAGACATGTAGCACGGATGGGGAGATGAGAGGTACATACATAGTTTTCGTGAGGAAGCCTGAGGATAGGAGGCCAATTTGTAGACATGGGCGTAAATTGGAGGATAATATTAAAATGGACCTTCAAGGAATAGAATGGGCCCGGGATAAGGGCATGGACGGGATTTATCTGGCTCTGAACAGGAAGAGGTGGCGGGCTGCAAATAATACGGTAATGAACTTCGGGTTTTCCTACAATGCGGGGCATTTGGTGACTCGCTGCGAACCTGTTAGCTTTTCAAGAACGATTCTGCTCCCTGGAGTGGGTGTGTAAATTAACTGATAATTTAGGACAGGGGTGGCCATAACGCTGCTCGTGCAAGTTGTCGGTAAAAATAATATTCCGGTAGTCTGCATGTGTACGAAGCTGACTGCGACAGCGTTGTACAATATTTTGTAAACAAATGAGACTCCCAAAGAGTAGTTTGATGAACGGAAACAAAACGCGCTCGCATATGGGAAAAAATATTTTATTAATGGACGGTTCTTTTTCTAGTTGCATCCTAGTGCGCGGATCCCGGATTCATTATTCTGGCCATCCCTGATTTATGATTTCTCATGGCAGTCGTCTGTGTTTCAGACTTTTCAAAAATTATACCACTAATTTGTATTAATCTTTTTTCTTCTTCCTCATCTCACACATATTTCATTTCTTTCTAGTGTATTCATTTCCTGTTTTATCCTTTCCAGTACTTAAATTAAGCACTTCTATTATTTCACCTTGTGGGTTATATTTTACCCATATTTTATAAAAAGGGATTTTCAATTACCGAGTAAGTTATTCCAAGCGTTAGAGCTTCGTCAAATACGGGTATATTTGGTAAATAACGGTGCAAGTCTTGGTCCAGAGGTTGTCTACCCTACCTTAGATTTTTCGTGATTTTCCGCAATATCCTAAGGCGAATATCGAGGTAAGGCCTCAAACAGGCCATGACTATTTTTTTCCACGTCTTTTCCAAATTATGCAGTAATCACCGCACCACTTTGCATGGAGCTGCTGGTCGCTGTGGAGAACCACTCCACCGCTTCCGAGAATTGAACTTCAAACCTCCAGTCGTCCAGCTTGTGATAGAGTGAGGTATCCAACTGAAGGATACTGCTAAAGCTTCAGACAGTCTTCTGAACAATATGGCAGGTTTGAATAAAAGAGAAAGATGCAAAGACAAAGAAAGAGAGTTTGATAGGAATCAGCTCGTACCAGCGCACCTGGTCCATGGAATGCAACACAGCGAGATGAGAGAGAGAGAGAACACCTCACCTATCCGATGTTTACGATTGAGCCGTGGAAATACACGGCCTCACTTCAACACTGGTCTAACTCCAACGATACTGGTTACATAAGAAACTGATGAAATCTGCGTCGGGCGCCCAGTGGGCCGCGGTTCAGGTGTGGCTCTCAGAAATCACTGGTTGGGTTAATCGATTTGTTCTTTAATCGTTTATGTTTGTATTTACTCGAATTATTTCTTTTCTTTTGGCGTAACATCCCCAAGTGGGCCGGCCGGGGTCTCCTAATTCACGAGGTTTCTAGATCACACACAACGACGCACCACAGTTGGTAGGACTCCTCTGGCCGAGGGATCAGCTCGTCGCAGAGACCTCTACCTGACAACACACAACACTCACAACATACAAACATCCATGGGATTGGAACCCACAGTCTCAGCACGCGAGCGGCCTCAGACCTACGCCTTAGACAGCGCGGCCATTGGGACCGGCATTTACTGGAATACTGCTTACAAATTCACAGACGTATAGAAAATGTAATTCATCTCTTAAATACAAAATTTAATGAAAAGTATAAAACGGCTGGTATTATTGCAGTTTTCCAGTACCATTTTTATCTTGTTCTCATAATTTTGTTCCATCGGAATTTCGCAATGCTATTTGGAAAATTTTTTAATTAAATATTTAAAGAACGGAGCCACGTTCATTAATATTACCAAATCTAGAATTTAACATAGTGACCATACATATTTAGTAGGATTTTGGTAATTAAGAGCAATGGATTCCCCAACCAATAACACTGAATTAATTTCTGTATAAGGGGAGAAACCGTGACTTACTTTTTGGTTAGAAACTGCATAGAAACCGAATTTTAAAATACCACTTTAGTGAATTTTAGGTGTCAAGGGGTGAAAATTTTATAGCAAGTGTCCTAATCTGAAAATACTAACATTTTCCATTAATAATAATTTCTAAAATCTAAACATTTTGAAACACCTACTATCTTCCGTTAACAGATATTCGAAAACTGAAACCGAGGTTTAATTTTGATAGATATTCTCCAAACAAAGAAAGTTGTAATCTTATTGCTTTTCAGTAAATTTTTATGTAGGGGATATATATATATATATATATATATATATATATATACCCGTAACCCTGCTTTCACGTTGCAAGTAATCTGTTTATAATTAATGCAGTCATTCACATGTTGAAATACGGTTGGTTTTACAATTAATTTTAATATTAATTGACTGGGTTTAAATAGATTAATTTCGGAGCGTGGAGGGAAGAAGTCATTTATTAGATCAAGGAGTAGATAGTTGACTAATAGAACAAATCTTTAAAGACACTGGCTGGAAAATATAAAGAACGCGTATCGTGGTCGGGACAGAGAACACGACTGGGGCAAGGATGACCAAAGCAGAAATTTTATTTTTACTAATGCAGTCAGCGTACAATGATTACAACATTTATACAGTTCGTTACCTTTTCATAAACGTGTAATTTTTTAAACTCTCTGCACCATGGTTTCGTAACTTTAAGGCTGGTTGAACGTTAAGTTTAATGTACAAACGTGTAAGACACTCTCACAACTTTAAATGTGATCAGGAATACCTAGGAGTGTTACTTTCTCGAGCCACAATCTAAACGCCGGAGCTCATACTAAAAGTCACATTTATCACTCAGGAATCACAGTTGAATGCAGACACCTCGAAAGGTATGGCGATGCTGCAGTTTTCCTGCAATATGCAGGGCGACCTTTACCACGAGTTCACTCTGGAAGAGCACAGTGCCAACCAAACCCTCTGCAAATTCTTCTTCGCTATCTCAGAGAACCTGTCTACTCTGTCTTCATCTTGGGAATCCGGAAACCAGCTACTCCATCATGACAATGCACCAACTAGAGGAACTAACAGTTTCTCTGTTACTAGAGAAATTCCCCGCAATTTATGGAACCCGAAAGTTCCTTACCGTGTTCACAATAACCCGCAACTTATCTATTCTAAACTACTGTCCACGTCTAAATCTGAGACCCTGTGAAATATTTCTTGATGTAGTTGTTAGCGTCTTTCCCAACCGCCAAGCTGGAGGACCACCCCTTGTCGCTTGCCCACAACCGCTTAATCAATTTATTCTCAGTTTTCCTCCATATTCTGGGGCCGTCTCTTCCATCCGCAACCTAAGGAAGCGTTAGGACATGGTTACAAGGACCCACTTACCATGCCATGTAGAATAATACATTATATTAATATTATTATGTAGAGTTTCGCTACATGTTTCGTCATTTATATCATACCTTCTGGCGAATATCGTTTGCCGCCTATCGTATGCATAATTAATTAAATCAGTTTTTGAAACAGTTAATGAAATAATAAATCTAAAACGGTAAAATTTCATGAGGTTGAGCTCTGTGTGAGGTCATTCGTCTCGACTGCCACTTACATTACATATCTTTGTTAATGTGGACGTTTACTGCTACTGAAGAATTGTCAGTACTTAATAAACGCCAGTGATGATTGTTGGAGTCCTGCCTATCTGAGTGTGGTGCTCTAATTTCTATTTATACCTAACGTCTTTTGTTTTTTGTCATGTTTATACGCCTCAGTTTTTATTACTATGAATTTTGTGTTCAACGCTAATGTGATTTAATTCCTTATTGCTTTGTTATGATATGTTGTCGCCGGTTTCATTTTGTTCCCTTAAGGACGGCAGTTTCGGACTCGGTATTACTGTACCCACACAACTTCCCTAGTCTTCAAATGGGGATCCTAATTATTACTGCCCTCGTGAGTGAGAACCCTCTTAAAGTGACATTCTCCAGCTAGCAGAAGAGGGGGAGGGAGATTAAGGCGGTGGAATTTAAGGTAGTCGAAGGAAAATGCCTGCAGGAATGCTTCCAGTAATGGTATGACTGTTGACAGAAATACGTGACAGGGAGTACTTGACGTTGGTGCGGAATAAAACTAGCCATGTGATAAGTAAGCTCACATGAGCAAAGACCACCAACTTTTTTGACTTTACGATTCATGATTAAGGGGGATGGCCAAGCCTTTTCCAGCTCTTATCAAAATTATATCGAAAGCTGACAATAAAACAGAGGGGCCAGCCATCCTTGTAGTACCAGTATCACTCCATGTGTTGGAAGTCTTCAGGACAAATTTTCAGTGGTGTTGCAAGAGGTGCAGAAGGTACTAATTTCGTTTGTGATAGGTTCCCTTAAAGATGAATTCAGTTATTTTACGTTTAAAAATAACAGACTAAATAATACAAGGTTTATTCTTTGGGAAACTGCAGTTCTCTCTTTTCAGGGTGGAACAGCAAAATTGTAAAGGTCTCTTCAATTACATCCCTATCAATTGGTTTCAGATTTTAATATAAACACCACCTGTTAAATTTGGTGTCATTTGATATCTGAATCGTTGCCAGTTTGTCGCTGTATCTAATTTGCAAGAAAATTGGAATTCTTCTAGTTATTCTTCGTACTGGAATTGAAAGACGTGTTCGTAATATCAGCTAACAGGATCCGATAAAAGTAACACCGTGCGGTGAAGACATAGATTCGAATTATTGCCTGGATTTGAACTCTGGCCCTTCAGACTGTAGTCATACGTGTGTAATTCAGTTACGAATGTTGTGCATTGTATAGAGCAGAGAAAGTTAACTCAAGATAAAAATTACTGACTTGTTTGTGGGAGGTCCGCATTTCGTATCAAGACGGATAACCGGTCCTGTTTGGTATCTTCAAGAATTTCCTCAGTCCTTCCGGACAAATATAGAGATATTACTCCAAACCAAATCAAGACCTCTTCCTTTGACATCCTTAAAAATTCAGTATGTAAAATCACATTAACTTTCGACGTTATGCAAGCTGTTGGATAACCGGTCCTGTTTGGTATCTTCAAGAATTTCCTCAGTCCTTCCGGACAAATATAGAGATATTACTCCAAACCAAATCAAGACCTCTTCCTTTGACATCCTTAAAAATTCAGTATGTAAAATCACATTAACTTTCGACGTTATGCAAGCTGTTGGGCGTAAGGTGTGCCGAACTTGAGGCTGTTATTGTAACGGGAAAAAGCTATATCAACATATGATCTATTATCAACCGTTACGTCATTACGACATTTTAATATTTAAAGATTAGCACACGTTATGTGGAACATTCGGCATATCCCGAGACAATAGCAACTTCTGTAAATAAAGCGTAAATAAATGTCACCCTATGTACAAAACCCTTTTGTCTGATTGGGCCAAACCCAGAGTGTTATGGTGCGCTTAGTTTGTGATTGATTCCTACCAGGGTTTCGTGGTCACGATTAAGATTAGTTTGCCTGTGACGTCACAAACCCGATTTCAGTGCAGTGAAACGAGGGTTACCGTGGTTAGGACATAACTTGTTGTCTGTGTGACCTTACAGACCTGGTTTCTGGGGTCTGTGAACCACGTCACAAACTCGATAAAGAAATGCATGATGAAATATGCCCTTGATCAACATATGAATGTTACGGTCGCCCGTCGTATGGAGGGCCTATTTATAATACTTTTGTATATAAATTTTTCCTTGTGCCCAACACGAAGGCACATATATTAGTGGAGTTACAGCTTTGCTTACAGCCTGGGTGGTCATCTCAACACCCTTGTTGTTTTTACCTTTGTGATAGGGTTCCGATCCCCATTAAATAGAATCCTGGACGGGCTGTACAGCTGATCCGGACTCTCTGGAGAAGAGAAATTCTGTAACTTCTTACGAGAATAGAATCAAAATTCCTTGGTTTTCGAGACCGTGTCCTAGTCACTAGCTGTCACACTCCTGAGATATAAAAAAGTATTTAGAATAAATTCTACTTTACTCTGAGAATTACTTCCTTTTTGTTTCAGATGCCATGCTATAACTCAGACAGTCAGCAGCCGGCCTTTCACGACAGAGGACTGGGTTCAATCCCTGACCAGTCCACGTGGGATTGGTTGTGGACTTAATTCGCACTGGAATACTTTTTTTCTACCCCTGACAGTGTCATTTCATCAGTGCTCCATTCTGATATTTTATTAATCTTTCTTACACGCCGTAATATAACCTTAGGAATTGACAGCGTCGTTAAACAAAATCTCTGTTTGTCTGTCTCTCTCTCTTTCTCTCTGTTCGTAAAATATCCTGAAGTGTTCTTCGTTAGTATGTGGAGAGGAACTTGAGACAGATTGCCTTCTGTAACCTCTTTCTAACTTTCTCCTCCATCCACACAGACTTTTCCTCCGGCTGTTTTTATTCGTATTTATCTTACAAATGTTCTGAAAGCCATATAAAAGTGTCGGGCATGCTTAGTTCTGTGCTTAGCTTGACGTCTACAGAAATTATCACCTAACACAGGTCTTGTAGAAACTTTCCATTAGTCTGTTTGTCCCTATTTTTCTTTCACACTCGCCGACATGTGGCTATAGTCCACAACATCAACAGTGCCGATACAGGGTGTGGCAACAGTCACACCACAATATATGCCGATAGTTAACACGGGACTGAGTACTTGTACAAATGAGTCTAAATGCAGTTTGAGTCTCAATTCATATGACAAACACGGAGCCACTTTTTTTCTGAATCAATCATGCTATTAACTTCTGTCTTTTTCTCTCTGGTATCACTATGTAACAACATTTCAAATGACCTCATCATCCAGATTTACGAGTAGAAGCTAAATGGTTCATCACATTAGAGTATAAACTGTACTGTCCATTTTTTGTATCTCATAATGCAGTCTGTCTTACGACAGGTCCATAGCTTATTCCAAAGCGAGTTCTCCACAGAGAGCAATCTAGTGCTTCCTCTTTCAACTCATATTAATTTTTTTCATTTCCTTAAGATCATCCAGTAGCTACTTACGTCTTCTTCCTCGTCTTTCCCTCAGTGCTAACCTTCCTTCCATCTTTTCTTCAGTAACGTGTTTTAGAAGGCAGTGCCTATGCAAGATATTACCACTCCAGTTGGCCTTCCTTCCTTCTTACTGCATGTAGGATATTTCCGCCCTTCTTGACTCTCTGTAATACTTTTTCATTTTTCAGACGATCGGTCCAACTGATCTTCTCCATCCTTCTCTAGCACCATATTTCAAATCTTTCTAAGTATTATTTTTCACGTAAACTTTTAAAACGTAAGCTTCATTGAGTTTTTAAGTACAGGCAATTTATGAAGTTTTATGAGTCAAGAAATTTGATTCTCACCAGTTACAAAATGTCAGGTAGCCTCATAAGTGATTTGTAGTTCATACCTTTCTTCCAAACACATATAGAGGATGCCAGCTAAATTATGCTTGTTACAATGTATATATTGCATTTCTTCAGAGCAATATGCCACGATTTATTGAAAATTACTTAATGTCACAAGCGTGACCGAAAAATTTGCGAAAATCCCCCTATTTTGTTCTATAATATCATAGCTTATTTAACTACAGTAGTAATTAATTAATGAAGCAAAGTAACTTCTCCTCTGATGCCTTTAAATATTACGGAAATAAGTGACAATCGAAAATTACCGTCTTGTGAGATGTCACAGGCTGCATTTTGGTAATTAAACATTACAGATATAGGTATAACAGCAGAATTTACTGCATTCGAGCACATATGGATATTGAAACACAGTCTATTGCGCACTTTAAATGTTAAAGCTTAAGACATGCAGAAGACGGACACAGAATGGTGGTACAACGCAGACTGCCATAAAGACGGTGACGTTAGACACTCATACACAAACACAGAAGCATATTTTAAGACTTTGAGATTCAGGCTGTGTGTTTTTGACATTCAAAAGAAATATATAAAAACAGAAGAATAATAGACTCGTTTTACTTCACCAACTTTTAAATCATTTATTATTTTGGTTAAACTACATTTATTCATGTAAATTTTGGTATGTTCTGTCTGTATTTCAAACTTGTTCTGCCTGAAGATGGTCTTACAGGCCGAAACTTGTTGAAGGAAGAGTAAATTTTTAGTAATTCAACAGCTGGGTGTAACCCGCTGATTGTGAGTCATTGATTGCAAAATATAGCAGTGAAAGACCTTAAATTTTACCTTATTTTTCTAATTCTTTAATGCTCTGAAATGCAGTTATTTTCCTCGTCTGTACTGTTTTGAGAATTAAATGATGGCCGCCCTCAGGGTTGTTGAAAGAAGCTATTCTCCATTTTGAACTTGTTGCCTTAGGCTTTTTGACAGTCATTAGAATTAGAAAATAACTTGTTATGTGTAGTTTTCAAACATCCGGACTTCTTTTCCGACAGGATAAAAACTCATGCTTATAGACGCTCTTGCAAAGACATGAAATGTTGAAACATTAGGACCTATTTTTCAACTACAATCTTTTGTTTAAAATCTAAGTTAATGTTATATGTAATTGAAGCTAGGTGATTATTAAACATCTAAACCGTTGGGCTGATATCTCCGCAAATTATTTAAATTTGATATTACTTTGTTTTAAATATGCTTCACATTCATAGCAGTAATATAAAGTACATACCAGTAATTTCTTTTAAAAATTGCCTTTTCATTTCAGCTGTCTGTCCTTCCGTTCATGTCTGATTTCCTTTAAATTTTGTATTTTATTTTGTTCCTCTTTCTGTATACATTTTTTTCTTTCTATTCATTTCTATGTCCTACTCCCTTCCTAATCGTACTCGGTATTAACATTAGTAAAGTAAATTAAGAGAGCACTTTTATAACTATTTATGTCGCCGACAGCAATAAATCGTAATTAAGCCTTCAAATAAAGTGCCCGATATTTTTTCCTGATTTTAAACAAATTTTGTTTTTATCGACACATTTTAATATAAGTCTCCAGTATCATATTTCATGGCAGTCCTTCCAGCAGGCCACGCTCATATATGCGGACAGACGGACGGACATGACGAAAGAAAAGTAACGGACGCTTTTCCCGAATAAGAGAAGGCACCTAAATATTGAACATTTCTCTGTATCATGACACTTCAGTTCTTACGTGTGTATGTAACAGTGTGTCTGTAGGGTGGAGATTGATGGGTGTATTATCTTCGAGATTATAAACTCCGAAATGTCGACAATTTGGTCATTGCGTACTTCGTTTGATCGTCTATAAATAAGATGCGCCGTAAGGAATTTGTTTTCCTCTCATTACAAATTAAACGATTTTTCAGTATTGTATTTTGTTACGTTCTTCCTTAGTATAAGAGTTTTATTGTTCTAATGAATAACTCTCTACTCATTTACTCTTTTATTGGCCAGTTCCTGTTATTGAAGTAGATTTACCTCAAATTTGAATCACACTTTAACAAAATAGCGAATTTGTTGCAACGTGCGTGGCAGGGAAACTTTTCGTTGAATGAAGGTCTGAATGTTTGACAACATTAACTTTGCAAGACGAGGTTTTCGCAGCCTAGCTTCTGTTTATTCAGGTATTTTAAACATAATGCCGTGTCGTTGGGTGAGTGGTTCCTGACGTTTTGAAAGACCGTTACACCGTCATCTTGAAGGGATAAGAGGTCTATTAAGGCATTAGTCATGGACCTCTTAATCTTTGAAAATTAAGTCTATGCTACATTTTTTTATAAACGCCCGGTACCGTTCACCCAACGAACAGCGTTAGATATGAATCTTTAACAGTACCGTTGTGTAGTCGTAGGTTATTTAGCGACGTTTTAAATAACTCAAATTATAAGGTGTAGAATGACAGAAGGGTGATAGATAATTTAGCCGTTTCTCTGGAATTTGCGCATGAGGCCTGAGGTAAACGACGTGTACAGGATTAGCCGTTGTCTCGGTTGAGATACAAACCCGGGATCTCGTATATACGAAGCAGGCTTTCCAACCCTTCAGTCGTGATGATCGATGCCCTTACAGAAACATAGGGAACGCAGCTGAATCGACTGTACGATTTATTCCTCGTTCCAAAGTAACAAACATCGAAGCTAAGGATAGCATGTCGATGTTCGGTACATCGGTCTGGCTCCCATGGCAGCTGGTAAGTGAAGATGGCGTCATCTCGCGATGAGCCTTGAGCACGGCGTCAAGCTGTCTGCCGGCCAGAGAGCGCGAGCTGCATCCATCACTACAGATGTTCCGTCACTGCCTAATCTGGCAACGCTTCTGACCAACTCCATGGAGAAGACCGCGTCTTGAGAAGCAAATATTTACTGAGTTTTTCAAGAAGTTAACCAGGTATTATGGAATCAGGAGGTACATTGCCTTTTGACAAGAATCTTTCACTAGTCTCTATCGAGAGCCAGATGAACAACTTAACTCATCCCTTTTCCCTAAGAATCGTTTTAATATTATTCTCCCATCAACCTCTGAGTCTTTCAAGTGAACTCTTGCCTTCGGGTTCAAATACGTTATTCAGCATCCTGTTCTCGAAAAACTTCAGTGTGTGTGCTTCTCTTGAAGTGAATAATAAAGTTTCCAAACCCCTGCAAAAATAAAACACCAATTAGCGTTATTTGTGTTTTGGTGTTTCTATTATAGGCTGGAGAAGAGAAAACAAAACAACATGAACTGAATGACAGAAAGCCTTCTCCGATTTCAATGTAATATTTTACGTTCCGTATTTTGAACTCAGCCAAAAAGTCTTTGGAAGTACGGTAGTATTTATATTGCTATTCTGTCCTGGGTTCTATTGACCAGCTATAGTACATAATTGGTTTCATATGAAACTGTAGAGTGGCCCAAGGACTTCAGAGAAGTTACAATGATTGCCTTAAAGAAAAAGACACAAACTACAAAATGCAGCGACCACCGCACAATCAGCCTTATTGCACATACAGCAAAGATAATAGCAAATATACTTAGAAGAAGGATTGAAAGGAAAATTGAGGCTGTACTTGGAGAAGATCAGTTTGGATTTAGAAGAGGAAAAGGAACTAGGGATGCAATTGGGATGATGAGAATAATAGCAGAACGAACTTTG
>Ga0209628_10001863_pt1 | contig 14010 bp, 10 predicted proteins | sample TergutCu122P4_FD_187285 | JGI IMG/M metagenome (GOLD analysis project Ga0209628, IMG submission 187285) | Cubitermes ugandensis P4 segment gut microbial communities from Kakamega Forest, Kenya - Cu122 P4 (SPAdes) (version 2) | ecosystem: Host-associated > Arthropoda: Insects > Digestive system...
GAGATTTATAATTATATATACTGTCACATTTGGCATTAAAAATGACTGTATATTTACCACATGGTATATTTATGTTTTTCATATAACTGTCGCAATAAACCATTGTTTTCCCATGCAAAATTAACTGGCCGGTCGTTGAAGATGTGACGGTGTGTATAGTGTGAGGTGTAATTTATGTGAATCCCAGAGCAGTAAATTTTTTCTCCGCCTCCCTCCTGTAATAATAAAATTATTACCTACATCCCTCTCCCTGCTTCTTCACCCCCCCCCAACTCTTAATGACAGGTTCAGTTACAGAGTGACCGTGACGTGAATTCGGTTTTCAAAACGTCTAACCCAGTACACAGTTAACAAAATTTCGAATATATACTGAAGAAAACTTTAATTTAATGGCGAAATAATTTGATATTTGTCTTCGAAATTCAACACTGGTTTATCTTTCTGTTGCTTGAGAGCAGAATTTTCCAGTTGCTGAGTCCCGGTTAATGTAATGCAAATCGTTCACTTACAGACATCAATTGCTGAAGAATTAAATTTTAAATTCAAATCGAATGGCGATTAGACAAGAACTTGGAGGTACGGGCTGACTTCTTGCAGCGCCTTCTTATAGTCTGGACGGACTGGGTTTAAAAACGAGGAATCTCAATCAGAACACTCAGTAAACCAGCCGATATTCAAATTGGCACTTCACGCGCGGACAATCGTGAACAGCCCACACGGGTCTGACTTCTTGAAATCAAGCATAATTCTTTCAATAGCATGATTTCAATGTGTTACAGTAAACCACGACAATTCGCACACGAAGAAATAAAGAACAGTACACACGTGCAGAACACAAAACAATTGATGTAACCCCCCACATGTATTTAATTTAGAAATATCTAACAGAATGCGTGGAGAAGAAAATTTCGTGAGAGTCCGATAGTACCTTACAACGTCAAGGGTTTCCTCTTCCTTTATGAAACTTGTACGTTCAGAACAGTACTCACAAAAGACTGCCATGGTCCTTTCCCTGTATCAGATGAATCCAGACCACATTGTTTTCTTAAAAATGATTTGTATCAGATCCATTGTAATATTATCATCTCTTCTACGGTTAGGTTTCCCGAAGTGATCTTTATTCCGCGAGACTTTGTTACCAGAATAAATTATGTAGGTCTGTTTGAAATAATCGTAATTTAATAAAAAAGAAAATATTTTTCTCTCTGGTGCCAAAGCCCCTTTCGGGCTTAGACCGCCTGTATGTTAAGGTCTCTAGATCACACACAATTGGACACACACACACACACACACGCGCGCGCGCGCACACACACACACACACACACGGTAGGGCTCGCCTGAACAATTGATCAGCTCCTACGTACACAAAACACAGCAAACACAAATGATGACACATCTATGCCCCCTGCGGGATTCGAAAAGCGCCTTAGACCGCACGGCCGTTTGGATCGGCAGTATGAAATGATATTTCAGTAAAAAATTGAAACGAAATATTTCTGAGTGTCACATGATTTGCTGAAATTCCGTTTTAGTATGATAATCTGTAAGTGTGTGTTAAGGAATTCGTCTTACTGTAAGGAAGACATGTGATTGACAGGTATCTCATCTGAAGTGCCTTAAAATGGAATACTGTGCTAGTCACATGTGAGCATTTTGGCTTCGTGCTAGCTGTGTTTATCGCTTACATGTCGAACACAAAGCAGAAACATTAAAACAACAATAATTAGAGTAAATATTATGTACTGACCATTCATGTGTTGCGTGGTGTTGAAAATTACCTCGTCTTCAATACACAGCTGTAAGTGAACTGAACATTAGTGAAGTTAAAGAAGACACGTTTGTGTGAACTATAAACGATAAGACCCGTATGGGCAGACAGAGTGCTACTTGTTGTGGGTCAAACCCGTATCCATGACGACGTGAAGTTTTTCCATTATTAATACTGCAGACCGTAAGCAATGACGAGTACATACGTGCGCTTGTGGTCGTCAGCTGTTTCTACTCACCGGGACACCGAAAATCGAACATGCCTTCGTCCGCTAAACCCATATTATGTGGGATTAAATTATGACGTGGGTGCGCATGGTTTAAGTGTAGTGGTTCATTCAGGTGAGGGAAATCCGTTACTTATCCAGCAATTTCTATACAAAAAATATATCTGAAGATATATAGCCTTTGCTGTGTATCGGCAGTTACTCCTATTTCCCATGTAACACACAAGTGAGAGACCATAAATGTGCATAAAATTGTGATAGGGAAACCTGAAGGGATTATCTAGGAAAGGTTCGGTGAATAATATTATAATGTACCCTAAGGAAGCAAGGAAGCATAGTGAAAGGATGTGGACTGGATTCGCCTGGGTAAAGTAATGTTCGAAAGGCTTGAAAGTTTATCAGCTCCCTTGTCGGTGACTCAGGCGTCGCTAATCCTATGATCTAACATCACAAATATTGCTGTTGCATGTTATCTAACTTTTTTATTATCAAAAACATTAATTTAATTTTTACGTGTGTCATCCCGTTGTGTTGGGTACAATAACAAGAGAAATAAATTGCCGTCGACGTAAGTAGTAAGTGTTATTTGTTTAATTTGGCTACATGTTTCGGCCTCAGAGGGTCATCTTCAGGCCAGTAGTATAAACCACAAAAACGGGATTCTGTACAGTTGTGGCTACATGTTTCGGCCACAGAGGGTCATCTTTAGACCAGTACACAGTGGGCCAGAATCACTCGAAAGCTGACCAAAATTCTTACTATACTGGTATTGTTTGAAACACATAATTTTAATAAAACTAAGACGAAAATAAATAAAATTTCTAAAAAAATTCAATGAAACGAACGTTACAGAGGAAGAATTAAGTTATTCACTTTCTGTGCTGCTACTAAATTCTGAGTCACTTGGATTTATCGCAGTTGCTGAAGTACTTGCACTTGCACCAGACGTTAGTGAAGGTGGAGCCTCTTAGAGGGCAAGGACTGCTGAAGGAAGTGATCCTCTTGATTTCTTCGGCAGTTCCCTTAACGAAGAGATCACAGGATCCGACGTTAACACCAGCCTTCGCATTAATTCCAGATTGGTCGATTCTCTCGGTAACTTTCTTGTATAATGTTCTCTGATTTTTTTTATATTTTTGTTCCTGGCCTCGTGGGCTTCCTCCGATACCTGACCGATAGGAAGGAAAGCAGCAGACACTATCGCTGATCCGTGTATTCGTACTTTATGTACACTTGCAGGCATGTAGTACCATGCGTAGAGTGACACAAACAGTTTCGCAGTCTCTTTAGCATAATTATCGAAGGCAGTCGCATTCACCCTATTTCCGGAAGAAAGTGCTTGCAAGATGACGGAACATCTGCGAATAAGTGTTTCGTCGATTCCCGTAATCGACGCAGATAGGGTAGGCCCCCCCCCACAAAAAAAAGCCTGGCTGTATTCCCATCATTCGTAGTGCCAATTCCTCCCGGTTTTGGTACATCAACCAGTAAACCCATCTCTTTGCGGAACTTTTCCTGTATTAAGTGTTTTCTTTGCTGGACTTTCTCCCGGTCCTGTTTCCGAATCTGCCATTTCTTCACTTCCAGCCTGTACGAGATGTATAGCGGGCATTCAAAAAATCGAATCCAGGCGTGCAACGTTGACAGACCGAATTCGTATACAGTAACGTCTACTTCCTTCCGTGCAGATACATCTAGTTTATTCATCTCCGTTAGTGTAGCCCCACAAACGTGGCATTTTCGAGATGATTACGTCGATATTAATGCATTGCACACCTTGCCATCACTCATTGTCAACTGTAGCTTGTGTGTTACGCTGATGTACCGTCCTCCTTCCGTCAGGTCCTGCGAAGGGACAAGATTCTGGATCTGAGTGCTAATATAGTCGAATTCTGCTTGAGCGACTGCAGCTGTTTCTTACTTGAATTGAATTCGAATTGGCAGACAAAATCGGGTCGATGAAGGGCGTGGATTTTGCCACGGTATGCGGAAGTGGAAGCCCTTGCATCTGCAGATGAATCTTCTTCATGAACCTGCAGCTGTAGAGGAACCAGGGAACTCCGAAATAAGTCAGCATTACTGAAACTTTCTGCGCTCCTTTTTTGCTTGTATTGTGAATGGCCGGTGCTGCCGTCGCAACGCCATTTCGAAAGGAGAACTAGATTCGACGTTTCCTCATCAGGCACTGCTGCAGTTACTACTTTCTGCTGCAGTAGAAGCAGACGTTTTGCAGTATGATCAAGTATTTGTTGAATATTGACTTCGCACTCATCTCTGTCACGATTATCGAATTTGGGTAACAACGCTCTTTAGCGGCCCTGACTTTATTGTATGATGGATAAATATTGCACCCTTTTGTTTTGGCTTGAAGTGTGATAGTGTTATCCTGCTGCTTGGTTAGCTGGGCTTCAACTAGAAGGGAAATCACTTCCTCATCAGAACACACCTTTGTTTCCCTCACAGTTTTTTTCTTTTTTCCAAGCCAATGAAATGTTGACAGCCCTTTTAGGAGTTGTCTCAGCAGCTTCATGCAACAGGTTTGAGGCAACATTAGGTTCCTAAACTGTGCCCAGTCATACAGGAGCGTGTAAATAAGGCAGACCGTTGTAGGTGCTTATTGCAATGGCCGGGAAAAAATAAAACTTGACGAGGAAGCCATCAGTGAAATTCTGGTTGTTGACACAGACTTTTTTTTCTTAAAAAGGCGCAAATATGCGCAAGCAACTTTTTTTCCGGCTACAATATTGGATCCATAATAAGTGCAATTTTCCAAGAAAGATTGCGGGGTCATGCGGGGTACCCTTTTGAAACTCTATGTAAACATTCCTACTCACGATCACTTACTACAATTTCAAAGTCCGTGCGTTGTCACGTGATATGCAATCAAAATCACACTTTTTACGTATAACGGTATAAAATAGTTGTACTTGCCGAATATTGAACCTACATAATGTTAACGAGACTCCTTGCTGCTGCTTTTGCTTCTAAATGCACTCGACGCAAAGTCGGCGAATTACGAGTCGCCACAACGAGCTTTTCGCGGTCCGTTGTGGAGGCATAAACAAACGGAGAAGCAGTCTCTCCCTCCTTTCTTAATCCGCCAGGGTTTGAAGAATACAAAAGCGCTGTTTACAAGTTTATTGCTTGAACTTGCAGAAATTGAATTTTTGCCAGCTTTTTTATGATTCTGGCCCACTGTGCAGTAGTATAAACCACAAAAACGGGATTGTGTGCGGTACACAATCCCGTTTTTGTGGTTTATACTACTGGCCTAAAGATGACCGTCTGATGTCGAAATATGTAGCCAAATTAAACATATAACACTTACTAGTCACGTTGACGGCAATTTATTTATCTCATTATAACATTAACTTAAATTCCTCCGAATATTCCCCCCGAGATGTGTGATACGAAGAAAATTACACTTATAGTGAATTTTCACTTCGGTATTGGTCCTCGAACATGAAAAGCTCTATGCATGAGCTACGCAGAACGAAAATATGTGGCGAGGCAGTTTATGTCCCACCTCGTGTTTCAACTCCAAAAATCTTAGAAGTTTTGGAATAAATAGAGTAGGCCTACTGACAGCGGACAAACGGGATTGAATTTGGTTAGATGTAGTTGACTGTGTTCATATCAGACTGCAATTGAACTTAAACATTGAGAGAAAATGTTTATTTTACAAAGTTTGTTACATAACGAAGTATAGCCTACACTGGAAGATCTCACAGCGTTTTTTAAAATACGTCCATATATTTTATAGCAAGCGAATTACAAAGAAAATAAATTAGGCTCTTAACGCATGTCACATTACCCTCCAAATATTAGACTCAATACCCAATTAAAGGCAAAAATGTCACGCTGCATGGCATGAGAACGGATGGTGAAACGGAAGTATGGAGCCAATCTCTTGACCCTGCTATGCAACGGAAGTTTGTGTACCTGGAGTAAATTAATTGGCAGGCCTCCGTTGTTCGTCAAATACCAAAGAACATGTTTTGAAAAAGAAAATGCTTACCTTTGCTGCTTATGATTCCATGCGTACAGGAACAATAGTGTACATGAACTATGCTGCTACTGAAGTTGGATCAGTTATCGATGAACTATCTTCTTTTTCCCGGTAACTAACATAGCTTTGCGACAGGTATATCCGGACACCAATGTTGCGAGTGGAGGGGTATTTCTTCGATGAGTCACGAGTTCATATTTCTGGAGAATATCAAACGTAACTAGTTCTTAGCAGTGCGGAAAAACTCTGACGTCACAGCTATTTGACTCCTGCTAACACTCCGGAGAACACGTGACACGTCGTCAGTGACTCTGATTTGCCATTGTAAGAACATGTACTTATCGCTGCCTGTTATCGTTTCTTCTGGTCACAATAAGCTGTCTGGTTGGTTATTGCTAGCACACAGGGTTCTGAGCGGATTTAGAAGAGTAACAAGCTATAAGGTCGTCCACTTCCTACGAATATATCATTTTCGGCTGTATTTGTCAGTTACAAAGCTGCAGACTCATTCGCTACATTCAAGGCCTTGAGTTAGCTTGACGGACGGATGAGGCGATCAAACCAGATACGCAGAAGAATGAGTGGTTATTGGAAATACAAGAAGGACTTTTTACACGTGTGTATATGTATATATGTATATATATACACAAATACACACACACACACACACGTATAGGGGTAACACACACGTGTCTCTCTCTCCCCCTCTCTCTCTCTCTCTATATATATATATATGTATATATATGTACACACTTTCATGATAACACGCGGGTACATCTATATGTACCCGTATGTTATCATGAAAGTGTGAAATCCATTATTCCTTGAAGTACAGAGTTATTTAATCAAGAAGAGAAAAGACGCTATTAAAGTTATAACTAAGGACCTTTGGACACTCGCTACTTTTAGTTCTGCAGAATATCGTCCTGGTCTCATTTAATGCACAAAATGATGTAATGGCTATACGGTGTAACAAGTTCATCTGTGACGTGAGTTAACTGACATGTTACCGTCAGGTGTGAAATTCGGTATTGCCTGAAATACTTAGTAATTTAACACAGAAGAATAAAAGAAGTAGTTAAAAGTTATAACGAAAGACAATTTCACACTCACCTACTAGTCATTCCACAGAATATCGAAATGAGTCAAATGACATTTTACCGATAACATACTTCATAAAACACCACAAGCTTCTACATCACGTTGCCGACACCTGTGATTACAGTTCTTTTGTATACACATATTTGATTTTATTTATATTGTTTAATAGTCTTTACACACACTTGACATTTTCAATGTCTGTAGTATTCTCTATATTCAGCTTGAAGACTTGCACTTCACAACCACCGGCTAGAACACTACAAAATCTTCGATAAATTTATATAGTTCTACATAGTTTTACCTCGTACACTACAATAACTAGTGTAACACACGTGGGGTCCTATAGTGCGGCTTAAAATTGCACTGTATTTTTACCCTACTTTGAAGGTTTTTGTAATAGTGGCCTGATGATGGACTGTGCAGACCGAAACATGTAGTCATGTTTATGTAAAAAATGTTTGACGGTTTTGTGACAGACTGCTTTGACATGTTACCGCCGAAGTGTGAAATCCGTTATATAATAAATTAACTGGTTATTTCTCCAATTAACGAAAACGTTAAAACGAGTAACAAGTTTCTTGCAGTGTGTTAACGTTCAAATACACAATATCTGTCCTGTGTTAGGGTAACGAAGCCAGTTCTATTTTATGTTTATAATGGCACGCCTTACAAGAGCTTATAAAGTTAAATATTTTGCTTGCGCTCCTTCAACTGCGGGATAAAACAAAGCCACACTCTTTCTTCAGTGATATTTTTGCCTTAAATAATGTGCTTTAAAAATAAGTATGAATCAGGAGGGGCCGGATGAACTAAATCGGTGTGGGATGGAACTGGATGGAGTCAAAGGTGTTTAGTGTCTTCAGAGTTAATACGTTGGCCAACAAAATAAATACGACAAAGAATTACGCAAAACTGGATTTAGAATTACGTGTGGCTAAGACAAAGTATCTGTAAGCAACAACTAGAACCAAAAACAAGACCTGTGATAACGTAGGAAATGAATAAATGCTGGAACATTCCGTATTATTTGTTCTTATCATTGTGTCTGTTTTAGAATATACGTATAACACGCAAGGTAGGGTAGTCATTTTATTATTTTTTGTGTCGTTATGTAACGCAGCTCTTTACATTTAAAGGAAAAGTTCATTAAAAACTTCTAGAGCAAATGGATGAGAAAAATATTTGGAAACACGAAAAAATGTAGTATATGGAGAAATTCTTTACACAGATCAGCCAGTATTATTATGGTGGCAAAATGCGAGAAATATGATAATTAAAGTTTCAAATTATCATGACTTCGTACAGTTGGACTTGCACAGATCTCCTGCTGAGACACTGACATCGGTATGTTGCACAAAATCCTCTGTGCAAATTAACAATAAATTTTGCACAGGAGTGCTAACTGGTTACATAAGTGTTAATTTCTTGTTACCAACAGGCACTGGTTTGAAACTACTTGAGAGTACCGCATGTTTCAGAGAAATGGAGGTGAACCCAAGATGTCACCGTCTCTGAGGCAGATGCAGAATTTTCCGGGAGAACAGCTATTCTCCTGAACTGCATACGATGTGAAGCAAATCGTCAGATCTGATTTCCGTACTATAGTTACTTTCAATTCAACGAGTTTGGTCCTTGGAATAGTGCACAAAGGCTCAATATGGACACCGCATCTTCTGCAGCAAGTCTTGTTTTCTCGAAGGTGCCAAAAAAGTTGTGAAAATCCAAATAATTTCATAAAGCAGTGACGTCATTAAACAAAAATATCAGACGTCACCAAGTAAAAAATTCCATTTGGTGTATGGAACACCAAGATTCATTGCCGGTTTCACAAGAGCCTTCACCTGGCCCCTATCGCACCCCTCGTGAATCCAGTCCACACCATCGTTGTTTTCCCTTCTCTACACCTGTACGTTTTCCAAGTGGTCGAGTTCTTACCAGGTACCTGACTAATATTCTGAAAAAAATTTATTTTTCATTCCCTACATGCAAGCTTTATTTAGCCCATCTCATGTGCCTTTGGCTTTATCATCCTAATAAGGATTCGTGACGAATAGCCTGTGAATTATAAAGCTCGTAAAAGTGCACACTTTTGAGTCTTCATATTACTACGTACCTTTTGGGATTCGATATTTCCTTCAGAACTTCTTTGTCACACGTCTTCTTTATTTGCTTTTCGGTAGGGTCGGAGACCATGTTTTCTGCCCATAAGGTAGAATACGTGTACCGGTCCTTCTGTCACCTATTTCAGTTCTTAAATTGGAGAAGGGAGGTTTAGCGTTGTGAACGTAACGTTGGTAGAAATTGCCCGAATTTACTGTGATATTACGCGTGAATACAAATAACTTGTTATTGTCCTTCCCAAATACTTGCCCTTTTTACATTTTTGGAGGATTTATTTCAAATACCTTTATATTCTAGTCTTGTGCGTTACAGAGGCTATGAGACCTACTGGAGAAATTATCTCTACTTAAAATAGAGGCAAGAAATTGAGGATGTAGACACACACATATTGAGATATTGAGAAACTTCACATTCTGCCGCTCATTAAATATGAATACGTAATGAAATCTAGAACAGTGTAATAGGTGATGCATACAAACACAGTTTTGTGTAGCTTTTAGGCAAGTATGTGTTGTGATAATGGTATCTAAGTGAATGCAACGAAGCACTGACTAATCCCAAGAATTAGGATACGCCTTGAAAGGCTAGTAGTCGCTTAGATGACAACGAACTTCGGCACAGTTCGTGGAATTCGAGGATGGTTTATTGTCCAAACCCACTGGACTGTTCCACGTTGTGGCCATTCCATCCAGCCAAATACATGCACATTGTCATGTATGAGACATGACTATTTTTTCTCCCATCCTTTCTGTTCCTGTGCATACAATAAGTATTCCTTGCAAGATGTTTTGCATCAAATCGTCTTGATATACCCAGGGCTAAGCGACAAGTTAATATTCAACTGAATACTCGAGAAGCGGTGTGCGGAATTGACTGCATTTATTTTTCTGAGAACGAGTTCCGGTGGCTGTAGTTTGTGTACGTGATGATTCATCATCAAGTCATCAAGTTTCACAGTAAAAAAGAAACTACTAGGTAGCTTAGGAACCAACAAATGTTCAAGGAAAACATTCCACCTTGGAGTTAGCTGGGATTCACCAAACATGGTACAGCAAATACTGTACTGTTTTGTGTGTTTGCAGACCTATGTACGAGAGCTGTTGGTGTACGTAGGCCTCGTGTTATATAGGACAGGCAGTACCAGTCACACCTCACAAAGCCTACAGTTCTACAGCACACACGGCCACAGCTAAAATTATCTCTCGTTAATGACTTATCTAAATGCTGAATCTTTTAACCTTATATAACTAGGTTCAATTTACCTTATGGTTTAAAGAATTGTACTCGCTTACTCTCAAGATTCAATATTCTTGATAAAATTTCTTTTTGCTTGCATTGTAAATATGGTACAGATTATTTTTATCATCATCATCATCATCGTCGTCGTCGTCGTCGTCGTCGTCGTCGTCGTCGTCGTCGTCGTCATTCTTTTGAAGATATTGAATAGACTCTGTTAGCATTAAATTTTTGGACCTCGTCTCATGGAACGATTCCGCTCCCACTCGACGGATTATCATGAACTTTTAGACCGAGGAATTCTATTGAAAAATGTGGAGGAAATTCAGGTTTGCTTAAAATCGGACAAACATACTGCCGTTTGGATGAATACCTAAATGCATGCTTGATAATATCTCTCTGACGTCTTTCCGGAATAACAAAAGTTTGAGATAAAGAAGGTAGAGAAAATCAAATTTCATGTCAAATACATTTTTTTCAAGAAAACCTTGTCGTTTGCGGGATAATTACGAAACACAAGGCAGAACCAGGCAGGCCATACATCATGGAACACAAGATGATGCAAATGAAATTTTATTTTTTGACAGATAATTAAGAAAATATATGTAATTTTTATTATTTTCTCTCTACCGGATGAAACTTCGATGTCAAGATTCATTTTGTATGAAGGATAATTAAGAAAAAATAAGTTATAGTGCTAAATACTGATTGATGTATACTTGAATATAATTACGTAATAATATGGCGTCATATAGGACGGAATGAAATTGTTCTTTTATGACCAATAATCGGTAAAGTAATGCTGTGGTGACGCAACGTTTTTGTGTACAGTTGTAAACTTTATTGCCGTTTACGTGACGCATATTTAAGGAAAGAGAAACTGGAAAATATTCAATGTTTTACGTTCATTACTCCCACATTGAAACATGACATTTGCTACATAGATTGATTACGATTTTTCCTACACATTTTTACAGTTTTGAGGTGTTGCGTATGAGCCTATTTTTAACTGACTGTTTATTAACCATCATCAATACGCACTTAACTATTATTTTAGATGTGACGTCTGCGATATATCAGAAATTTCAATACACTTACATGCATATTATTTGTGTTTTATGATGTATTTTAGCGTCCAATGGCAGTCCTTAAGGACCGAAACACAAACTATTTGTTGATGATATTATTAAAAGTTTTTTTATATTGTTGTGTATGCCAATATTAGTAGATCACAGCACAACGGGATGGATTACATTAGAATCGATAGAACTTCAGTCAATAGTCTGCAATGAGAATAGAATATTTGGGTCGGAATTCTGATTAAATTTTTGTAATCTGATAAACTGAGTTTGTACTATTCTGCGGTGACGCATTGCACATGTAAGTATGTAAATTAGGTACAAATAGACAAGTAGCTCTGTGTTATGGAATGTGTCTTGGGCAGTTGATGTTCATGTGGCATGTCTGAATGTTCTTTGCTTTTTAAAAACTGGAAACTGTGTCATCAAATTTAAAGAGGCTACCATTAGACCCTTGCTGGAAACAGTTTAATTCAGTTAACATAATATTTCCCCAAGATCCGTCTTAATTTTGTGTTTCCACTGACTTCAAGAACTCGTGGGTCTTCACAACAAAGATGTGTACACAAATTTCAAGTACTATATATTAGAGGATATTAATTTTTATTGACTTTTACGTAAGCAGACGTCACGCAAAGCATTTAGCTATGATATGTTTAGAATCGTAGCATGTCTGCCTTAAATGGATGTCCCAATCAATATACACGATTTTCGTTGCAAGATGGTGAGGTTTACGAATTAAACTTGAATTCCTCTCTGTACGACAGAACACGTAAACAAATCATGACACTCAAATAAGCGCAGTTTTTTTTTATAAGTGTGTTGGTTTGATATGTGACGTGGTTATTCATGGACGTGCTTTTCAGCTTTTAATTGAGCTACTGCTCTACGCCTGGAGCAAAAATGTTTGTACAATTCGCAGCCGCCTACAATGCCGGCCGTTTTGTCTGCGGCTGTGCGCTACATGTTTATCTGTAACGTCATTAACTAATGGGGAAATAAATGATGTTTAATGATATTTGTTTCGGTAGTAACATCATTATGATTAATGATGCATTATTTTTCCACAATGACGTTTCGACATATATCGCCATCCCTAGAAACATGTGTCAGATGTAAGTAGTGAATATTCTGTCCGAAATAATTTCACTTCACTTACATGAATGTCTCACATTTCCATCGGTGCTGAGGAAAAAGTTTTAAATTCTTTTAATATGTTTTAACAATTGTTGCTGTTTCAAGTAACGTAGGTTATATTCTTGCGAAATAAGTTATGATGTTTCACTAAATGAAAAATTTATTATTATTCATGCTTATAAAATCAGGTTGAGGTAAACTTGTCTGCCTCAAACAAGTATGTCAAAAATTTATGGAATATATTTTGCAACGAAGTAAGCAATAATTAGGCTATTCGAAGATAAATCCCTAATCTTAAGAAGAGAAGATAAATCCTTGATGAGGGGGTCTCCTTCAGAAACGTGTAATCCCATCTCCATTAAAAAACACAAATGTCTTTAACATTTCGCTGTTTTTCTCTGTCTTTGAGCGTGAATTGTGACATTTAACATTCCATAAATATTCATTCACTGGAATATGGAAATGACATAAGACATTTATTGAAAAGAATGCAGTTAAGTTGGAGCTGTAAGTTTATTATAAACGTTTGTGGCACCCATCAGTATTTATCGCATTTTAAAAATATGAGCCACATTACTCGTATATTAGGGTTGCAATAGCCACACAGATTTACGTCACACTATCCATGCTAACTAGCTAGCTGACTGACTAAATGACTGACTGAAAACTTCTTAAGAAACTAATAGTTCTCCAGATAGTCAAAAAATTCCCTGCATTATGTGGAATTCGAAAGTTCATTACCGTGTTTACAAGAGCCCACCATTTGTCCCCACCCTGAAACAGATAAATACAGTTCACTCCTTCCCAACCGGCTTCTTTAATATCCATTCTAATACTATCCTCCCACATACACCACTGTAACCAATAATTAAGAAAGAGCAAAAAAATTAATCCGGTAACGTTAGGTTTTGGTTTCTAATTTCAGTGAAGGAAATCGAATTTACCGTCGACAACTGGCAGTTAAAACAGACCGTATTCAATTTAGGTTGTCCCTTTTTATATAAGACAGGGCCAGCCTTCATATTATCAACAAATAAGACTCTGTGAGTGAATTTTAGTGACAAATACCCAAGACATTTGAAGAAAAAAAATTTAATCCATCAAGATTGAGCATTCAGATTTCGTTGTTAGTTACAGAAACTCAATATGGAGACCTCAACACACATTTACATCACAAACTGCATTCTAGTAGGTCTGGCGTGTTAAAAAATATTTAAGTTTGTTTCATCGAGTGTAGGTTTTATATTTCATTTTTATGACAGAAAGTCAAATGAAAGAAAAACAAATTATTCCACTGACATAATTTTTCAGGATTCATTGCAGATGGTAACAA
>Ga0209628_10001864_pt1 | contig 14003 bp, 6 predicted proteins | sample TergutCu122P4_FD_187285 | JGI IMG/M metagenome (GOLD analysis project Ga0209628, IMG submission 187285) | Cubitermes ugandensis P4 segment gut microbial communities from Kakamega Forest, Kenya - Cu122 P4 (SPAdes) (version 2) | ecosystem: Host-associated > Arthropoda: Insects > Digestive system >...
AATTTGTTGGCGGCGACGTAGGGGCAGGTTTCACACCTGCCCAAAAACGTGAATTTTCAGAAACCGCCCGATTGGTTTTTCAAGCAGGTTTAAAACTGTGGAAATATTATCATTCACAAAAATTCCCCTCCATACATGGAGGGGTGGACGCCGAAGGCGGACGGGGTGGTTATAATGTTAATGCAAGTTTATACGATATTCGCGAATATTTTCAAGGACGAAATGAAAAAGGAATGATGAATAATAAAAGTAAAGACCCGAAATATAATGAATTAATTGACAATTTGAGGTTGGCATTAAAATTATTGGCTAAAAAAATTGAACCAAAAGTGTATGAATATGGATTTTTAATCAATTAAGAATTATGAATTATGAATTGAACTTTTGAACTTTTAAACTTTTAAACTTTTGAACTTTTAAACTTAATATATATGACAGATTACACCTTAAAATTTAAAGTCGCCGATATGAGTTTGGCGGAGTGGGGCAGAAAAGAGATTGAAATCGCGGAAAAAGAGATGCCGGGGTTGATGGCGCTTCGCGAAAAGTATGGACACACTAAACCGCTGAAAGGCGCACGAATCATGGGCTCGTTGCACATGACCGTTCAAACTGCCGTGTTGATAGAAACGCTTACCCACTTGGGCGCGGAGGTGCGCTGGTGCAGTTGCAACATCTTCTCTACGCAAGACCACGCCGCTGCCGCCGTTGCCGCAAAAGGCGTAGCAGTGTTCGCATGGAAAGGCGAAACCTTGGAAGAGTACTGGTGGTGCACCAATCAGGCGTTGGCGTTTCCGGATGGAAAAGGTCCGAACTTAATTGTGGACGACGGCGGCGATGCAACTTTGCTGATTCACTTGGGCTACAAAGCTGAAAATGACGCTTCCGTATTAAACAAAAAACCGGAATCCACGGAAGAAGCGGTAGTGTTGAAAACTGCTAAACAGATTTTGGAGGAAAACCCGCAACGTTGGCACAACATGGTAAAAGAACTTCGCGGCGTGTCGGAAGAGACCACCACCGGCGTACATCGTTTGTATCAAATGATGGAAGCGGGCGAGTTGCTTATTCCCGCAATTAACGTAAACGACTCGGTTACCAAATCGAAATTCGATAACAAGTACGGCTGTCGTGAGTCGCTGGCAGACGGAATAAAACGCGCCACCGATGTAATGATTGCCGGAAAAGTGGTAGTAGTGTGCGGCTACGGCGACGTGGGCAAAGGTTGTGCGCAATCCATGAAATCGTACGGCGCACGTGTCATCGTTACCGAAATTGACCCCATTTGCGCACTGCAAGCCGCTATGGAAGGTTTTGAGGTGAAAACCGTGGAAGACTGTTTGGATGAAGGAAATATTTACGTAACCACCACAGGAAATAAAGATGTGATTACCGCCGAACACATGCTGAAGATGAAAGACCAATCCATTGTGTGCAACATCGGGCACTTTGACAACGAAATTCAGGTGGAAGCGTTTGAAAAACTGCCCAACATTAAGAAACGTAACGTAAAACCCCAGGTGGACGAATATATCTTCCCCGATGGAAAATCTATCTTCATTTTGGCGGAAGGACGCTTGGTGAATTTGGGTTGCGCCACAGGACATCCCAGTTTTGTGATGAGTAACTCGTTTACCAACCAAACCATGGCGCAGTTGGAACTGTGGCAAAATAACTACGAAATCGGCGTGTATAACCTGCCCAAACATTTAGACGAGGAGGTTGCCCGTTTGCATTTGGAAAAAATCGGCGTAAAACTTACAAAACTCACGCAGGAACAAGCGAATTACATCGGCGTTCCGATTGAGGGACCGTACAAACCGGAACAATATAGGTATTAGGGTGGAACGGAATGAGCACGACTTTGAAAATTTTTGCTAAACATATTTTTTCAATGCCTCAAACGATTCGGCAATCATGTTGGCTGCATATCTCAAATCTTCATCGGTGTGACGGTAGCAAACATATCCGTGATGATAAGGCTGTAGAAACACTTTCCGACGAATGAGTTCCGTATAAAACGCAGGACGTAATTTTTTATAAAGCCCCTCTTTATCTTTATTAAAAGTAATGAATGGCATCAAGGGCGCACCGGAAAACTCAACATCGTATCCCGAATTTTTCACCACTTCTTCTACAAGATGGCTAAAAAACTCTCCTTTTTTGCGAACACCGGCTAAGATATTGTCTCTTTCAAGGATTTCAATAGTTTTTAAAGCGGCAATCTGCTCCATACTGTTGGGAAAGAAAGTTGAGGATAAGAAAACTTTGTCAGCCAGCACTTTCATAAACTCTTTTTTTCCCACCACTGCGCCTATTGGGTAACCGTTTGCCATAGCCTTTCCAAAGGTAGATAAGTCGGGGGTAACGCCATAATGTTTTTGCGCACCGCCAATATCTACGCGAAAACCGCTTCTAATTTCGTCGAAGATTAAAACAGAGCCATATTTGTCGGCAATTTTTCTAACACCTTCTAAGAAACCGGGTTTTGGCTCCTGCACTTTTTCGGCAAGCGGGTGTCCAACCGGAGTAACAATAATGGCAGCCATATTGTCTCCATGTTCTTTCATAATATCTTCCAATTCATCCAAATCATTATAATGAAACTCATGGATATCTTCCCAAACCTTTTGGGGCACACCTCCTTTTACTTCCACGCACCAGTCGTGCCAGCCGTGGTAGCCGCAGCGCACTACTTTTACTCTATCGGTGGCGCCACGTGCCACTCTTATAGCGGTAGAGGTAGCGTCGGAGCCGGTTTTTACAAACACTGCCATTTCAGCCGAAGGGATAAGGTCAATCAGTTTTTGCGCCAGTCTGTTTTGCACCGGTTGGGTTAAGGAGAAACAGAAACCTTTGTTTCTCATTTGTTCAATAACAGCATTATCAATTTCTTCTTCCCTGTATCCGATGATGATAGGCCCGTAGGCACACAGAAAATCTATGTATTCATTACCGTCCACATCGGTAACTCTGCCACCTTTACCGTGTTCAAAATAGATAGGATACTCTCCCGGAACAAAATTATAGGGTCTTCTAATTCCGGCAACAGCCCCGGGAATAAAGTTTAAGGCATCGGCGTACATTTTATCCGATAGTTCTAAGTTTAATTTTTCTGACATAACTATGATAATTGTTAAATATTAATTATTAATTATTTGTTAATTGTTAAATATTTGCTACTAAAAAATCTACAACGATTCCTTGTGTGTGCACGTTTTCCATCGGGATATCTCCGACAGGCACTAAAGTTTCTACTTCAGCAATCACGGTATCGCATGCCATAGCCATCAAGGGGTTAAAATTTTGGGTAGTGCCTTTGTAATGAAGGTTTCCGGCACTGTCGGCAAGGCTTGCGCCAATAAGGGCGATATCGCCACGAAGGGCTTTTTCCAACAAATACTCTTTCCCGTCGAGTGTAATAATTTGTTTACCTTCAGCCACTACCGTGCCCAAGCCGGTGGGGGTAAGCACACCGCCCAATCCGGCACCGCCACAACGAACCTGCTCTGCTAATGTACCTTGCGGCACAAAAACCACTTCGGTGTCTTTATTATTAAATTGTTCTACGGTAAGCGGATTGGTACCTATATGAGAAGTAATCACTTTTTTTACTTTTTTGGCTGCAATGAGCAACCCTATTCCTTTATCTGGAAATCCGGTGTCGTTACAAATTACAGTTAAGTCGTGAATATCACTTTCTGCCAATAGTTTAAGGATTTTGTGGGGTGAACCGGTGGAAAGGAAACCGCCAATCATTAGGGTCATCCCATTTTTTATTTTTGCTACCGCTTGTTCCGGAGTAATCGTTGGTTTTTGCATTATTTTTTCGCTTTAAAAAATATTTTGCAAATAAACATGAAATTTTTAAAAAACATACAGACAAATAAACTTTTTTATTTTCTTTATAAACACCGTGCCTCTGTGCTGAGTATTTTTTACAGCACAGAGGCACAGAAAACATAGTTGGTTCAGAAAGTGGTTATTGTTTAATTACTTTCTTTGTTACAATTCCCTGTTCGGTGGTTATTTTTACAAAATAAGTTCCGGCGGGGAAGTGCGTAAGATCGTAAGACCGTAAGATCGTAAGCCCATAAGAGTTTTGTTCTACGAACAGTTTTTTACCTGCCATATCATAAACCTCCACATTCTTAATGGTCAATTCTCCATTGTCAATTGTCAATTCTCCGCTCGTGGGGTTCGGATACACGGTAATTTGGTTGTTGAGCGAATTTGTAGTAATACCTACGGGGATAATGGTAATCGTTGCTTCACCGTAAACAGTGGGGTCGAAGTTTGAAGTAGCTCTTACTTTGATAGAAGTTGCCGTTTCGTCTCCCGATACTATGAGCATACCGTCGGAGCTGATGTAATTAAAAGAAGAATTGCCGTTTAAGATGCTCCATGTAATACTTTCGCTGGCACCGCCGGTTGCTACAACAGTTGCAGTAAATTGCTTATATTGACCAGGCGACAAAGTGGCAGTGTTTGGTGAAACAGTAACACTTATCACTTTCATTTCGGTGCTGGTAGATAGCTGTTTTGTGGTATAGGCTGCTTTGTTTCCTGCCTGGTCGGCTACCACCACGTTGAAATAATAGGTGGCGTCAGGCGCGAGTCCGGGAACATTATAACTTATCAAATTCATCGTTCCGCCTGCGTTGAGTAATGTTCCGTTTGTTTCGCAGTTGGCAGGATTATTCAAATTGTTGCTTGAAGATTGATATACGAAATAGCGGAGGTTTTCCACAGGAGTTATATTGTCTTGAGCGGCACCCCATGAAAGAGTTGCGGAATTAAGGTCTGCCGTACCGTTAACGCCGGCTCCGGGAGTTGGAGGTGTATTATCGGTAACGTTTACCGTAAGCAGTAATTCTGTTCCGTTTGCGGTGAGCGTTCCTGTAAAGCCGGCGATATTCAAAGTAAAGAAATCCACACTTGAAGGGGTAAGCCCCGAGGCTGCTTGCATAATGGCTTTGTTGGTAACAGTGCCGGTAGCGATGGTAAGTTTCGTCTTACCTGAGGCATATACTGCGCCCAAAGCATTTATTTTTGAAGGAGTAGCAGAGGTTAAATCCATCGTAATTTCGCCGCCTTGCAATGTTAAAGTTCCGCCAACAGTTGTTGTGCCCTTTATGTCGAGAGTTGTGCCGGTTGCCTGTTTAAAGTTACCTCCCCATGAAGCCATTTGAAGTTTACCTCCATCAAGGGAGAATAAACCGGTGGCAGTGTTGTTTCCTGTCATGGCAAAGAGTTCTGTTCCGGTTTTGGTAACGCCGCCGCCCGTGCCGGAGAATTTGCCTGCATAATTACCCCCGCCGTTAATGGTCAAGGTTTTTGCACCGAGAACAACTTCCGCAGTAGTAAAGGTACTGCTTAATCCTTTTATGGTTTTGTCGCCGGCTGAAATATTTAATTTAGCATCAGCATTTTCAAGACTTATCCTCGTAGAGGTTGCAATTGTTCCGGCAGCGGCCAACACTAACGAGCCCTTAAAAATATATGTTTCTCCGTTATAAGTATGAGCTTTATCAAAAGTAATTGTTCCATTGGTATTGCCATAATTCACATAAACTTGTCCGGTTCCGGAAATAATGCCGGAGTATGTATATGCATTGTTGCGTCTGAAATCAAGAAGACCGTTATTGATAATATTACCGGCAATGGCGCCCGTTGCGGTGTTATCGCCAATGGCTAATATACCGGCTTCAATTTTGGTAGTACCTGAATAATTGTTGTTTGCTGTAAGGATTAATTCTCCTCCTGGTCCTTTCTCCACGCTTCCCCCTCCGGTAATCTGTTTTTCAAACTTCATACTTGCACCGGGTTCAAAGCGAAGGACAGCACCCGCATCAATAGTTACCCCCGATGTAGTGGCAATGCTGCCGTTAGTGCCGTTGCCAATTTGCAACGTGCCGGCTTTTACCGTTGTTGCGCCGGTGTATGTATTTGCACCGGTGAGAATCAGTTTTGCTCCATAATATTTATGGATGCTGCCAGCTCCCGAAATTACGCCTGAATAGGTATAATCGTTAGTGCGTCTAAATTCAACACTGCTCCCTGAGTTAGTAACCAAATTTCCGGTTCCAATAGCGCCGGTGTTGGTGTTATTGCCCACATATAAAATATTATCTGCATATACTTGAGTTCCTCCGGTATAATCATTATTAGCCGTTAGTTTAACTACTTTATTAGCCGCACCTAAACAATTAACACTTCCGGCTCCGGTAATTTTTTTATCGAAGATAGTCGTTCCGGTTCCTCTAAAATAGAGGCGAGCTCCTGATTTTACCTCTACTTCCGAAGTAGTGCCAATATGACCGTTGCTTGTGGCGTTTCCAATATCTAAATCACCACCGGCTACAACCGTTTTTCCGGTATAAGTTTGTGTACCCAAAAGAGTTAATGTTGTTGATGTTGAGCCTGTACTCGCCTTAGTAATTGTACCTGTTATGGTGGGTAAAGGGTTAGCAAAGGTAACGTGATTTTTGCCTATGTCGAAAGTAATGGGGGCATCAGCTTTGTCTGTTTTTAATCTGGCAGATATATCTGTAGAGTTTCCGTCTGCCCAGCGCAAGGTGGCGTTTAGTGCACCTCTAAAGTATATATTTCCGGTTCCCAAACTGCCTGTGCTAAACACTACCGTACCCCAGTAAATACCGGTTTCTCCGGTATAAGTGTTATTTCCGGTTAAGGTAAGTGTTTCGGAACCATCTTTGTGAAACTTTCCTGCTCCTATAATTTTGCCGGCATAAGTGCCGCCGCCATCAGCACCATTGGAAGAGCCCACACATAAAGTTCCGGCTGAACTGATATTGATTGTTGCGCCGGTTATACCACTCCAAGTGCCTAATCTTTTTATTCTTTTCCAGGAATTAATATTAAACACGGAATTGTTTTCCGTAAGATAAACACCCTGTGCTTTTTCAATAGTTCCGTTTGCACCCAAAGTAAAAGCTCCGCCACCCCAAATATCAGTGTATCCTTCATAATTACAAGCTGCATTTAATGTAATTGTTCCATTACAAGTCCATTTCGATACACTACCTTTTCCGTTAATTACCGCGGTGCAAGTATAGTCATTAGAGCGGTAGAAACCGATCCATGCCCCCTCGCTCACCGTAACCGTTCCGGTTATGGTACCTGTTGTTCCGTTATTTCCTATTATCAATCCACCTTTCAATATGTTGGTTTTTGTAGTTGAAATATTACCGGTAAATTTATAATCGTAATAAGTTGAACCGCTGCTGAATTCAAAAGTTCCTCCGCCGGATATATTATAACCCAACTCCTGGTCGGGATTTACCATACGAAAGGTAGCTCCTGCTAATACGTTAGCGCCAGTTATCGTCAATAAGCGCCCACAACTCTCATAGATACCAGCTTCAATTTGTGCAACACCTATAGTATTATAAGTATATGCAGGAAAAGAAACTAAAACCAATTTTCCTGCGCCTTTTTTAATGAATTTAGAATTTTTCCATTGGTTTGTTGCAGACACCGTTAGATAGCATGTCCAACTCGCATCAGGTACATTTACAATAATATCATATCCACTCGGAAATGATGTTATATCTTTATATTGCCCGGGGCCAGTATAATTAATTTCAAGCGCCCAGGCGCTTGCAGAGAAAGTTAGCATAATTGCCAACGTCATAAAAATGTTTTTGAAATTTGATAAATTTTTTTTCATAATAAATAAATTTAAGGGGTTAATGTTTTTTTTAATGATTAATGATAAAAGGTTAATTGTTAATTGTTAATTGTTAATTGTTAATTTTTAAAGGTTAATTTTTAATTGTTAAATTGCTAGCGTTTCACGGTGCAAAAAAACAACAAAAAATCTACTTGTCAATAAGTAAAATTACTCAATTTTACTAAGTAATTTTACTTAGTTTATGCTTTTTTCGATTTGAAAAAAGTTTTAGATGTAACTATTAAATAGGTGGTTAGTGATTACTGATTGCTTATTTTATTCTATCAACCAGCGTTTTACCCCTCTTTCTTTTTGCGAAAATTCCACACCAATTTTCACAAGTTTTCGGTGGTCGGCGGTGTATGGGATAGCGTAATCTGTGCTGTTGATTTGCGCAAGGGCATCTTCGGCAGTGCCCTTGTCATCCATCTTGAACTCAAAAACATAGATACTGTCGGCGGTTTTAACTACGGCATCAGCTCTACCTTTGTTGTTTTTTACTTCGGTTTCTACGTATTGCCCCATCAATGTGAAAAGCAGATAAAAAACGTGTTGATAATATTGTTCATCACGGTGTTTTTTCTTAATGGCATTGTAAGGAATGGCTGCAAAAAGTGCTCGCAATGAGGTCATAAAGCCCTCAATATCACTATTTCTAAGCTGTTGCATAAATTCTACAACTGAAAAAACACCTGTGGCGATGGGGGCTAACACAAATGCAGGCAAAAGTTCATTTAGAAAACCATATTTTACTTCTTCGTTTGGAAACCCCAAAGTATATAAATTGTTTTCAAATGCCTTAATAGTTAAATACCCCGTTTGATAAAGCAGGGGTACAAGATTTTGATTTTCAACACGATAATCCATTAATGAATGTTCGTTAATTAAAATATCGTTTTCAAATTTACGAATATCGAAGTTTTGATTTCGCAATGCTTTTGCCAAAAAAGTGGGTGTTCCGGTGGCAAACCAGTAATATCTAAAATCCAAACTAAAAAAAGTATTTAACAAACCAAACGGGTTATAAATATCTGCGCTCACTTTGGCAAAATGGTAGCCATCGTAAAGTTTTTTAAGTTTTGCAAATGCTTCATCGTAAGTCAAATTATTGGCTTCTGCCAATGCTTGAATTTCGGGTTGAAAATTTTGCAACATTTCCGTTTCGGAAATTCCGCATATTTCCGAAAATTGTTTATCTAAACTAATATCCATAAGTTGGTTTAAGTCGCTAAAAATGCTAACTTTTGAAAATTTTGTAACCCCCGTAATAAAAACAAATCGCAAATAGGTATCGGCACTTTTTAATACGCCGTAAAATGATTTCAGTACCGTTCTGATTTCTTCATTTGCCTTTTGGTCATCCATTGTGTTTATCAATGGTTTATCGTATTCATCAATCAAAACGACTACTTTTTGCCCTGTTTGTTCGTAAGCGTTTTTAATTACTGCTTCAAAACGACTTGCGATACCTACCGCATCCATATTTTCTCCCCACAATCTTTCAAATCCTTTGATTATTACACCTAAACGTTCAGTTAAATTTTCGGCATTAATCAGCAACCCTACATTAAAGTCCAGATATAAAATAGGATATTTTATCCAATCACATTCGAGTTCGGCAAGTTTCAGTCCTTCAAAAAGTTCTTTTTTTCCTTCAAAATAGGCTTTCAAAGTTGAGAGGAACAAACTCTTTCCAAACCTTCGCGGGCGAGCGAGAAAGTAAGGCTTCCCAAAGTGCGCTAATTGATATACATATTGTGTCTTATCAACGTACAAAAAATTGTTTGTACGCAAATATTCAAAATCCTGTATGCCAACGGGCAGTTTTCTCATAGTGATTAGTGGTTAGTGGTTAGTGGTTAGTGGTTAGTGGTTAGTGGTTAGTGGTTAGTGGTTAGTGGTTAGTGCCATAATGTTCTCTGTACATTTAACACGGCGAAAATATAAAATAATCGAGATAATAGATGTTTAGAAAAAAAAAGTAGAGACGCGGCACGCCGCGTCTCTACTTTTTCAGTGATTAGTAATTAGTGATTAGTGGTTAGTGGTTAGTGATTAGTGTTTAATTACTTTCTTCGTTACTACTCCTTGTTCGGTGGTTATTTTTACAAAATAAGTTCCGGCGGGGAAGTGCGTAAGATCGTAAGACCGTAAGACCGTAAGACCATAAGAGTTTTGTTCTACGAACAGTTTTTTACCTGCTATATCATAAACCTCCACATTCTTAATGGTCAATTCTCCATTGTCAATTGTCAATTCTCCGCTCGTGGGGTTCGGATACACGGTAATTTGGTTGTTGAGCGAATTTGTAGCAATGCCCACAACGTTTACTTTAACCGTAATTTCATCGTAAACACTTGGGTCGAAGTATGAAACGGCTTTTACTTTGATGGTTTCTGAGGTTTCTTCGCTATCCACTGTAAGCAAACCGCTCGAAGTGATGGTAGTTGAGCCTGAACTGTTTCCGGAAATGCTCCACTCTACTGTTTCGTCGGAGCCGCCCACAGCCACTACGGTTGCGGTGAACTGTTTGGTTTCTCCCTGCGCCATTGTTGCCGAGTTGGGCGAAATGGTTACGCTCACAATCTTAGGTTCGTTGCTGGTAACAAGCTGTTTGGTGGTATATGCTGCTTTGTTGCCTGCTAAATCCGCTACTACTACATTAAAATAATAAGTGGTGTTGGGATTAAGTCCTAAAACTTCATAAGAGGTAATATTCACTGTTCCGCCAGAATTGAGCAACGTGCCGTTTGTTTCGCAGTTGGCAGGCGTGTTGATATTGTTGCTGTTGGATTGATACACAAAATAACGGAGATTTTCGGCAGGGGTTACATTGTCTTGAGCGGCACCCCATGAAAGATTTGCGGAATTAATATTGGCTGCTCCGTTTACGCCTGCTCCGGGAGTTGGAGGCGTATTATCGGTAATTGTTGCGGTAAGCAGCAACTCCGTACCGGTTGCAGCAAGTGTTCCCGTTACGCCGGACAAATTAAGTGTGAAGAAATCCAGACTTGATGGCGTAAGTCCTGAAGCGGCTTGCATAATGGCTTTGTTGGTAACGGTGCTGGTAGCGATGGTAAGTTTCGTTTTACCTGATGCATACACTCCTCCCATAACATTTATTTTTGAAGGCGTAGTTGATGTTAAATTCATAGTAATTTCACCACCCTGCAAGGTTAAATTACCACCAACAGTGGTCGTGCTTTTTACGTCGAGAGTTGTGCCGGTTGCTTGAGTAAAGTTGCCTGCCCATGCTGAACATTGAACTTTACCCTGGGTTAAAGAAAATAATCCGGTTGTGGTGTTGATTCCCGACATGATAAAGAGGCCGGTTCCGGTTTTGGTAACGCCACCGCTCGTGCCGGAGAATTTACCGGAAAAGCTGTAATTAACACTGTTCGAGATGGTTAAAATTCTAGTGTATAATGAAACTTCTGCAGTAGATTGAGAAGAGGCTAATCCTTTTATCTTTTTGTCTGCATTTATATTAAACTTGGCATTTGCTGCCATATTAACATAAGAAGAGTTTTCAATAGTGCCGGTTGTGCCTAAAGTAAGGGAACCATTTGCTGCAATATCAGTAATTCCACTATAAGTATTAACTCCCATTAGGGTTACTTTTGCATCCGGCCATGCATATACGTACCCTTCTCCGGAAATTTTACTGTAAATAAGAACCGGATCTGTACGGTTAAAACCCAATAGAGCACCTTTTTCCACTACCACATCTCCGGTAATAGCGCCTGTTGTAGAGCCATTTCCCAAATGCAAAGCACCATTTTCTTTAACAGTAGTTACACCTGTATAAGTATTATCATTTGTAAATTTGTAGGGTTGGCTTACCGTTACCTTACCCACTCCGGTAATTTTTGGTCCAAAAAGCTTGGCTGCTCCCGGGCTAGGTTTCTGCGCTAAAACTAAGGTAGAAGTTGCTTTTTCAAGTTTTACTTCGGAAGAATTGGCAATACTACCGGTTGTGGTGTTGTCGCCAATATTCAACTCCCCGTCAGTAACCGCGGTTATACCTGTATAGGTATTGTTGCCGGTGAGAGTAAGTTTTGCCCCTTGATATTTATTGATGCTGCCACTTCCCGAAATGATGCCGGTGTATTTATAATCGTTCGAGCGTCTGAAATCAACCCAACTGCCTGTGTTGGTAACAATATTTCCTGCTACTGCGCCGGTGGTGGTGTTATTGCCGATATACAAAATTGTATTCGTTTTCACTTCAGTACCACCGGTATAATCATTATTAGCCGTTAAAATATTTATTTTGCTTGCAGTTCCGGCACAATAAACTTTTCCTGCTCCGGTGATTTTTTTTGCGAAGGTAGTAGTTCCGCTTCCTGAAAATACAAGTAGAGCACCCGTTTTCACCTCTACGCCCGAAGTGTTGGTTAAATTACCGGCAGTACCGCCACCCGTGCCTAATTGTAATGAACCGGCAGCTACTTCCGTTGCACCGGCATAAGTTTGATTACCGCAAAGAATTAAATATCCCGTGCCCGCTTTGGTAATTTTACCTGTTATTCCGGGTAACACGGAAGCAAAAGTAACTTCATTGCCATTTGTGTCAAAAGTAATGGGTGCATCAGCTTTGTCGGTTTTTATTCTTCCCGATATATCTGTGGTGTTTCCGGCTGCCCAGCGCAAAGTGGAATTTTGTGCGCCTCTAAAGTATATATTTCCGGTTCCCAAACTGTTGGCGCTAAACACCACCGTTCCCCAATAGATACCGGTTTCTCCCGAATAAGTATTTGTTCCGGTTAAAGTAAGTGTGGCACTGCCATCTTTATGAAACTTACCTGCTCCGGTAATTTTGCCGGCATAAGTGCCGCCGCCATCCGTACCATTAATATTGCCCACACATAAAGTTCCGTTTGTCCCATTGAGAATAACCTCTGCATCGGCTTTATTGCTGTTTAAATTTTTTATTCTTTTCCAACTGCTAACTTCAAATTTTGAGGTTGATTCCATAAGCCAAACATCTGAAGATTTTTCTATTGCTCCGGTTAAAATAAACTTGCCGCCGCCATAAATATTGGTTTGTCCTTCATAAGCACAGAAAGCAGAAAATGTAATGTTTCCGGCACTATTATATTTTGTTACCCCGCCATTTCCAATAACTATAGCTTCGCAAGTATAAGCATTTGAACGCCAAAAGCCGAGATGTGTGCCCTTATTCACTGTAACGATTCCTGTTAAGGAACCTGTTGTTCCGTTATTTCCAATTACGAAAGCACCCGATTCAATGGTGGTACCTCCGGTATGATTACAAGTACCGGTCAAAAATATATGTAAATCACCTGCTTTTTCCAGCTTTCCGCTTCCAGTTATGTTTGATGAGAATTCTTTATTTTCGTTGCTGCGATAAAAACGCAAAGTAGAATTTGTATTCGTTAATGTTACAACACCAACACCTGCAAACCAGCCGGTTGTAGCACTACCTATCTGAAAAATACCTCCATCTACTACTATGCGACGATTAGCTAGATCTCCTCCACTCATAGAATTATTATTATTAGTGAGAATTAAACTACCATTTCCTGTTTTTTTGATAGTTACAGGTTGGCCATTGCATGTAGCTGTAATCTTTCCGCTAATCGTAGCAAAACCGGAATTAACATGAATAGTGTATGTTTTGCTAGTAAAAGTGGTACTAGAGATAGAGATATCCCCAGGATAATTTTGCCCTTCATAAAGAGTTAGGTCTTGCGCCCAGGCGCTTGCAGAGAAAGTTAGCATGAAAGCCAACGTCAAAAAAATGTTTTTGAAATTTGTTAAATGTTTTTTCATAATAAAATAATTTAAAAGGTTAATAATTAATAATTTAAGGTTTAAGATTTAAGGTATTTTTTGATTTGAATTTGATTTTGAATAAGAATCCGCGCTCGGAGAGCGCACACTTATCTAAGCAGTAGCCTAAGGCTACTATAGAAGGAAGTATGGAGTAGCGCCTGCCTCCGTAGGAGGCAAACCAGTGATAACCCCGTGCAAGCGAAGCGCAGCTCGGGGTACGACGATGCGGCTCTCGAACTCTGTGCTCCGAAGGAGCACAACAAAGGCTTGCAGGATGTTCAACCCCTACGGGGTTGCGGGATACTGTGTGCCATTCTCTACCCCGAGCTGCGCCTTCGGCTTGCACGGGGTTATCCTCATTTAACACCTCCGGTGTTTTGCTACATAATATATTTGCTACTTTCGCGGCAAAAACTAAACGAGGGCGGGTGGGGTTGGATGGAAGGTGTGTGTGTGTGTGTGTGTGTGTGTGTGTGTGTGTGTGTGTTACACAAATATTTGAGAAAAT
>Ga0209628_10001865_pt1 | contig 13998 bp, 11 predicted proteins | sample TergutCu122P4_FD_187285 | JGI IMG/M metagenome (GOLD analysis project Ga0209628, IMG submission 187285) | Cubitermes ugandensis P4 segment gut microbial communities from Kakamega Forest, Kenya - Cu122 P4 (SPAdes) (version 2) | ecosystem: Host-associated > Arthropoda: Insects > Digestive system...
GGGCAGCCCGAAATGATAGAAACGCTGGCAAAAGCCGGAATTGCCGTTGGTTTTGATGGTATTTTTTTAGAAACACACCCCGACCCTAAAAACGCACTTTCCGATGGCGCAAACATGCTCCCCCTTGCCCAATTGGAGCCGTTGCTCAAAAAACTGCTAAAAATCAGAGATGCGGTAGTTTAATCCCAAACCGCACCCTCTTTGGTGTCTTTAATGGTAATTCCTAACGCAGTCAACCGGTTGCGTATAGTATCTGCCACTGCCCAGTTTTTATTTTGTTTGGCATCTTGGCGGATATCTATAATTAAATGCATTAAACCGTCCACAGTGCTATGCACATTTCCGGTTTCTTCGGCAAGGAGTCCCAAAATATCAAAAAAGAAGAGCCTGAAGTTAGTTTTCAGGAGTTCAATATCCTCTTTGTTTAAAGAGAGCAGATTCTCTTTCACGCTGTTAACGATGCGCACTGCATCAAAAAGTTCGGCTATCAGTTTGGGGGTGTTCATGTCGTCGTTCATTGCGTCGAAGCATCGTTGCACCCATTCGGTTATCTTTTCATCGGAGTTCTCTTTTGTTGGTAATTTATCAAGTAGTTTTTCGGCGGCGTACAGTTTTTGGAGTCCTTTTTCGGCAGCCATCAAGGCTTCGTTAGAAAAGTCAACCGTTCCACGATAGTGTGCTTGTAAAATAAAATAGCGAATCGTCATGGGAGAGTAACTTCTTTCCAACAATGGATGTTCGCCGGTAAAGAACTGGTTGAGCGTAATAAAATTGCCCAACGATTTTCCCATCTTCTGACCGTTAATGGTAATCATGTTGTTGTGCATCCAATATTTCACAGATTCTTTGCCATTCACTACGGTTGATTGGCATACTTCCGATTCGTGATGCGGGAATAGCAGGTCCATTCCTCCACCATGAATATCAAAATGTTCGCCCAAATATTTTGTACTCATCGCCGTACATTCGATATGCCAGCCGGGGAATCCCTCGCTCCATGGCGAGCGCCATCGCATAATATGTTCTGGCGCTGCTTTTTTCCACAGGGCAAAGTCGGCAGGATTGCGTTTTTCATCCTGACCCTCTAAAGCACGGGTGTTGGCGAGCATCTCTTCCAAAACCCTTCCCGAGAGTTTGCCGTAACCAAAATCGGCATGATACTTAGGCACATCAAAATAAACAGAACCGTTAGAAAGATACGCATAACCATGAGCCAAAATCTTCTCAATCATTTCAATTTGTTCCATAATATGCCCTGATGCACGCGGCTCGATAGAGGGGCGCAGCACATTCAATTTATCCATCGTCCGATGATAACTGTCAATATAAAATTGCGCGACTTCCATCGGTTCAAGTTGTTCTACCCGCGCTTTTTTGGCAATCTTATCTTCTCCTTCGTCGGCATCGTTTTCTAAATGACCAACATCGGTAATATTTCTAACATAACGCACTTTATAGCCGAGATGGGTAAGATAACGAAACAGTATATCGAAGGTGATTGCGGGACGTGCGTGTCCTAAATGGGGCTCACCATAAACAGTAGGTCCGCACACATATAAACCCACTCTGCCGGGGACAACAGGTTCTAAAAGTTCTTTTTGTTTGGTTAGTGTGTTGTAGATTTGCATAAACAGTGATTTGTGGTTATAATTTTTCAACTGCTTCTTTAATTCTTCTGCAAGCCTCCACGAGTTCCTTTTCATCTGCAGCATAAGATAATCTGATGCAGTTATCGTCGCCAAAAGCCACTCCCTGCACGGTTGCCACATTGGCGTCGTACAGCAGATACATACTCATATCGGTGGAATCATTGATAGCAGTTTTTCTGTAAGTTTTTGCGTACAAAGAATCTGCGGGAGCGTTTTTTCCATATAAAGAAGAAACCACCGGAAAGAAGTAGAAAGCACCTTGCGGCAGTCGTGTTTCAAAGCCCTTAATCTCTTTCAGAAGATTAAACATTAAATCTCTTCTTTGTTTAAAGATGTTACGCATACGAACGATGTCGGCTTCTATTTCTGGGGAACTTTCCATAGCTTTCAACGTGGCGCGCTGGGCGATAGAGCATGTTCCGGAGGTAATTTGCCCTTGCAGTTTCTGACACGCATTGGCAATCTCTTTGGTGGCGCCAAGAAATCCGATGCGCCAGCCGGTCATGGCAAAACCTTTGGCCACGCCGTTTATCGTTATTACTTGGTTTTTAATATCATCAAACTGTGCCAAACTCTGATGTTTGCCCATAAAATTAATATGTTCGTAAATCTCATCTGCCATCACCAGCACGTGCGGGTTTTCGCGCAGTACTTGGGCAATCGCTTCCAATTCCTCTTTGGTGTAAAGCATGCCCGTTGGGTTGGAAGGGCTGCTGAACATAATCATTTTTGTTTTTGGGGTAATCGCATCGCGCAACTGTTTCGGGGTTACTTTAAAATCGTTTTCCAACAGGGTAGGGATGTAGATCACTTTGGCTTCTGCAAAATCGGCAATCGCTTTGTAGGAAACCCAGTAGGGAGCCGGAATAATTACCTCATCGCCGGGGTTTACGGTAGCCATGACCACTTGAAAAATAGATTGTTTGGCACCGGTAGAAACCACTATCTGTTCGGGTGTATAAACGAGTCCGTTGTCCCGTTCAAACTTTTTACAGATGGCTTTGCGCAAATCTAAATAGCCCGGTACGGGCGAGTAATGTGAGTAGTTTTCGTCAATCGCCAGTTTTCCAAACGCCTTAATCTCTTCCGGCGTATTAAAATCGGGCTCTCCGATACTTAAACTGATGACATCTTTTCCGGCTTCTTTAAGTTCGCGAGCAATGCGCGTCATAGCCAGCGTTTCCGATTCTGCCATTGTGGCAACACGTGTTGAAATATAGTTCATAGTATTGTTTTTAAATTCGGTGGCGAAAATATATGTTTTTTACGATTATAACAACATTCATCTTTTTTGGAAAAAGCATTGGAAAATTGTTTTAAAAAATATATTTTTGCACTTTAAATAAGATAAAGAATTGAAATGAAATAAAAACTTGAAAGCAATGGCAAACAGCAACTTAACAAATGCTAAAAACGCTAAAAGCGATGAATTCTACACTCAGTTTTACGATATTGAGAAAGAAATTAATGCCTATTTGGATTTCAACCCAAATGTTTTTGAAGGGAAAACTGTTCTATGCCCTTGCGATGACCCTTATGAAAGCAACTTTTTTAAATGTTTTGCTTTAAATTTTCACTATAAAAATAGAAAAGGAGTATTTGAGTATATTCTTGGTGGCTTTAATGATGTTAAACTGCTTGATGTCAGAGTTTTTGACGAAGGGAATAAATAGAATGTTTGAAATTAGGATGTTATGTTGAAAAAAATTACCTTTATTATATTTCTTTCCTGCTTTTTTACCATTAGTTTTACCCAAAATCTATGTGGTCTTAAAAATGAAAAAACGGAAAAAGATTCCCTCAAATGTTTGGAACAACTCTCGTTATTTAAAAGCTATTATGCTAAAAAGTATTATTTAGAAGCCTATCCGTACTGGAAGAAAATTGTTGAAACGTGTCCCTGCGCATCCATTGCTGTTTTCGATTCCCAATACCTGCAAGATATGTTCGATGCATTAATTTCATCCACAAAAGATATTGTGTTGAAAATTCAATATATTGAAGATGTTTTATTTAGTGTTGGGGAAAGAGATAAGTATTTCCCGAAAAACTACACAAAAGGAGATGGGCTGGGGTATAAAGCCCACTTTTTGCTCAGGTATAAAGAAAACACGCTTGAAAACAGGAAACTGGCGCTCAACTTGTTTGTTGAATCTATTGAAATGGAAAAGGAGAATACCCAACCTTTGATTTGGGATAGCTATTTCCGTGTTACAGAACAAATGGTTCGCACAAATAAAGATACCGTGTTGATGATAGAGGCTTACGAAAGAGCCGTTAATTATATTGAAATGGCTATCGTAAAACACTATTTATCTCAAGATACCATGCGCATTAACCATTATAGAAAAACGTTAAAAAATATAGAAACCACTTTTGCTCCTTTCGCCCCTTGCAGCGTGCTTGAAAGAGTATATCGAAACAAATGGGAGCAGTATAAAAATGATCTCCCTGTTCTTAAAAAGATGCTGATAGCCATGAAGTCTCGTGGTTGCAACGCCTCTCCGCTGTTTGATGAGTTGCTGAATATCGTACATCGGGCAGAACCGGACGCGCAAACCAATCATTTAATGGGTTATTATAGTTTAAAACAAGACAACTATGAAGCTGCCCTTGAGTTTTTTAAAGAAGCGGTTCGATTATTTGAAACCGACGAGCAAAAAGTGGAACCCTGGTATATGATTGGGTTTGTATATCAAATTAACGGAAAGTATGCAGATGCGCGGGATGCCGCCTTGCAGGCTATTAAACTTAACCCTAACTGCGGCAAAGCATACATCTTGATTGGGGATATGTATGCTACCTCTGTACACCGGTGCAGGGGAGAGGATTCCATGCCGTTGGATTATAACTGGGCTGCCGCAGATAAATATGCCCGTGCCGCCGAAGTTGACCCCTCCGTTGCCGAACAAGCCAATGCAAAACGCGCAAAATTAAGATTCCCTACCGAACAAGATAAACTTCAAAGAGGCTGGACAACCTCCGGCGCCGAATATAAAGTAAAATGCTGGATTCAAGAAACAACAACAGTAAGATAATAATGGGGTTGGCTGCCGTTGCCACAGGCGCCCTGCTGGCAACCGTTAACTTATCAAGTACCTACAACACAAAATCTATTGTAGGAATGTGTGTGGCGTTTATGTTAATTTGTGTGATAGGTTTTTTGTTTCACAAACAAACGATGCAACATTTTCGCCCGCTGGTTTTGCTCTGCGCACTCGTTTATTTCGGATTTATCATGCACGGGTGTCCTTGCATATTATTCTATTTTCAGGGATTTGTACTTTTTATTGCCGGAAAAAGTGCATTTTGGCTCTCATTTGCCATGATTTCAATGATTCTTGTTTTATCCGTAATTTTTGGTTCCATTTGGTGTGGCTGGCTCTGCTGGCTGGGCGCGTTGCAGGAGTTTATTTTCCAAAAAAGCAGATGGAACCTGTTGAAAACACAAAAATCGCAGAAACTCTTGCTCTATATCCAATTGAGTGCAATCGTAGTTTTAGTATTATGGATTATCATTTCCCAACGTCCGGTGCTATGTTCCTACGACCCCTTTATCTCCATCGTCAGACTTAAAATATTTAATTGGATTGGATATATCACGGTGCCTTTGCTGCTTGTTTCTTCATTATTGATATATCGTCCCTTTTGCAGAATCTTATGCCCCATTGGATTACTGTTATATGCAGTTAAATATTTACCTTTTGCCAAACAAATGAAAGTGGAGGGTTGCACGCGGTGCCGCAAATGTCATGCACATTGTAAACTAAATGCCATTCACAACAGCACCATCGAAAAAACATGTATCATGTGTGGCGAGTGCAAGAAAGCGAATTGCAGTTTTCTTTCCGTCCATCCTCTCATTTTTTAATCTTATCCAACCAATGGGCATTGTTTGAGTTTTTATAATGTTCCAATTTATTGAAAAGTTCCTCTATAGTTGATGCTACAATCAGCAAGTCGAAATGAAAATCTTTTAAGAAACCCTCTTTTTTAAAAATCTCAAGTTGTTCAATGAGGGGTAAATAGTACCCGAAAGCATTAAGAATAGCGACCGGTTTATGATGCAGCCCAAGTTGAGCGTCTGTTAGCACTTCAAAAAATTCATCCATAGTACCGTAAGAACCTGGTAAAATCACAAAAGCGTCGGCAGCGCGTTCCATCATCTGTTTTCTTTCACTCATGGTATCTACAAGATGCAGTTCTTCTAATGTGTTGTCAATAACAGTGGAGTTAGAAAAAAAAGAGGGGGCAACACCCACAACTTTTCCATGATATTCCCGACAGGCATCTGCAGCAGCCTTCATCAATCCCAGTGAAGCGCCTCCATACCATAAAACAATTTGATGTATTGCACACCATTTTCCAAAAGCAGCAGCAAGTTCTTTGTATTTTTGTTCAAACCCCTCTGCCGAACCGCAAAAAAGAGCTATTGAATTGATTTTCATTGTTATAAAACTTTTGTTAATCCAAATTGAATTAATGAGATGATGATATAGAGCAGAATAATAATTGGAAATGCGGCAAATTGAAAAGCTATCAGTAAAACGGCAGATAGTAGTAAAAACAGGTAGCGAATCCAGTTATTCTTCAACTTAAAGTTTGAAAACTTTAAAGAAAACATGGGCAATTCGCAAACAAGCAATAATGATAAAACAAGGGCCAAACCGAGGAGTACCCAAAAATTGTCTAATATTGGAAAAATATTGGCAGCAAAGGGTACAAAAGCAGTGAAGAACGCGTTTGCAGGAGTAGCTAATCCGTAAAATTCATGTTGTTGCCTTTCGTCGTTGTTAAATTTTGCTAAACGGTATGCCGAAAAAGGAACCAAGATAAACGCAAAATAAGGGAGAAGAATAAGAGGAAAAAAGTGAAATTCGGGAGGCAGGTTTTCGAAACAAAAGCGCATCCATTCAAATAGAATGGCGGCAGGGGCAACTCCAAACGAAATCATATCGGCAAGTGAATCTAAATCCTTACCAATGGCAGTGTTAACATGCAGCCATCTTGCTGTAAATCCGTCTAAAAAATCGAAGAGAGCGGCGCACAATATCAACAGTGCGGCATTTTCATAAAACCCTTGCAAAGCGCACACTACAGCAAGCGTGCCCACAAAAGCATTACAACAAGTAAGGAGATTAGGAATATGTTTTTTCATCTTGACGGTAAGTTAATAATATTAAATTTTAAATTATAAAAAAATTACTTCAGTATAATCCTCACACCCACATACCCCATAATTCCTGTTATTGGCATATAAATTACAGAGGCATCAAAATATTCTCCAAAGGGCTTATCGGCAGAAATAATTGGGTTTTGTTGTTTGTAGTTCAGCATATTTTCGCCGCCAAAATAGAGTTCCCATAAACGGAATTTTTTGGTTACCTGTACATTCATCATTACCCAGCCCGGAGAGTTTCCTTTTTTATTGACAACAGGATGATAATCAGCACTCATTTCCGGTATTCGCATGGGCGAGTTGTATTGAAAAGTAAGGTTAAATTTCCATTTGTCGTAACGTAATGAATAGTTTAAATTCAATAGTGCCTTATGCGGACTCATTAGCGTTTTTTGTTGCAGTGTTTTATTCGTGGTTAGTTTAACATCATTAAAACGGTAAGCCAAAGTAATTTCAAAACGTTCAATGGGTAACAAAATAAATTCTGCCTGCGCGGAGTGAGAATAAGAGCGATTTCCGTTTCCGTTAGTTCCGCCGTTTAAATTATAGATGGCTACTTCATGCCAATTTCTATCCAAGTCTATAATAGTTTGATTGATAAAATGGGTGTAATAATAGTCAACGCTAAACGTGGATTTTCCGCCGCGCATCATAAAACTTTGCACTAAACTTATGCCGGTGTTCCAGGCTTCTTCGGGCAGCAAGGGTACATTATCAAATGAAAATACTCTGTTACTTACTAACAAAGAAAGATTTTCGATGATGGGGTTTGAGGCGCGGTATCCCTTTCCGGCAGAGATTCTGAGGGAGGTTTCGTGCGTGGGTTGCCATTTCAGGTGCAAACGCGGTGTCCAAAACAGTTGGTGATAATGGAAGCTATAATCTAATCTAAAACCGGGCATGATAATAAATTTTTCCTCTAAGGAATAGGCATACTCTGCAAAAAGCCCCGGAACTGCTTCTAATCTATTATTCCAATAAAAACTGCATCTACATAGCGGATTGCTTAAATCCTGCTCCACCTGGTCCACTTGAAAACTTGCCCCTGCGCCTATTTTGTGGTTTTTCATGGCGCCAAATTTGCCATTATAAATCACATTGAGATAGCCGCTCAGCTGAGAAGCGTCGTAGAAACGCGTCCCAAATTGAGATTTAACTTTTTGGTAATTAAACGACAAAATAGTTCCCACGCTTTGAAATTCGCCACCATCAATCATAAAGCCGTTTTTTGTAACCATATCTACTTTATTCGTTTTGATGCGCAATCCCCAAACAGACTCCGCAATCCATTCATTAATATTTTTTTTAGTATTGAAATTCATCATTCCCCCAATTCTATCTTCAAACAGATAGCCGAGCATGGTTCTGCCTTCAAAAATTTCAGGTTTTATGTAATCCAAACGATACATGCCGTTGAATTGATAATTTTGGGGAAGATCCATAAAACCGTCTCTATTAAGGTCAATTTTTGCAAACTGTCCTTCGCCGTGTACCAAAAACATGCCGGAAACCAAATCTTTTTTATCCATTTTAAAACGGGTATTCAAGTTCAGTTCTCCTTTACCCATGCTACTGAGGTACGCATTGAGAAACATTTTTTCGCTATTGGTTTCGGGTTTTTTAAAATCCAATTGAATTTGACCGGTAATTCCTTCATAACCATTAGTTACCGAGGCTGTACCTTTCGAGATGCTGATTCTTTCCATCCAGGTACCCGGTACATAACCCAAGCCAAACTGGTTGGCTAACAATCGAATATAGGGAACATTTTCTAACAGAATTTGTGTGTAAATTCCGGCCAAGCCCAGCATGGAAATCTGTTTGGCGCCGCTCACGGCATCGGAGTACTCTACATCTACCGCGATGGTGCTTTCAAAACTTTCCGACAAGTTGCAGCAGGCAGCCCTACGCAAACCCTCTGTGGTAATTACTTGCGTAAAAATCGGCTTGATAGAGATAAATGAACCTTCCCGCGATACAATGGATACAGTCTCCAACATACGCGCTGAAGAGAGTATGATATTCAACTCTTTCTGCTCTTTTTTTACAGTAATCGTATCGTTTTCGTAAGATGCGTATCTAACTATTAGAATATTAGTGGTTTGTACTTTTTCAAGTATAAAATTTCCATCCATATCGGTAACCGTTCCTGTTGAAGTATTGAGCCACTGCAACATAGCGCCCACAACGGGTGTTTCTATTCCACTGTCGGAAAGTTCGGTAACTCTACCGGTAAGTTGTTGGGCAAAAACCGGATGAAAAGCAGAAAAGCAGAAAAGCAGAAAAGCAGAAAGAAAAAAGTATATTCTTTTTCTTGAATCCTTTGTTAATGGTAGCCTTTGTAACAGAAAATTTTTACGTTTTTGATTATTATTTTTCGATTTTATCATAATGAAATTAATACTGAAAAATTATCTCATCATTATTTTTATTATAAAACTTAAATTCAACTACTGAAAAGTTTGGTTTTTCTACAATATGAATCCAACGTCGGAAACGGCGAAACCAGCGCCATTGAATGGAAAAAAAACCTTTGGTAAAATAGGCATACATAAAGGGATGTACCGCCAAATAGAATCCTTTTTCAAGCTGTTTATCAATCAAATAATCAATCATATTTTCAATATCCTCCTGAATGAGCAGGGAAGATTTTATTTTTCCTGTACCACTGCAAGTGGGGCACTGTTCTGAAGTTTCAATAATGGTGGCTTCCCGAACTCTGTGTCGTGTAATTTGAACAATACCAAACTTGTTTACCGGCAAAATAGTGTGCTTGGCTTTGTCGTTTTTCATTAGTTCCTGCAGCGTTCTGTGAAGAATGGTTCGGTTTGAAGCCTTTTTTAGATCCATAAAATCAATAGCAATAATTCCGCCCATATCTCTAAGTCTCAACTGACGGGCAATTTCCACAGCTGCCTCTAAATTAACATGCAATGCTATTTCTTCTGAGGTGCCTGTTTTAAGCCGGTTTCCGCTGTTTACATCAATTACATGCATCGCTTCCGTATGTTCTACAATAAGATAAACTCCCTTTTTTAGAATCACCACTTTACCAAAAGAACTTTTGATTTGTAAAGCAATATTCATTTCTTCATAAAGCGGTCTTTTACCTTTATATAGTTTTACAATACCTTTTTTTTCCGGAAGATAGGTTGTAAGATAAGTTTTAATTTCTTGAAATAACTCTTTATCATCCACATGAATAGCTTCAAAAGAGTCGTTAACAACATCTCTGATAATAGAGGTGATTTTGTCTTCTTCCGATGCAATTTTTACTGGTGCTTTTACTTGGGGCAGTTTGGTAATGATTGATTTCCATTTTTCAACCAACAGATTCAAATCTGCGGTCAACTCGTCAATATTTTTTCCTTGTGCTACTGTTCTTATAATAATTCCAAATCGTTTTGGACAAATATCTTGTACTATTTTTCTTAGCCGGTTTCGTTCTTCGCTATTTTTAATTTTATTGGATACATTTATTTTATTCATAAAGGGCACCAACACAATAAATCTGCCGGCCAACGAGATTTCGGAGGTAAGTCTTGCGCCTTTGGTAGAGATGGGTTCTTTCGCAATTTGCACCAAAATAGATTGACCGGGTTGAATAATATCACCTACTTTTCCTATTTTTTCTACTTCCGGTTGCAAGGCAACTTTGGCAATACTTCTCTTTTTATTATTCACAACCTGGTCAACAAATTCATTCAAAGTACGTGCATGAAATCCCAAGTCTAAGTAATGCAGGAATGCATCTTTTCCATCTCCAATATTTACAAAAGCGGCATTAAGTCCGGGAATAATTTTTTTTACTTTTCCAAAAAAGATATCGCCCACAACGCATTCATCCGTTTTCTTTTCGCGGTGAATCTCCATGAGTTTATTATCTTCCAATAGCGCAATTTGCACTTCTGTTTCTCGGGAAGTAATTACTAATTCTTTGGAAATGATGGGGGTTTCTTCGTTGTTCATCTTAAAAAAAGAAAACTAAATAAAGTGCATAGCGACACTGTATTTAGTTTTCATGATTAGAGGGTTAAAGAAAAGCGCTATTTCTTCTTGTGTCTGTTTTTTCTAAGACGTTTTTTCCTCTTATGCGTCGACATCTTGTGTCTTTTTCTTTTTTTACCACTCGGCATAATAGTTTAGATTAATGAGATTATTTGATTTTTTTAACGGCGTTCACAAAAGTTTTACAAGGTTTGAATGCCGGAATTTTATGAGCCGGAATAATAATTGTTGTTTCTTTTGAGATGTTGCGTGCTGTTTTTTCAGCTCTTTGTTTCACAATGAAACTGCCGAAGCCTCTTAAATAAACGTTTTCATTTTTTGCTAATGCCCCTTTTATTGAGGTCATTAAGGTTTCAACAATTGTTTGAACGGCTTGTTTTTCAAGACCGGTTTTGTTTGAAATTTCGGAAACAATTTCTGCTTTTGTCATGATTTTAATTTTTTTTGGGTTAAACAATATATATGATTAATAACAAATTTCGGCGGCAAAGATATACATTTATTTGATTTACAATCTCTCTAAAGTAGATTTTTTTTATATTTTAACATAATCGTATAATTGTGAGGCCAAACGGCTGGCACCAATTCTACAATTATTATTACTTAACCAATTGATATCTAACGTTTTTTCTAATAATTTTAGATATAATAAAGTGGTGTGAATATCAGTAATACCTCCCGCAGGTTTAATGCCAACTCTCTTTTTGGTATCAGTAAAAAATTGATAAATAGCATCTAACATCACTAAAAAAGCCTCTGGGGTGGCATTAACGGCAATTTTTCCGGTAGATGTTTTTATAAAATCTGCACCGGCATGCATGGCCAACAGGGAGGCTTTATAGATTAAATTGGGTTCAATTAATTCGCCTGTTTCTAAAATCACTTTTAAACGGGCTTGTTTACAAGCATTTTTTATGGCCACAATCTCATCAAAAACAGTTTGTTCATCTCCATCTAAAAACAAACCTCTTGAAATAACCATATCAATCTCATCAGCGCCTTGGGCCACAGCATATTCAACCTCTGCCACTTTTATTTCTATAGGCGATTGCCCCGATGGAAAAGCACCGGCAACAGAGGCTACTTTTATAGCCGTGTTTTGCAATAACTGTTTTGCCTGTTTTACAAAAACGGGATACACACACACGGCAGCCGTTTGATAGTGTTTTGCATTATTGCATAACACTTCTATTTTTTTTGATCTATCGTTTCCCTCCAAGGTGGTTAAATCAATGCAACCTAACGCAAACCGAACAGCTTCTCTGTCGGAAGAAAAATTTTCTAACGGCATTTTCTGAATCTCTTCAATGCGAGCATTTATTTCATTGGTGGAATATGGATAAGTATTGGGGGTTATCATAACGTTATTTTTAACTATAAATTACTGATGTTAACACGTTTATTGTTTAATTATTTGTTTATAAATCACACCGTTTTCAGTTTCAATGCGCAAAAAATAGGTTCCATTGGGCAACGCCGAAATATCGAACACCACTTCCCCTTCTGCCTTTGGTAACCGAGCGTAGCCGAAGTTCTGCTTTCTGCCCAATACATCAAATACCTCAATATTAGTAACTCGTAACTTGTAACTCGTAACTTTTAACTCTCCCGTCGTTGGATTAGGATAAACCTCAATGTTGTTTTCCAACTCCTGAACATTTACATTTTCGCTAATCCCAAAAGTGTATTCCCCTGGCAGCAAGAAATTGGTAGTTAGCGTACCTTGTTGAATCGTTCCTGAAACTGTGGTGGAAATTATTTGCCAATCATGCGCAGCATCTCTTCTATGCAACAAAACCAAATTATCCTTGGTGTAACCTTTCAACAATTCGCCTTCGTTTGCAGAATTGTAAGTAAAAGAATATTGGGCTTGTATGGTATTGTATTGAAGAAAACCCACGCGCCAAAAACGTTTTTCAGAGATTTTAATAATATCCGGATGAACGTTTTTTGGAGGGGTTGGTGGAAAAGGATTATACTCCACCCTAATGATTGGCTCTTCACTAAGCGATGCTACCTGAATTTTGAAATAAGCATCTCCCCAACTTGTTGTTCCCGTTTTAGTAATCTTGTGCGTATAATCAAAACAGGCATCTCCCATCTTAAAATTGGGGTCTATTGCCCAAAAAACCGGTTCAAACGGAAGTTCAATTTCCACAATATCGCTTTCTCCCGAAAAATTGATTCTTTCCACCAAATTTCTTTCTCCCGATGCTGACACAAATTCTACGTCAACTTTATTATTATCCGCAAAATAATTGGCATGATGCAACCTCTGTTTAAAAGCCACCTGATATTTATTTGTACCAACCACGCGGGTAATAGAATCAATATTAAAATTCAGAAATCCGGGTTGGTGCACCCATCCCGCATAAAAGTCATTCAACTCTTCCATGCCGGCAATTATCGCCAATTTTTGGAAAAACTCTTCGGAAGTTACATTGGCATATTGATTTTCATCTAAAAATTGTGTAATAGATGAAAAGTACAAACTATCTCCCATGTAGTGGCGCAGGGTATAGGCAACCAAGCCGCCTTTATCGTAAGAAGTGCTACCATACGTTTTATTTGTAGGCACGTCATCCAGCGCAAAATATCCGCCATCTTTACTATGGGTTGTTTTCAACACATCCATGTGAAGTTTTCTCACTCCGGTTTTATATTTTTGCAGGGTTGGGTCTAAAATCTCGTGGCATAAGTATTCTCCGTAGGTTGCAAAACCTTCATTAATCCACATGTTATTAGAGGAAGAGCAGGTAATTAGATTTCCAAACCATGAATGCGCCAATTCATGAGAAATAAGGTCTTGATTGTCGTCAGTTACGGTTCCGGTAACATAACTTCTTGGAAAGGCGATGTTGGTAGCATGTTCCATGGCGCCGGAGCCAAAAGGCACAATCACATATCCTACCCGCTGCCAGCGGCAAGCCCCCCAGCGTTTTTCATAAGTATGAATAAATGTTTTAAGTTGAACAAACGAGGCGGGTACTTTGCGTATGGTGGCAGGATCGGCATAAATCTCTATGGGCAAAACCTCTCCCGAAATGCTGTGAACCGTATCTATGTATGCCATGTATTTCCCCACTGCCACAGAAGCCAAATAGGTTGGGATGGGGTCAGTAAGTTGCCAGGTCCAGCGTATGGCATCTCCTACCGGCATAG
>Ga0209628_10001866_pt1 | contig 13997 bp, 7 predicted proteins | sample TergutCu122P4_FD_187285 | JGI IMG/M metagenome (GOLD analysis project Ga0209628, IMG submission 187285) | Cubitermes ugandensis P4 segment gut microbial communities from Kakamega Forest, Kenya - Cu122 P4 (SPAdes) (version 2) | ecosystem: Host-associated > Arthropoda: Insects > Digestive system >...
GTACACCGATTGGTCGACGATCATGGGTAACCAATTCAGCTTCACGGTCCCGGAAAAGGTGACCTTGAACAGCATCCAGCGGCAATCCCTGGGTGTGGGCTGGAACGACACCGCCATTGTCGACACAACTACCACCAGCCAGGTTTTCACGATCTCCCGGTACGACCTGGCCGGTTCGGGCCGGCCGACCGGGGTCGTGGTGTCGACCCCCGGGCAGGTGTTCCGGGCGTCGCTCGAGTATCGCGACGCGGACTCCGTCTTCCACCGGGCCGGCGTCTACCTGGCGCTGGCCAGGATGGTGACCGGCGAGGTGAGCCCGGGCCACTTCGTGACGGCGTACGAAACGGACCTGCTCTCGCCGGTGGGAGCCGTGTCAAAGGATCTGGTGGTCGAGGCGACTCCGATGGCCCCGGGAGATACATTTGTCTCCGCGGACGGTTCCGTACGGCTTCGTACCTTGTCGGTGGACCCGGCCACCGCCCGGGTCGAGGTGACGATGAGCGAGGTGCCGGGGATTCCGGGTTCGGTGTCAATCGCCAAGCACGGGGCGCAACTCGCTGCGAACGTGACCGGCGCGCTGGGTGAGGTCGGCGTGGCGTACCAATGGGTGCGCAACGGTCAGCCGGTCCCCGGCGCGACGCAGGCGACATACACGCCGCCGATGCCCGACCCGAACGCCGTTTACAGGGTGGAGGCCACGTTCAGTGCGACGGGTTACGCGACTACGACCCGCTACAGCCGGGGGATTGTGCCGGACGATCAGCGACTGGCCGGCGGCAATGGTGAGATGACAATGATACTGCTCGACGCGAACGGCCAACCGGTCGACTGCGACGGGATGCCGGTATCCCTGGACGTCGCCGAGCCGAACGGCGGGGCCCTGGGTGAGGTTGGAGCACGGGCGGAGGCGACCGGTGTTCCGGGACAATGCCGGTTCTCCCCGGGGCTGGTTCTGACCGGGGTTCTCCGGGTGACAGTACGCATCCCTGCCGAACAGAACACCTGGCAGCGGCTGTACTGGCAGCCGGTGCAAAGGACAGTCACCGTCTCGGCGTCCTCAGCGAGTGCCGGGTTGATGGTGGGCCTGATACAACCAGCGGTGCAGCCCTATCCGGTCTACCCGGATGGGTGGCCGATCATCGGCACCAACGATTTTGACGGCAGCGGTGTGCCGCGGTTCATGGTCGGCTGGGGCAGCCCGCCCATGGTCGTGACGGTGTCGGTGACCGACGACACGGGCGCACCGGCCGCGGGCGTGCCGGTCACGCTGTCCAGTGCGACGCCGGGCTTGGCATTCAGCCCCGTCTCTCCGGTAACGGATGAGTACGGCCTGGCGCGGGTCACGGCCGAGTGGGACAAGACAATGCCACCACCGATGGGATGTACGGATGCCACGGTCTGGGCCAAGGTACCGGGCGTGAATGTCACCGGCGTGCCTGCCCCGCTGCAAGTGTGCAATCCCATCGGTCAACCGCTGATCGCCTGGGTTGAGGGTGATGCCAGCGCGGTGGCGAACGGGACGGATACGGTGGAGGTTCACGTACGGGCCTGGGACCAGGACGGCAACCCGATCACCGATCAGGCGGACAGGTTGCACGCCAAGACCGCGTGGGGGATCCGCAATGGCGAGGTGTCGGGTATCACCTTCAGTGACCCGGTATGGGACCCGGCCCAGCTGGACTATGTGATGACACTGACCGGCAGCATCTCCCAGAGATCCATCATCCATATCGGTTTCGGCGATGATGGCGCCTCTTCGAAAGAATGGGTACCCGACGGGTATCTGGGAACGATCAGTTTCAAGGCGGGTGCGCCCGTTTCTCTCACGGGCTCCTTCGTCGACCTGTGGGCGAACGAGGGGAACTGCGACGGGCCCGACACCCAGGGGTGGGTGTACGCCTATCCGACAGACGAGTACGGGAACACTCGCAATGCCGATAACCTCGATGGCGGGGTTGTTTTCAGCCTCCCGCCCGGTTCGCCGCTGAAATTCACCTCTGATCCGGTCGTGGGGGAGCAGTTGAACGACATGGGGTACAACTGGGGTTACGCGGTTCACGTGACCTCGGCGGTATCCGGTTGGTTCGATGTCAATGTCGCCAGCGCCGACGGCCGGTTCCATGATGTGATTCAGGTATTGGTGTCGGATGCGCCCATTGACCCGGGTGCGTCGCGTTTCACCCTCAGTGACGGCCCTCGTGTGCCGGATGGCAAGGACTCGTACACATGGACGGCCGATCTGGTCGGCACGTGCCATCTGCCCGTCACCCACCTGTCGACGGGCACACCTGGCAAGAACGAGAGGTATCAGGCTTTGCTGGCTGCCACTGATCCGGCGACTGGGGAACCGATGGCCGAAGCCCAGGTGGGTGCCTGGACGGCCGACCCGGCGAAACCCGGGACCTACACGGTACCGGTCACCAGCAATGTCCCGAACACTTACTCCCTGATCCTCTACACCGTGTACCTGCCGTTCCTGCCGGGGGACGCCCCCGTCTATGTCGTCACGGCAGGTCCATGGCAGGCGGAGTTCGTGGCGGCGCCGGTGGTTGTGGTCGGCGTACCGGTGATCGCGAAGGCCAATGCAACGGTTATTGCCGGTACGGTGTCGGTGGAGGCGGGTCAGTCGGAGCCGGTGTCGGTTTCGGTGACGTACCCGGTGGCCGGCGGGACGGCGACGGCGCAGGCGACCGTGTCAAAGAATGCTTGGTCATTGCCGACCCCGGCGGGGGCCGTGGACGGGCCGTTGTCCGTGGTGGCCGTGGATGCTGAAGGGCACGTGTCCGTTGCTGTGGCCGGGACGCTGGACGTGACGGCGCCGGGGGTACCGGTGGTCGATGCGATCGGTGAGTCGTCGGTGTCCGGTACGGTTCCGCCACCGGTCGATCCGGGTGTGATTGTGACGGTGACATGGCCGAATGGTACGAATACGTCGGCGGGCGCCGGTACGGATGGCAAGTGGACGGTCGCGATCCCGGCCGGCATGAAGGTGTGTTCGGTCAGCGTGGTGGCCCGTGATGCGGCCGGCAACGTGTCCAAGGCGGGTGTGAAGACGGTCGACTGCGGATCGGTTCCCCCCGTACCGAAACCGGTCGCGGGTACAGGTGGTACGGCCGGGGGTCCCGCAGGTGGCGCCGGCCTGGTTCCCGGTTTGGTGTTGTTGTTGATTGGTACGGCGTTGGGGGTGCGACTTAAGTCATCCTGACGCCAGTCAGGATCTCATTGCCCATTGTTGTTGATCAGATCCTGCCTGTCGGCAGGATGACATGTGGCAGGGCCCCGTCCCCTACTTTGTCGACCAGCTGCCCGTGCTGCTCGGGACCAGCTCCACCCAGGTGTTGCCCGGGAGGAGTTGGACCGGCTGGCCCGCGGCGTCGAGGAACTGCCACGCGCCGGAGTCGCTGTCCTTCTGCCACGTGACCGGCGCCGTCTGGCCGGCCGTCGCCACCAGGCCGTCCCCGCTGCCGACAACTATGCTTTCGGGAATGTGGGAGCCGGCGGCGTCCGTACCCGGCAGGGATCTCACGTTGACCTCGACCACCAGTACGTTTGTTGCCTGTAGCTGCGTGCCCGCTTCCGTCATGGCCGGGTCTCCCATTTCGTCGCGCAGCCAGGCCTTGGCGGCCGGGTTCCACGTCCAATTCGGCTTGGCCGACCCCGAGATGACCACCGACAGCGTGGTGGCCGGCGTGCCCTGAAGCTGGGCCGTACTGCTGGCGCCATCCACAGCGAACGCGGCGAACGGCGGCGGTGGAGCCTGGTGGTCCGCGTCGGCCTGGTCCAGGAACGCCACCGGGTCGCCGACCACGTCGTGCGGGGAGGGGCGGTTGTCCGCGCGGGTGAAACCGTCATCGCCCCAGTCCATCGAGATCAGCTGCAGCCCGTCGTTCTCCGCCCGGGACGTGAATTCTTCCTGTCCGCCGGAGAAGGCGAGCAGGCCGCCGGTCCAGGAGACGATCGGGCCGTCCATGGGGCGTACGGAACGAAGCGGTACGATCTCAAGCGGCAACGTTGAATGATAGACGCCGATGAGGCGTGAGACGCCGCCCTCGACCATCTCTTCGTACACAATGTCTGCGTCTTCCAGTCCCCCCTGCGGCCTGGATTCCTCCGCGTTTTCGATCTTGACGGCCAGCGCCGGGCGCTGGATAACGGCCGCAACCCCGACCCCGGTCAGCGGCCAGCGCTCCATCGGCGGCGGGGGTGGTGTCGGTGACGGGGCCGTCGTCGCATTGCCACTTGGGACCGTGGTCGGGGTGACCGGCTTGGGGCCGCCGATGATGCCGGTGAGGTACGCCGTGGCGAGCCCCCCGCCCGCCAGGATCACGACCACCAGCGCGATGACCAGCCCGGTCTTCCACATCTCGCGCGGCGGGCGCCCGGACGGTGGCGCCGCCCGGCGGGCACTGTGGTCGGAGTTGTTCGCAGGGTTATTGTCCGATGACATGCTATTGATCCTAACACCGGTGAAGTAAACAGGCCCGCGGCCCCCAATCTTGTGCCACGACTAGGGACCGCGAACCAAGCGCCAGCATAGCCCATCCGCATGGTAAACGCACCCCGCGTCCAGCCGAATACTTTAAGGCATGACACCTTAACAGCTGACACTGAAAGACATCACAGTGAAATCAAGAAGGTCGGACTGCCTGGGGAGTGCTCCCCGTTGTGCCTTGTCAAAGAGTTACGTAGAGTTTTACTCACAAGGGATCACCAGGATCCAGGAAAAACCCCAGACGGGACGGAAAGCTCCCACCAACCTAAGGAGAAGAAGATGAGTGGCCTAACTCATGGTATGAATGTTGAAGCCGTACGGGCGGCTATGAAGGCTATCGAGGGATTCAGAGGTGAACTCGAAACCCTGACGGGCAACATTGACGCGAAGATCAAGGAACTGCCCGAGATCTGGAAAGGCACCGACTCGAACCAGTTCGTGCAACTGTGGGACCCCGAGCAGAAACAGAACCTCATGAACTGCCAGACGATGCTCACCGGGATAGTCGATAGTGGCAACTTCCAGGCCTCCCAGCAGGAGCAGACCTCGGCCGGGTAAGCTTTCTGGCCAAGGATTTCAACATGGGGCACCGACATGGTGCCCCATGTTGGCGTACCGGCGGGTTCCAGTAGGCTATCTGTGGAGCACGGAATAGATGGCGCAGGGAGGGGCTGGGTGCGACAGTGACAGTACGAGGGGCGATTCCCAGGATGTGATGGCATGAAACTGAAGATGACCTACCGCCGGGCCGAGCGGACGGAAACGGATGTAGTTGTGACATGCGACTCGTCCGCGAAGGTCGGCGCGGTGGCGGCCCAGCTGCTCGCGGCCGACCCGGAGCGGGTGATCGACGTGCCCGCCGGCGAAGTCACCCTGTACCTGCCCGAGGAGTCGGACCGGGTGTTGCGCATGGATGCGGCCGTCATGGACTCCGGGTTGAAGTCGGGCGACGTGGTTTCCGTCATCCGGGCGTCTGCCGCCGCCGGGTACGCCAACGAGACACCCGTCGCCTCGGTGACCGTTGTCGAGGGGCCGGACCAGGGTCGTACTTTTTCCCTGATGTCCGGGCTGAACGTAATCGGACGCACCCAGGACGCCCAGGTGGCGCTCACAGATTCACTGGTCTCACGTAATCATGCGACATTGCTGATTGGTGACAACCCGGAGGTCATCGACAACGGTTCGGCCAACGGCGTGGCCGTCAACGGCCAGCCGGTCGACCGGCAGGTGCTGCACTCGGGCGACAAGGTCGAGGTGGGCGACACCGTCCTGACCGTACAATTGCTCGCCTCCGGCGCCACCGCGGGCCGGGTCGAGTCCAGCTCGATCGGGTTCATCCGGTCCCCGCGCCTGGTCAAACCGTACGACGGGCGAGAGTTTCCCGTACCGGACATCCCGCAGCGGGCGAAGGCGCGCCGGTTCCAGACCGCCATGCTGCTGGTGCCGCTGATGATGGGCGTGATGATGTGGTTCGTGACCCAGCGGTGGTACAGCGTGATGTTCATGGCCATGATGCCGCTCATGGTGATCGGCACCTGGCTGGATGACCGCCGCGCGACCGCCGTACAGTACAAGAAGGACATGCAGCAGTGGCGCTCGGACATGGCGGACCTGGTGGCCGACGCTGCCGCGGAGGCCGAGCTGGAGATCAAGGCCCGCGCCGTGGAGCACCCCTCGACCAACGACTGTCTGACCGGTGCCGCGCGGCTGAGCAATCTGCTGTGGACGCGGCGTACGGACTCGCCCGGTTTCGGCGAACTGCGGCTCGGGATGGGGCGCCTGCCGTCCCGGGTGACGTTCGACCTGCCCGACGCGAAGCGGGCGCCCCGGGAGGTCTACAAGGAAATGTTGTCGATGCTGGAGCCGTTCGAGACGGTCGAACCCGTACCCGTTGTCTGCCGGTTCCACGAGCGCGGCGGGCTGGGTGTGGCGGGGTCGCGCCCGGCGGCCGCCAACATCGCGCGGGCCCTCGTCGCCCAGGCCGTCTCCTTGCATTCGCCGAACGAACTCAACCTGGCCGTACTCGCCTCCACCCGTACCGGTTTGGACTGGGACTGGGTCAAATGGCTGCCGCACACGACAACCAATCTGTTGGAGGCCCGTACGCTGGTGACCACCCCGACCGACGCCGCCAGTCTCGTCGGCGAACTTGAGGACCTGATCGAAAAGCGCGCCGGGGACACCAGCCAGGACGGGTTCGCGATTCCAGTGGTGTTGGTGGTTGTCGAGTACGACGCGCCGGTCGAGTTCGGGCGCCTGGTGGACCTGGTGGAGAAGGGGTGGCAGCAGGGGGTGTACGTGTTGTGGTGCGCGCCGGACATGCCGCAGCTGCCGGCGGCGTGCCGGGTGTTCGTACAGGTGACGTCGGATGGCAATGGTCAGGTCGGGTACCTGCACGACGGGGAGCTGGTGACCCCGGTGGCCCTGGAACCGTTCCCGCCGGATCACGCCGGCACCTGGGCGCGGCAGATGGCGCCCGTCGTCGACGTGGCGACCCGGTCGAATGACGCGTCCGATGTACCGCGGATGGCCATGTATTCGTCGATCGTCGGGAAACGGGCCCTGAGCGACCCACACGCGGTCATCGAGCGCTGGAACGAGAATAATTCCATTGTGACAGGGCCTTTCGCGCCGCCGCAGCTGTCGCGGAAGACGTCGAACCTGCGCGCCGTGATCGGTTTGTCGGTGTCCGGGTTCCACAGTGTCGACCTGCGGTTCGACGGTCCGCACGCGCTGATCGGCGGTACGACCGGGTCGGGCAAATCTGAATTGTTGCAGACGTGGGTGCTGGCGATGGCCCTGAACCATTCCCCGCAGCGGCTCAACTTCTTGTTGGTGGATTACAAGGGCGGGTCGGCGTTCGCCGAGTGTTCGCAACTGCCACACACCGTTGGCATGGTGACGGACCTTGACGGGGCCGGGGTTCACCGCGCCCTCGCCTCGCTGTCGGCGGAGCTGCACTACCGGGAACGCCTCCTCGAGTCGCGGAAGGCGAAGGACCTGGTCATGATGGAGAAGTCCTACCCGGCCATCGCCCCGCCGAGCCTCGTCATCGTCGTCGACGAGTTCGCGGCTTTGGTTCAAGAGGTGCCCGAGTTCGTCGACGGCGTCGTCAACGTCGCCCAGCGCGGGCGGTCACTTGGTTTGCACCTGATCCTGGCCACACAGCGGCCCGCCGGTGTCATCAAGGACAACCTGCGTGCCAACACCAACCTGCGTATGGCCTTGCGGGTGGCCGACACCGACGACTCGAAGGACGTCCTGGGGACGGCGATGGCGGCGTTTTTCGATCCGGACATCCCGGGGCGGGCTGTCTCCAAGACCGGGCCGGGGCGGTTGGTGCTGTTCCAGGCGGCGTACGTGGGGGGGCATACCGGAGACGAGGAACCGCCTGTCGATATCCAGATCGAGACTCTGGGGTTCGGGGCATCCGTGGTGTGGGAGGCGCCGGCGCCCGAGGTGATCGAGGCCGTGGGCCCCCAGGATTCGGACCTGAAACGGCTTGTCGCGACGGCGCGGCAGGCGCAGGCGGTGTCCGAGATCCCCGACCCGCGCAAACCATGGTTGCCGGACCTGGCGCATTACTACAACCTGGCCGATCCCCGGCAGGTGGCGGCGACCCGCAGCGACACGGAGCTGGTGTTCGGCGTTTCCGACGATCCGGACCATCAGTCGCAACCACCGGTTTCGTACCGTCCCGATGTCGTCGGGAACATGGCCATCTATGGGGCCGGCGGGTCGGGGAAGTCGACGCTGATGCGAACATTGGCGATTGTGGCCGGTTTCGGGTTCCAGCGGGGGCCGTGCCATGTGTACGGTCTGGACTTCTCGTCTCGTGGCCTGTCGATGCTGGCCGGCCTGCCCCACGTCGGTTCCATCATCGATGGTTCGGACAACGAGCGAGTGCAACGATTGTTGCGGTGGTTGCGGGCGGCCATCGACGAGCGGGCGGCGCGGTATTCGGAGGTGAATGCGGCTACCATAACGCAGTATCGTACTATCACCGGTCGTACCGACGAACCGCGCATTCTCGTGCTGGTGGACAATGTCATCGGGTTCCGGACGGCGTACGAGGTGGGTACGCTGTTCCGGTTCTGGGACATGTTCATTGCCATGGCCGGTGACGGGCGGGCCGTGGGCGTACATTTCGTTGTGACGACCGACCGGGTATCCGGCCTGCCGATGGCGTTGAGCTCGACCGTTCAGCAGCGGGTGGTCATGAGAATGGCGTCCAACGATGATTACCCGCAGCTGACCAGTCTTCGGGGGGCGCTGACCGAGAAATCGCCGCCGGGGCGCTGCGTGGTGGGGAACCTGCTGGCACAGGTTGGCGTACTGGGAGGAGATCCGGGGAAGGAACGCCAGGCGAAAGCCCAGGCCGGGGAGGCGAAGGCCCGGGCGGGCGTGACCGGGGAGGCGGCGGTCGATTGGCTGCCGCCGGTGGACGCGCAGTCGCAGGCGGCCAACATTCGCCTTCTGGCTGAGGCGATGCGGGCGGCCGGGGCGCGGCCGGCGCCGCCGATCCAGCGCCTGGAAGAGGATATTCCTTTGAACACGCTGAAGGCGGACCCGGGCTTCTTCCCCATCGGGGTGGCGTCGGACGACTTCTCCACCGTTTCGGTACGGGCTGCCGGCACGCTGATCCTGGCCGGACCGCCCGGGTCCGGGGTGACCACCGGGTTGAAGACCGTGATCACGGGGCTCCGGAACTGCTCGGGGATCGGTCAGATTCATGTCTTGTCGGACCGGACCACACAGCTGGGCGCAGGGGTGGTGGACTCGGTGTCGGTCGGCGCGGATGCGGTCAAGGTACGGATCGAGGCTCTCAATGAAGCGTTGTCCGTTGATGGAGCGCCCAAGGTGGCCCTGATCATCGAGACCATGACGGACTTCACCGGGTCGCCCAACGAACGCCCGCTGGCGGAACTGATCGCGCGGCTTGTCCGGGGCGGGCATTTCGTGTGCGCTTCCGGGGACCCGACGAACATGAACTCCGCGTACCAGTTGATGGGGCAGTTCAAGGCGGGGCGGCGGGCGATGCTGCTGGCGTACGATTCGGACAACCCGGATTTGGTGCCGGCCCAGTATCCGCGGGCCAAGTCGATCGATTTTCCCGCCGGGCGGGGTGTGTACGCCGAGCGGGGACGGGCAAGGATCGTACAGATGGCGCAGTAGGTGGCCGGGGTTCGGCGGGAAGATGGCCAAGATGGGAGGGTGAGCCGGCCGGGGCGCCCGCTGTCAGGGTCGCGGGCGCCGCGCCGGCCGTACTCGGGTTAGGGGCCCGACCATCAATTGGGCCCCCAGGCCTACGAACTGGAGATGCTGATCTGCTCGGCGGCCTGTTCGTGTGCGGTGCGTGCCAGGTGTTGCAGAGCGTCGGACAGACTGCTCAGCATGGAGCGGTGGGAGTGCCAGTCATTGGTGAACCGGGTGGAATCATCGCCGACCCAGGCCGTACTCGTCCGGCCGACGATGGTATCCACGGAACCCACAATCTCGTTCACGTCGTGGGAGTACCCGGTGAGGTCGCGTGAAACAGCCTCGATGACGGCTGCATCCATGCCCGAGAATCCCATGACGTACCTCCTGGTGGTTTGATGATGTCAAGCTTACGAAACCAATCCCCGTACCGCAATGGGGAGACCTCACCAATATGTGCCAATCATCTGACCCATCGGGGACTGGAGACGGGGAGAGGGCCCTCTGGGAGGTTGCCACCGGGGACGGTTCCAGTTGCCACCGGGGACGGTTCCAGTTGCCACCGGGGACGGTTCCAGTTGCCACCGGGGACGGTTCCAGGTGGCAACCTGGTACGTTACTTTCATTACACCCGTTGAGTGATTGGTGTCGATGAAAAGGTATACCAAGCTTTCGCAGATTGCCGAGTTGTGGTACGTGCGTCTGGTGAGGCGAGCCCGGCGTTATGGGCTGAACGCGCCGCGCCGGGGGTGGTTCTGGGCGCTCATGGTCTCCGGGGTTCTGATATTGCTGGTTGTTGGATGGGCCGCCGGTTGGCTCGGGTCCCGAATCCTGGATGAGGCCCAGGTACGGTCGACGCTTGTGGCCTGCGGCCTGGCAGGGGTCGTGGCGGCGTACACAATTGTGGGCCGTCTCGGGGCGGTCACGATCGCTTTGCGGTCGCCGCCGTTGTGGAACCCCGTAGCGGCAACCTCTGTTTCACCACGGCTGTTCGTCTACGGGTGGATCCTGGCTCCGCAGATCGCCAAGACCGTGGTGATCGGGAGTGTTCTGGCCGCCGTCATGGTGTCGATGGCGCCCGATGAACCGGGGTTGTCCGCAACAAGTATGCTTGCCGTGTTGATCCTGGGTGGCCTGCGGGTGTGTCTGATGATGGTCGAAGGGTTGCTGATCGATCGCGGCCGACTGTTGCGCGTGGTACAAATCATGGTATCTGTGACTCCGCTGGTGGTGGTTGTTCTCGCGTGGCCTGTTATCGGCGCCCATATCGGGATGCCGTCTTGGATTTTGAGTACGGTGGCGGTGGTTGTCCATCAGCATGCGGCGTTCATCATTGTTGCAGAAACGGCGCTGCTAGCGGGCGTGAGTCTGGTAGCGACGTGGGTTCACAAACGGCTGGGCCGGTTGACGTTCGGCGATATCACCGACGCCCAGCTGGGAAGGAGAATCACGTACCGTGACGAAAGTGTGCTACCGCGGTCCAGGCGCAGCGCCGTACTGGTGTCAGATCTCCGGCGCGTGATGCGTCCACCGCGGGAAAGGCTGATGGAATTCGCGTACGCTGGCGGAGCAGCCGTCGTGATCGGTGGCCCGCTGGTCGTCATCGTGGCAATGGGAAAGGTCAATTTACCTGCGTCGCTGATGGGGCCGGAATCCTACCTGATGGCCTGTTGCGGGGTCTGCCTGTTCGCATTGCTGGGCGCCCAGGCCCTGATCACCATGGATGCCGACAAACATGCGTTGGTCTTGTGGCAGACGATTCCTGGCGCGCTGCGGGTTGTGGCCTCGGCGAGGGCCATGCTGTCGACATCCATCTTGTACGTTGTCGGGGTCGCGGCAGCCGTACTGATCAGGTCCTGGTTCGCGGTTGACCCGGCACAGCTGGTGGCGGCAGTGGCCGTTGTCGCCGTGTTTGCGGTGTCGGCGTCCCTGGCGGAGGTCGGTTTTTCCCTGAAGTGGCCAAGTTTTCATTGGGCGGACGTGTCCGAAATCGGCTCGGGCCGCGTGTGGAGACGGTTCAGTCTGGGTGTGATCGTGCCTGTGGTGATGGGTACGATCTGGGTTGCCCGGCGGTGGCGGCTCGATGCCGGGTTCGTCACCGATGTGGTGGTTGTCGTACTTATCGGTGTGGTGAGTGTCTATTCTGCGTCGCTGCTCATGGGCTTACTGGCTCGGCTGATCGGTGGAAGTGTCGTTGTCCGTTACTGAAGGTTCGTCGGTGAAGCCCCATTCGTACGGATCCCATCCCTTCGGCGCCTGGTCGTAGACGATGGCCGACTCGTACAGAATCGTCACCCGGGTAGCGTACTTGACAAGGTGCTGGGGCTGGTGGGTGGAGACGATGCAACAACCGCCATTGTTGATAACGCTCGTAATTGTCGAAGTCAGGGCCTGGCCGGACGCGCGGTCGAGGCCGTTGTACGGTTCGTCGAGGAGCAGGATGTCCGGGGTGTGGAGAAAAGCCAGGGCGATGCCAAGGCGTTTACGCATGCCGAGCGACAGGGAGTCGCAACGCTGGTTGAGGACGGCCTGGAGGCGAAACGATTCGACCAGCTCGTCGATTCTCGCGGGACGTACGCGGTCGCCCCACAGGCGCTGGACCAATTCACAATGTTCGAGTGGGGTCAGCTCTTCGTACAGGGGCGGGGGATCGGGCAGGTAACCGATGCGGGCCTTGCTTGTGGCGCCTGTGGGCTTGTGTCCGGCAACGAGTGTTTCTCCCGTGAGGGGTTTCAGTACGCCGGCGCAAGTACGAAGGATCGTTGTCTTACCGGACCCGTTCGAACCGAGGAGCAGTACAAAGTCGCCCGGCTCCACCGTCCAGTGCAGGTCGGGTAATACGGTGGTACCGGGATACCCCAACGTACCATCAATCCTGATCAACTGCTCATCTCCTCCATATCAGATACCTTGCATGCGGGCTCGGCCAGGTACCGCCATGACAGACACGATACACAAGCTTGACGACTTATCCACAGAGTTGCTCGACGGAAGAAGTTATCCACAGATTCGGATCTGGTTGACATTTAACCTGCCTGGGTCGCCATAGTCATAGGTGTGAGTATTGTAAATCGCATGCCGCGCCGCCTGGTGTCCCGGCGAGTAGCGGCCATCGGGTGTGCTATACTATGTGACATTGGACTTGGCTATATGGCTGAGCCCACATCAAGGCGGGGGAAGTCCCCCGCCACTTTCTTTGCCTTGAAGCTGTCGGCATGTCGACCCTGAGCATCTTTGTTGATGAATCAGGGGATTTTGGAACGCACTCTGATTATTATGTAATAGCGCTGGTGATGCATGACCAGAGTGCTGACTGGTCTCGCCAACGGGATGCCCTGGATCGGGACCTTCGCATGTTGGAGGAGTTGCCCAGTGACCAGGAGATTCATACTGGGCCCGCAATCCGTGGTGAGGATGAGTATCGGGGCGTGCCCGTCGAAACGAGAAAACGCGGGTTTGACCGACTCTTCGCGTTCGCCCGCGAGGTGCCAGTGACCCACAAGATATTTTCATACCGCAAGCGCGAGTACCCGGAACGAGCAGAACTCAAAGCAGCGTTCTCTCAAGCACTGGGGCATTTCATGCGTGATAATGCAGCGTACTTCTTGTCGTTCGACAAAGTGACTGTCTACTATGACAATGGTCAAGCGGACGTAACTGATGTGTTGACCGCAGTACTCAAGCCCTTCTTCTTCGACATCGATTTCCGGCTGGCGGCTCCTTCACGGTACCGGCTTTTCCAGGTGGCTGACTTGCACTGCACACTGGAATTACTCAGGTTGAAGTCCGAGGAGAATAGACTGTCCAGGAGCGACATGTATTTTCTTGGTTCCAGAAGACGGTTGCAGAAGAACTACCTGACCAAGCTGGATCACAAGCAACTAAGCTAGCGTGCATTAGCCAGTTCAGGGACGCAACCGAGTGTGGCCTGTACCGAACCAGCCATACGCGGGTGTGATATGCTTTCTGGTATTGGGCTTGGTCATCAGGCTGAGCCCACCTCAAGGCGGGGGAAGTCCCCCCAATCCACTCTCTTGGTTGTCGGCGCTGACAACCCAGCCGAAACGCATGGATCTGGGAGGGAGTCGACGGGTTGGCTGGGTTTGCACCGGATTTCGGCGGGGTTCCCGCGTGGGGTGTTGCGCAAATCCAGCAAAGTCGTGATGCGGTGGATCATCCTCGGCGTGTCGGCTGGGTTGGCACATCACGCCGGGTTGCCACCTGGAACCGTCCCCGGTGGCAACCGGAACCGTCCCCGGTGGCAACCGGAACCGTCCCCGGTGGCAACTGGAACCGTCCCGGGTGG
>Ga0209628_10001867_pt1 | contig 13996 bp, 13 predicted proteins | sample TergutCu122P4_FD_187285 | JGI IMG/M metagenome (GOLD analysis project Ga0209628, IMG submission 187285) | Cubitermes ugandensis P4 segment gut microbial communities from Kakamega Forest, Kenya - Cu122 P4 (SPAdes) (version 2) | ecosystem: Host-associated > Arthropoda: Insects > Digestive system...
GGTGGCGGCTTCACGCAGGCGGGGGGTTCCACAAAAGTTCCTGCGGGCTACACACTTGAATATCAGCACAAAACTGTCTGCGGGCATACACCCCCGCTTGCGTGAAACCGCTCGTTAGCAGCAGTAGCATACCACACATCTCTTTTTCTCTTTCAACCGTATATTTTTGTATTCCATTTTTCACTTTTTCTATTCCGCTTTTACTGTCCGTTTTAGGGTTGCGGGCGGGCGAGCCAAATATGGCGTTAGCCATTTTTGGCGTGGGGTTTGCAAAGCGATTTGAGCAAAGCAAAAATGGCTTTGCAAACGTGGCAAATAGAGTATCAACTGCTGTCATTTTTATTTTGATTTACTACTTTTTTCTTTCTCCCAGAAGAATTTCATTTTTAACTTTGGAAAAAGACTGTTGCCTCCAATTTCAACATCATTTTTTATCACAATCCCAAGTTTCCCAATTTTAATTAGCAAGTCTTCAGAGGCTTTGTCATATTCATTTTCGTTTTCATCTGTCACAGCCTTTTTTAGTTTTTTGATTATATTATCAATAACTTCTTTTTCGCTATCTTCTACGATTGAAGATTTAACGTGGTTAATAAATGCTGCAAGGTTTTTGTCTAACCAGTTTTCTTTCAATTTGTTTAGACGAGTAACTTTTCCATCTACAGACAATACATCAGTAATTGTTAAGTTAGCATCTTTCCAATCCTGAAATTTTTCATAATCAGTAAATTTTTCAGTTGGAGAATCTGGATTGACTTGTTTTTCAATCAAACAAGATAGTTCGTATTCATAAAAAGCAAGAAAATATTCTGCTTGAAGATTAAAAGTGATAAATTGAGGGAAAAGAGGGTGTTTATCAAAATCCGTATAATCCTTTCTTCTAGTATTTACAGATTGTCTTAAATCCGTGTACCAGTCTTTTCCTACATCAATAATATCCTTATTGACAAATTCAGTAATTGATTGTGAAGTTTCTTTTGCATAAATTGAATCAACTAAGTGAATCATAAATTCACATCTTGCTTGATTATAAAGAGCATAGAACGTCCAAATATAACGATACCCAGAATTATGTTCTGCATTTTGCAGCGTTTCTTGACATTTCACTACTTCCTTGAATATCGTTACGGCTTCATAAAAAGTTACCAGTGCTTTTTTAAGAATGTTTGCTTTTTCATCGCTATCTGCATAGTTTTTGAGTGCAATACTCAATTTGTTTATGTGCTCAATATTATCAAGATAGAATTCCTTTTCTCCGATAAACTCGCCCAAAGTTTTAGTTGCTACTTTATGTTTAACAAGAGCCAAATAATCTGCTGCCAAACAAAAAATCATTCTATTTGCTACACCAGCACCAAGTGCAAATGCAGGACGAAGAAAATTTTCAATATCAACAAGATTATTGTTTTCAAACAGTTTTCCAGAAAACGGTTTATTTACTTGCTCTGGGCGACTACATTGTTGATACAAAAAGACCCCGTGCAAAGCATTTATTGCTTTAATATAGTAATCATTTTCTATCCCCATTTTTTTGGATTTAAGATAATCCAATCTGAGTTCATATAGTGATTTTACCCACGAATGTGGGTTTTGGGGGTCAGCGTAGTATCCATTAAATACAACGTCGTCCCAATAATCTTCTTGACGTAGGTACATAATAAATACTGCACGGTCTATTATATATAGTAATTTTCTACCTAAAATATGCTGCTCCCTTTCCACTTGGTGCTCTGGTACATCATTGAAACTCAGATATTCTTTTTTAAATAACTCATTCAAAGCCTCGTCTTGGGTGTCAAGCGAGACTCTTATTCCAGAAGGTTGAAGTTTTTGCAAATCTGCCCAATAGTTGTTTTCTATATTACTATTAAAGTCCATAGGATAACTAATTTCAAAACCATCTGGAATGGTATATACTTTTCGTGTTCTGCGAACATTCCGTATCTCTTCCACAATTGTTTTGTCATACTTCAATGTAGGTAGTTTTTGGGGTAGTCCGTAGAAAGAAAACCAAATTCCATTTTGTATAGTGATATCTTTACCGTCTTTTGTTTCTTTATGGGTGTGGTAGTGAATATAATTCTGAATAATCATATTTGTAATAGAATCATAATCATCAGGATTATACCCCATTTTTGTAAAGATTTTGAAATTCAAATTTTTAACATATTTCAAAGATTCTCCGCTAATTTCTTTGGGAGAGAAACAATAAACGTATTTCAGTTCTTGATTAATGAATGCTGAAGAAGCCAAACCATATTCAAAAATAAGATTTGAAGATACAAGCGGTGTTTCTTCCTTTGCCCCTTCTGGAATTGCCTTACCTTTCTCATCAAAGAGAAAAATGGCATAATCAAAATCCGAAAAATACTTCTCCATTTTTTCGCGTATAGCAATTTCGACACTCTTCCCTGACGGAAGATTATTTTCCAATTCTACAATATCTTCCGCTACAATAGATACTTTAACAGGATAACCGTGTTCCTGATAGGCAATTAATTTGTCGCGTAACATTTCTGCTACATTTTTCATCGCATCACTACCATAGGCAATGGCAACATTTACATCTGGTCTCATCATAAGGCAACTTTCCTTTCTTTGTTTATGTTATTAATTTTTAATTTGTTAAGTTTTACTCTTTCAACATTATATCGTTATTATCCCCACACGCTGTCCCGCTATTGCTGCTAACGTGGTGGCATATTGCCGAAGTTGCTGCTTCCCAACACTTTATCAACGCGAGCACGGCAGCAAAAATACACTTTTTTTGTCAACGCGAGGTAAGGCAGCAATTTTGGCAATATGCTCGTTAGGTGTTCGTGCCTGCCATTCACTACTGCTTTCATTTTCAGCCGTAACTTTCAATATTTCATCATTTTTCAGAGTAAGTACCGATGAACTTTCCAGAGCGCGTGAGAGTCTGAAGCAAAATATGGCATCAGCCATTTTTGGCTGTGCGTTGGGCAAGGTGGTGTTTCTGCGTTGATTTGTGTGTCGGAAACACGACCTTGCCCATTGGCAAGGCGACCGCAATGATACTTTATTATTCAAATATAATTTTCCAGTATTTTAATGATTTGGAACTGTTTATTTGTAACACATAGCCTCCTGTGGGAAGTTCACCCCTTTCTAAAACATATTCCGTTCCTGAAAACTCTATTTCCCTAACTTTTTGCCCACGCATGTTATACAGAACAATATTTGATTGTGGTACTGCTTCATAAAAACGAATAGTTGTAAAACTGTTGCACGGATTTGGAAAAATGGTAATGACATCTGTATTATTGTTAATGTCAGGAACCGAAACTGTTACGGTTACAGTTACTGCGTTTGAGTGAGCTACACACCCTGAGTCATCTTGAGTGGCAGTAAATGTAAAGGTAGTAGTGATAAGTGGGTTTGCATACCAAATAGGGTCATTGGCGTTCGGAATAATCTCACCATTTGCATACCATTGATATGTCATAGGTGGTTCTCCCGTTATATTAGCAGTTAATATTACCGTTTCCCCTGCGGAGATTTCTGATTTATCAGCAACGATATCAACAACTGGAATTTGCATCACATTGACAGCATGGTATTCAGAGATAATTCTACAACCAGATTCAATAGCCGTGATTTCAACGTAAAAAATGTATGAAGTCGAACTTGGTTCCAGGTGAGCAATACTAAGTGTACTCGCCACAGCATTTTCAATTTCAACACCGTTTAAGTACCATTGATAGGTTACATTAGCACCTACTGGATCAAGAATTGCAAATAGAGTAGCACTGCTATCATTTTCACAAATAATAGTGGAACCTTCAATTGCAACACTAATGGTGTTTGTATCTTCAACACAGCGCACTGCAAATCCGAGTGCGCGCTGGCTGAAACTGCTCGACTGAACAGCGCTGTTACTGAAGTGCAAATTGTGAGCAGAAGTACCGGTGGGAGTACTACTCCAGTAGTTTCCATATGTGCCAGCAAAATCGAGTTCACCATTGGATTTGCGGGTGCCGGTGGCGGGGAGGAAAAGTGTGTTTTCTCCACTACCGAAAGTACGTCCGGCAGGAGTAGATCCCCAAACACTTCCTGCAGCGTTAAGAGAGTTCCATTCTGTACGTGTAGGAAGCCGCCAACCGCAAGGACAAGGGTCGTTGGCGGTTATTAAGGGAGCAGCTTCAGTACCCGTATTCCAGAGCGAACCGTCTTGAGGGCTGCGCCAGTCACGAGGATCAGCATTTTGTTTAATAAATTTGCCATAGGCGGCGTGTTCTCCTTTGACCTGCCCGTTTGCATCCAAAGCCATTCCGCTGACAACACCATTTTCCACACTGTAATCATTCGTAGGGTAATTTGGGCTTGTGCGATTTTCGTGTCCGTCTGTTTTGCGTCCCCACTGGTACATTGCGCCAAGGTCTTCGGGATTTTCTACAAAATTTCCGCCTTCGCCGAGATTTCGGGTTGCCCATCTTACGCCATTAATTACTACACCTACTTCATAGATTGAAGAATTGCGTAAAATAATACTGTCAACCTCGGAAACAGCAACTATGTTAGTTGCCTTGCCGTCTTTCATTATGAACATTGATTTCGCCTCTTGTGCGTTAATTGTTGCTGTTACTGTGAGGCAGGCAATTCCTATTGCCACGTTCCTCAAATTGAATTTCCTTTTTGTCATTGTTTTTTATCCCTAAATACGTCATCGGGCGCAACCTTTAAATTGTTAATTTCGTTTCAGATTAGGGTTCAACTTTCAAATTTTCACGGTATTAACCGACACACTTTCCGGCATGACACCTAACGTGGTGGCGGCTTCACGCAGGCGGGGGTTCCACAAAGGTTCGGGCGGGCGACAAACTTCCAAATTCGCACAAAACTTTCTGCGGGCATACACCCCCGCTTGCGTGAAACCGCTCGTTATCTGCCGTTTATTTTATTTTTTACATTTCATTATTTGTTTTTAATCTAATAAATATAAAAGTTTTTCTCTCCAATACATACATTACTATACCAAAACTCTATACGATAATTTCCAGAACTATATGTTCCACCAGAACTATTTCCCCAACCGCCAAGTTCAGCTGTATTATAACCTTTTTTACAGTACATATTTTGTTCATAAGTGTAACCTGATGGAGAGGAATTACCTGTTACTAATACACCATTCGGTTGAATAATTTTTATAGAAAGTTTAATATTCCCTTCAAAAGCACCATTATAACTAATTTTAGGGCATAAATAATAAATTAGGGAACTATAAAGAGTATTACCATAAGAAATATATGTTGTACTACTACTATAATTTGTACTTTTAAATTCAATGCTATATATAGACATTAAATGTTTTGAAAGTATCCCCTTATTGATAGTTTTTAAATTTTTTACTTCTTCTTCAAATGCTTTGTTTTTTACTTCTAAAGTTGTAATGTTTGTTTTTAATATGTTGTTTTCCGTTGCTAATTTGTTGTTGCTTTGTGTTAATTCTTTGATATTATTTTCGTATGAAACCACATCTTGTTTTACTACAATTAATTCATCTGCGCTTTTTCGATAAGAAAAATATTTTGGACTAAAAAACAGAATAATAGCAAGCAAGATTATGATAATAGTAACAAATAAAGCGATAGCAGTTTTATTGATAGTTTTTTTTTCAACAATTTTAATTGTTGGTTTGGATGAAAAATGTGTAATTGCTTTTTGATTTGGAATAGAGGACAACGTATTAACAGATTCACATATTTTGGGATTAATAGAACAATGCCCTTTGATTTTCCAAGAACTCTCAAGATAAACAGTTTTGCAATTTGCACAAATTACAATCTTATCCCCAACCCCAATCAATTGGCGTGTATATGGGTCTTGTCTATGGTCAGCAAGAAAAGATTCGTGTTTATTTCTATCAACGATTATTACATTCATTCCAAATCTTTCTTTTTTACTAATCCACGATACTCTATTTTTAACCAACCCGAAGAATCCTTTTCAATTATTCTAAATGCTCTATTTTCATTATTTATTGAAATAAAAATACTTGCGGCTTCACTTGTCCAATTCTTGGGTATTTTTTGAGTTTTTAAAAGAGCATTGTTATATAGTTTAGTAGAGTCTGTTAATATTTTCGAGTGGTAATTCCCAACGTACAACTTAATATTGAATTCTGCATATATTGAATCAAAATGAGATATTATTATTTTGAAACGATTTTGTACTATTCCTGAAATAACCTCTTTGTCGGAATAAATTATGGTATTTTTTGGTATGAAAAAAGCATCTCCAACATTAATGACATCTTCGATGTGATTAATTTTACTTGCTAATTCAGATTTCTCTTTTTTCTCTGTTGTTTCTTCGCTACGTTCTTCCGCAATTTGTATTATTAGGTCTTCTTCCTGATAGAATTTTGCAAAAATTACAATTAATCCGATAAGCAATAAAGAGAAAGCAAATAACATAATAATTCCTTGTTTTCTCTTTTTTTTCCTATTTGTTACATCATTGGTCTTACTTTCTTCTGAATTTGTTGTTATTCCTTCTGTTGTATTTGTTGAAGAGTCTAAGTTTTCACTTTCCTTGCCGTTCTCATTTTCATTTTGCAGTAATGGTGTTTCTTGGTTTTGTATGAAAAAACCCGAACATTCTTGTGCGTTTTTACCGTAAAATGCTTTCCATATTTGCTTTTGAGGATTTAACACAATAGCATAATGCCAATCTTGATTAAAATATAATTGTTGAGTATTTCTGTCTGTTCCTGACATGAACACATCTAAACTCCCAGGATGTGTATGATACCAACCAATAATCTGTACATGTTTATCAGGATTATTTTCTAAAAAAACATCAACCTTATCAATCATATCTTTCCAAACCTCGTGTCCTATTTCTAAATAGGCGGAACTTCCTTTAGCAGAAGTGCCAGCGATTGCTTGACTTACGATTGCGTATTGAATGTTTTGTTTTTTATCTATACAAACGTTTCCGACTAGAATACCACCTTGCTCATTTCGATTAAAATGGGTGTTGTTTCCCCAATCAATATGAGTTAATAACTGTTGACGAGCCTCCTCTGTTATATAGATTCTAAATTTATCATTAACTTCATTTGATAAAGCATTGAGCGATTTTATGGTATCAATTGAAACATATTTTTGTTCGATAGGAGAATAACCTATATGAGTCTCTTTAATCTCAAACTTTTTTTTTGATTCTGATTTTGGTTCCTTAATCTCAAATTTTTTTGATGAATTGGTATTATTCTCTTGAATGTCGAACTTCTTAGTATTTCTTATAATTCCGACATTGTCAAATTTTTTCTTGAGAAAATTCCCTGTAGGAAATGTATCTGGATTTTGATGCTTTTCCAACAAATACCATTCTTGTGCTTTCTTGTTAGCAAAGTTTTCATTTCTACAAACATAACCAGAATGAAATTGTAAGGACAAAAATACTCTTTTTAGAAAATCAATAACACTTTCTGTTATATTATCTTCTTTGTAATCAACCCATTTTGTTCTTCCTTTTAATAATACATTTTTAAAATGAGGATGAAAAGGTTGATTTATGCCCACAACATATAATTCAGGTATCTTATTTTTATTTTTAGGATAAAAAACAAGTTCAAATTCTGCTCCCTCTGCAATATCTTTTTTTTCATTCAAGAAGAATTTTATTGTCGGTATAATAAATCGAACAATATGTTTTCGTTCTAAAAACTGTGCTTCAGTCAACGAAATGTTGTTTTCTTCAAAAAAAACTTTTAAACTATCTAATTCCGATAACGTGTTCATACTAATTTTTATTAAATTATTAAACTTAGAGGCAAAGATACACAATGCCTCTAAGTGATAATTAATCAGCCTTTTATGTCAAATTTTTTTTTGGGCTGAATTTGAAAAGTCATTTTCTTTTTAGTAGGGTCTGGTAAAACCTTTTTATCGCATGGGAATATTCCTTTGCGTCTATTGGATTTGTACCACTCGTTAGCATCATGATTAGCAGGGCTATGTTCGTTGGTTATATCAAGGTCATATTGTAATGTTTTTGTCATACGAATTATGTGATGACCCAACCCCTCAGATATTATCCAAGTCCCATAACACCACTTTCCATTAGTCCACCAATTAGGATGAAATACTCGTGGAGTTGAAATCATCTCCACATTAGGAGCACCTATTGGATAGTTTGCTGGAAGAGAAACCTTTACAACATGCTTTTCTCTATAAGTGGGAGTATTATTGATGATACTCCTAACATTTATAGTTATTTCATATTCCTCTACATGAGGTGGGTTCCCTTTTAATGCTTTCCATTCAATAATTTCACCACGAATGTTTACCATTTCGTTGTAATCGTTGGCTAACCTAATATTCCTTTGTTCTTGAGGTGTTGCCATAACTTTACATTAAATTGTTACCTGCGTCAGTTGCAGGAATTACCCTAAGAGTGTCATTGTCTTTGACACCTCCTTCTGCTAATGACTTACTGTTTTCAAGTTGTGCACCACCTTTTATGGCTAAATTATAGCCACTCGGACTTGTTGGAATAAAATCATTAGCAATAAGTTCTGCTATTGCTTCTTGTCCTGTCATAGTGTTGTCAACTGTTACACTAATTACCCGACCATCTGTCGGGTGCATGAAATTTACGCTTACGTCTGCCATAATAAAAAAATTTAATTAATTAATAATTTATTTGAAATTCGATAAAATTTTTGTTTTGTCACCATTTAATTTATAGTATTTATAATTTTCTTTTACATCGGATACTGCCACAATCTGCATATATGGAATACCTATTTCATTTAAACTCATCTTTAAAATATCAAATGAGTTTTCCAAAGAAAAAGTTTCTTGAGTTTTTCGTATGGTCTCTGTATTAGAATGCTCAATAACATTTTCATTTTCTTTACATTTTTCACATATTGTTTCACTATCTTCAATACGAAATGTAGGTCTCATTAATTCAATGGAATTACCACAATTTTTACAAGAAATTGAATGAACAAATGTTCTGTCGCTTAAATGAAGTGTGGCACCTTTTCCTGAATAGCAATCTTGAGTTACAAAATTTAAAAAATCTTTTAAGGAATCTTCGCTTGAACATGGAATTGAAATAATATTAGGATAATAAGAATGAGCATAACAATTTTCATTAATGCTTTTTGACATAATGTCAAAATCGTTACATGTTCCCTGATAATATATTTTTTGTCCACAATTCACTTTTTGTCCACATAAAAATTTTACTGCCTCTTGCACTTGTAACGCAGAAACCATTGCAGAAGTAATTTGGGTAGTTGGAATTTTTCCTGCATCGTATGCTTTTTTCTTAAAAGAATCACAAGAATATCGCTTATTCGCAGTTGCCAACTGCTCTTTTGTCAAATTACATTGATAACAAGGCAGGTTGGGTGGATTATAAAATTCAACACGCAATCCAAGTTCTTGCATTCCCGCATCAATCCAAGGCGTATTTACTAACCAACAATGTTTATTTACAGCAATGCGTGTTTCAACATTATCTAAACAACCTAAAACAATATCCATTTCTTGATATATACCAGTTCCCAAATCCCAAACTAAATCACCATGGAACCAATCTATATTTATGTTGTCAACCAAAGCCAATTCTTTAACTTTCTGTGCTGCAACTTCTGCTTTCTTTTTTCCAACATCATCTTTTCGGAATAAAACAGTTCTACTCAAATTAGAGGTTGCAATTGTGTCAAAATCAACAATGAAAATATTCCCAATGCCTAATAACGCTAAATTTTTTAATGTTTCATTTCCAATTGCTCCTGCACCGACAACCATAACTTTGGCTTCTTTTAATCTCTCTTGGCTCCACCAAGATATGCGCTCTTGGCGGTCGAAAGGGTTGTTTTCAACATTAATTGTTTCGTGTATTTTAAATTTTTTCATTTTTTCCTCCATTTATGACCACATTTTTGACATTCCCAATAATTATTATTTGATTTGATATTCATTTTGTTAAAAGTATTTTCAGTTCCGCAAAATGGACATTTTCTTGGTCTTGATATTTGACCATTAGAAAATCCTCTATTACTTTGAGCAATTTGAACTCTTTTAACCTCTTTAACTTCAAATTTTTTATTTTGTTGTTGATTAATTCTATTTGACTGTTGCACAACAAATTTCTTTTTTGGAGCAACACTGTCAATGTTCTCTTCTCTCAAAACAACAGGTTGTTTCTTTGAAAATATATTTTTTAAACGTTCCCAGAATGTTGCCATTTTATATTGATATTTTGTTTATTCGTTTCAATTTTCATTATCTTCCGTAAAGTCTGCTAAGCCAATTCATTAATCCATTTGTTACATTAATGGTATTAATTACACCATTTCCAACTGCTTTACCACCACAAAGAATATGGTGATTGTGGCAACGGTCTTTTGACCAACCTTCCCAATATGTATATTTATGGTCATCACACAACGGTTTGCCACAATCAACGCAATGTGTAGTGGCACTTTTTGAGCAAAAATGACACTTTACAATATTACTTTGATTGGTTAAAACACTTTTAATTTCAAATTTTTTATTTTGTTGTTGATTACTTTCATTTGAAGATTGTACAACAAATTTCTTTTTTGAAAATGTGCTTTTAAAACTTTTCCCGAATGTTGTCATTTCTATCTGATATTTTTCTAATTATTTTCACTTTCAATCATTTTACTTCTTCCTTTTCCGCACCGCACTGTCCCCAAATGGCAGATAACGTGGTGGCGGCTTGGCGCAGTGGCGGGCTACCAACACTTGCCACGAGCCACGTAACTTGCTGTTTGGTAGTACTTTCCGACGAGCCACACCCGCCATTGCGCCAAACCGCTCGTTAGCGGCAGGCACGAGTACAAGATTCTGAAATGTTTTGTTCATCTTGACTTATCGAATCTTTAACAACAATTATCTCATTCTGTTCCACTTTTGATTTCAGATTATCACGGCCACGTGAACAAGTAGCAATCGTACTTATCATTGTTGCTGTTAGTAATAAAAGGCTTCCTATTGGGAATAATATATCTAAAATCAATCTTAACTTTTCTCTTTTTATTTCACCTTTTTTACCACCTCTTTTTATATGAATTATCCCTTTTGCTGTCAACGAGCATATTGTATAAGCATCATTTCTCCAAATCAAACCTTCTTGGTGTAAATATTCTAAATTTTCCAGAACATCTTCCTCATTTAAACTTGATGTATTAATTAATCTGTCAATTAACACACCTTGATTTATTACCTTATTGTCTGAATTCCCAATTGCTATTAGGATATCGTCTATATTCTTAATTGCTTCGTCGTATTTTTTTAATTTGTTTTTCATTTTCTATTTTGGTTTTAAAATCTTTAAAATCGCTTTTGATAATATTTTCTATTTTCACTGAAAGCTTATTGAAAGAATCACGTGTACTATTTGACCAATAATCCATTTTTTTATTCATTTGTAATGCGCTCTTTTCAATATTGTCATGTAATTGGTTGTATAGGGAAATATATTTACATATATAATAAACAAAGTGAACATTTATATCTCTTAAAATCTTATTCAATTCTTTTTCATCAATTAAATTTATTGTTAAACTTGTATTGTTTTTTTGTATTGTCAATGGAATTTGCTTATTAATAATCCCATACCTAACCTTCTCAATGTATTCAATGTGTTTAGATATAATATCACCATGAAAAAATCTTTTATTTAGTGCTAATTTTGACGAACAATATTCTAAAGGTGGATATTTGTTCATTATGTTTGAGATGTAAAAATTAACAATGTCAGTTGCTATATTGTTAATTCTATCAAAAGTGTGTTTTAAAAATTTTCTGTTATTAAAACTATATTTTACTATCACATTTTCTTCACTTTTTCCGTTTTTAAAAGAACGTACCCATTCATGTGGACAAGCAAATATTTGAAATTTTGTAGGAAGGGGTCTAATATCATCTACTTTTTTATCTGAATTAGCCAAACATGAGGCAAATTCAAAATGTCTCTTAATAGTATTTAGAAAATAAAAGGCATTTGGATTTGCAAAAACTCTGACGGAGTCTAGCTCTGCTTTATGCTTGTTGGTAAGATTTACATTATCAAAAAATATATTTAACTCTTTAGAAAAGTCATATTTTTTCCCAAGTTTTCTATTTCCAAACTCATCTACAATATCGGTATTTTTTACACACGTTATAAAATAATCAAATTCGTCAATATCACCTTCAAAATTTTTAAACATATCTTCAAAACTTTTTTTGTTGTAACACGAACTTCCGTCTTTGTTTTTAATAGTTGACAAAGTTTGGAATATTTCTAACAAACTTGCACCATTTTTATCCGTTAAACCATTATTCTCTTTACTACAACTATTTATAACAATAGATAAAAATAATCTCAAAAGATTACATTGTTTGCTTTCGCTTGTTTCACTATTCCATGCATTACGAAAAGCACTATACGTAGCATCAACAGAATAATAATATTGTGTTATCTGGTGAAAATAAATGCCCCTTTTAATAAAAGTCTCCACACTATTATTTATTATTAAATCCGAGCTTCGCGGGGAAGCAGTTTGGACAATATGATTTAAACATTTCGAAAAAGTAGAAATATTACCATTCCATAATTTCGATGTTGCCTTATCGTAATCTTTTGGATTAGTCGTTTTTATTTTTTTGTTAAAAATTCTCAATAAGTTTTTACATATATTCAATTTAGATGATGGAACAATGTCTAGGTGATTACATAGTTTTTCATAAAATATCATTTTTTTTGAGAGAATCCCTATTGATACATTTCCTGATTGTATATCATATTGCGGTGCATTTAATAGAGTATCATAATTTTTTCGAGCACTTTGTGAAGGATTTTGATACATTATGTATTTGGCAGAAAGATAATTTGCTGTTCGATATGCAAAAATAAAAGTCAGTCTTGATAATATCTCTTCTTTTATAAAAACTTTTCTACTATTTATATTTATAGGTAATATGTCAATACAGTATTTATACGTTTCTGGGATTATCGTAGCAGAAAAATAATCAGAATCATGAGTTAGCACATCATCAATATTATCAAAAAGAAATACAATTTTTTTATTATCTGATTCACAAAGTTTTATTATACACAAAATATATAGTACAAATAATTGCTCTGTATTTATCTGCTTTTCATTGTATAGGTCTTTAATATAATCTGAAAATTCGTTTTCAAAAAGAATATATTCTTTACATTCTGGGTCTTTTGCCCTCTGCATATGTCTTTTTCTAATATCATTAAGTTTTCCTGTTAGTTTACCTGAAAAACTCTGAAACAAGGCATTATATGTGTTAATTTCCGGTATATCATCTATATTTTCAATTTTATTTTTCTTAAAATGATCGAGAATATCCAGAATAGTATTATTGAGCCTATTGTTATAAATAGGATTGCGAGATAAGTCAAGAAATAAAACAAGTAATCTGTCTCGAAGAGTATGGCTAGGATCATTACCAATATTCCCTTTTGCTTCAAAGTTTATAGTGAATACGTTATAATCTGCTTCATTGCTTCCTTTAAACATTTTTACAAAAGTAGTCTTCCCATTCTTTCCATGTCCCGTTACATAGTGAAATCTAATATTATTATTAATGTTATTTTTTAATTTTAGTAATTCTTTATTATTGGTTGGAACATAAAAAAACTCTTTAAAATATTGAAAAGGCAATTTGTGTTCTTCTATAGGATTAAAGTCTATTACTTTTTTTAAAAGTTCTCCATTAACGTCTTCTCGCTTCCCTGATTTTTCATTAAACCTAGTTATGCCGTCAACATCAAATAGCATTTTAAATCGTTTTTTTTGTTCTTCTGTCATATTTTATCAGTTTGATTATTCAATTTCCAATTTTCCACTGTTCCGCAATCCCCCTGCTTGCCGCTAACGTTGTCGCGGCTTCGCGAAGTGGCGGCTCGTCAGCCCCTTTCAACGCGAGGACGCGCCGCGAAAATATAAAAAAATTGTCAACGCGAG
>Ga0209628_10001868_pt1 | contig 13991 bp, 13 predicted proteins | sample TergutCu122P4_FD_187285 | JGI IMG/M metagenome (GOLD analysis project Ga0209628, IMG submission 187285) | Cubitermes ugandensis P4 segment gut microbial communities from Kakamega Forest, Kenya - Cu122 P4 (SPAdes) (version 2) | ecosystem: Host-associated > Arthropoda: Insects > Digestive system...
GCTTTGTCGAAGAGCCTTCGGTGCTGCGCTTCTTCATGGGCCGGCTCGAAGCCACCAGCGATTGGCCGGAAAAACTGATGCAGGCATTCCGCCGGGATTTTGGCGATAGTTTGTAATCGCGTCTTCGTCCATGACGGAAAAGCCGGAAAGGGAGTGCGATGAGTGTGGGAGCAGCTACTTTGTTGCCGCATCGAAAATGGACTCCCTGTGCCCGGAATGTGCGCATGTCCTGTACGGGTACGCCAACTGTTCGCATGAGTTCTTATCAGGCCACTGTATTCATTGCGGCTGGGATGGCTCATCTTCACCCCACATCAAATCGCTGCTCTCTCATCATCAACCACCCGCCTGACCTTACGTTCAAGGCGGCGGCCTCGTTGCAGGGCTATAGATGTTTCGCGTGATCAGTGAAGACCGGTACGCGCGATGGTGCGAAGCGCGCTTGCTGGACATCGCTTCCGCATCGTTCCAGATCGAGACGTGTTACTACGGTCGGGGCCTTCGTACGCGACCGGGAGCGCTTCTTGTTTTCTCCGAAACCATCACCCACTACTCTTACAGCGGAGCCGACACCTTGTGGGCTTTCGGCGAACCGAGCATTCGCGTGGACATTGCCGTCTCGGAGATTTCCGATATTCGCCGTGAGCCGTTGCCTTCACTATGGAAAATGATGTTCTTTGGCGCAGACGATCCTTTTGTCGTTAAGATGGTGGATGACAAAGGGCATTTTCTGGTTCTTCAGCGCGGAAGCGATGCGTTTGAAAGAGCGGTTTCAGCAGCTATTTGCAATCAGGGATACGGGTTTCAAACATATCCCGCCCAACAGAAAAGGGAGTTCTGATGCACGAGCGACAAAAATGGATAGCGTACTGGTGGGAACGAAGCGCCCTGTCTGAGCAACAGGCGCCGGCCGCTTTGCGGCTGGCGGGAATTCCCCCCTCTCGCCAGGAATGGCGTTTATGGATAGATCGCCTGTTGTTGTGGCTGGGCGTGGCGGCGCTGCTGGCGGGATTGATTTTTTTCGTCGCGGCAAACTGGTCAGGAATGGGGCGTTTTTTCAAATTCGCGCTGGCCGAGTTGGCCGTTCTCATTTCTCTTGTGGCCTACGTCTTTTGTGCGCGCTTTCGCTATGGGAATGCTGCGTTATTGGCTGCGAGCCTGGCGGTCGGCGCATTGTTGGCGCTGATAGGGCAAACTTATCAGACGGGCGCAGATACTTTTGAACTGTTCATCGTTTGGGCGCTGCTGATTTTTCCCTGGGTATTGATGGCGCGTCTTCCGGCGCTATGGGTTCTGTGGCTGATCATTCTGCATATGGCGTACGTTTTTTACGTAACGACATTCGAGGCGTTATGGGGTTTTTCTCTGAGGAACGAGCGCGCGCTCGTTGTCGTGGTGCTGTTTGACAGTTGCGCCTTGATCGCGTGGGAATGGTTCGCGGCACAGGGACGCGCGTGGATGCATGGCCGCTGGGTGCCCCGGTTATTGGCGTTGACGACGGGCGTCGTGGTGACCGTGCTGGCGATTTATCTCATCCTGGACCATCGCAACACGAACGGATGGACTTCCCTCCTGTATATCCTCGTTCTGGCTGGAATGTACGTGGGTTATCGCTACAAGATACCGGATATTTTCATGCTGGCGGGTGGCGCGTTGAGTATTATCATCGTAACGACCATCGGGTTGGGCAAAGTCCTTTTTGATAGCAGATCAGGAGATGTCGGCAGCTATTTTCTACTGAGCGTCTTTTCCATGCTGGCGACAGCGGGGGCCGCCTGGTGGTTGCGACACATCACACATGAGTTGAAGAGTGAGGCATCCGAAGAGAACCGCGAGGAGGTTTCGCCATGAAACTTTTTTCATCCGGAGAAACACCCGAAACCTTCTGGCAAACCTTGTCCCATGCTGGGCTGACACAGGGAAACATGCCCGCCGATCCGACGAAAGGGTGGGGAAGCGATTTGCCCTGGTTCGTCAAGGCGATGCTGGGCGTGGCAGCGTGGATTTCATCATGTCTCTTTCTGGCTTTTATCGCGGCCTTTATGGGGCATCTGTTTGACAACGCGTGGGTGCGTGCGCTTCTTGGTGTGATCGTATGCGTATCGGCGGCCATCTATTTTCGCAAAAGCCTGTCTTCAGTATTCTTCGACCAGATTCTTTTTGTACTGGCGCTTTTGGGGCAGGTGCTGGTATTGAGTGCCATTTTGGACGGGTTCAGATCTGGCACGACTTCTATCCCGTGGCTGTTGGCGGCGTTATTTGAAGCGTTCATTCTGGCAGTGATTCCGTATCAACCCAACCGTTTTTTAAGCGCGCTGGTCGCTTTGACTTTTTTGTACCTTGCCGCGTTTTTCTGGGGCATAGCCAGCTTGTTCGTACCGTTGTGTCTGGCATTGCTGGCGATCGTATTGCACGCTCAGTGGAAAATGCCTCGGCTTTGGCCTGTCGTTGCGCTGGCGCTCAGCTTGACGCCTTTCTTCGTGACGGAAGCACAAAAACATCACTGGGCGCCGGGTGTCGTTAATCGCTTGAATATTCTTCTTGAATTACCCGCCTGGCTGTGGCAAGCCGGTTTGATCGCTGTTTTTCTGGGTATTGTATACGCCTTGCTGAAGCGGGTAACCGCCAAGCCTTTGTCGCTTGAAAATATCGGCGTCTGGTTGCTGGCGTGTCTTCTGGCAGTGGGAACCTGGCCTGTGCCGTTAGCGCTGTTTGCGTTGGCCGTGTTCTTCCTGGGCTTCTCGCAGCGAGACAAACTCCTGGAAGGCATCGGCATCGCGCAGTTACTTTGGTCAGTCGGCCATTACTACTACGCGCTTCAGGATACCCTACTGTTCAAATCGCTGATGCTCTCTGCGTTGGGCGCCATACTGCTGTTGCTGTATGCGGCCAGTCGTTTTCTTTTTGCGGGAACAGGGTACGGAGAAAAAACATGAGCCAGTCAAGAATAAATCTGCGGGTTTTCATCGCGGTTGCTATTGGTGTTCTTATTCTGGTGTTTCTCAACTGGAGCATCTTTCAACGAGAACGCCTCATCGAGCAAGGAAGAATCGTTCTGTTGCAACTGGCGCCGGTAGATCCTCGATCGCTGATGCAGGGAGATTACATGGCGCTGCGCTTTGCGCTGGCGAATGAAATCGGGAGATTCAAGCTCGAAGAACTCGGTAAGGATGGGAGAGCGGTACTGAAACTCGACGAAAACAATGTAGCGCATTTTGTTCGCATCGACGACGGTTCACCACTACAACAAGGTGAAGTCCGGTTGCAATACCGCATACGAGACGAATATGGCACAGTGAAAATTGTCACCAACGCCTTTTTCTTTGAAGAAGGCCGGGGAAGCCTCTACGAATCGGCGCGTTATGGCGAGCTTCGTGTTTCTGATACCGGCAACGCCGTTCTCACGCAACTGCGCGATGAGCGATTCAATGTGTTGGGACGCAGTGCTGTGCTGAATTGATATGATTCTCAGCAAGAAGGACGAGTGATGATGCGGGCTATTGGCAACTTTCTCTGGTTTATTCTCGGCGGCGTGCTGATGGGCCTCGCGTGGTGGCTTATCGGCCTGCTGGCATTCATCACCATCGTCGGGATTCCCTGGGGTAAAGCGTGCTTTGTTATCGGGCAATTCGCTTTTTTGCCGTTTGGTCGAGAAGCGATTGGTCGAAAGGAGCTGCATCAGAAAGACGACATCGGCACTGGCGGCCTCGGGATACTCGGAAACGTCATCTGGTTCATCTTTGCCGGGGTGTGGTTGGCAATCGGACATATTTTTTCTGCTTTGTCTTGTTTCGTCACGATCATCGGCATCCCCTTTGGTATTCAACACCTCAAGTTGGCCGGTATTGCGCTGGCGCCGATTGGCAAAACCATCGTAACGAAAGAAGTGGCTGCAGCGGCGAGGAAAGCGAATGCGGAGGCAGTTGCCGCCGCCCTGAGGGGCGACGCATAACAAGCACAGCAGATTGGATGAATATTTAAATCGAGGAGAGTCAGAATATGCGTTGGAAAGACCTCAATGAAAGCGCCAATGTGGAGGATCGCCGGGGGCAAGGCGACCAGGGGAGCGGTTCCGGTTTCGGCGGTATTCCTCTTCGCGGCAAGGCGGGCATCGTTGTCCTTCTTGTCGTCGTGGTCGCCGGATACTATGGCGTCGATCTCACCCCGTTGCTCACCGGCGATGGCGGCATCGGCTCTGTGAGCAACGAGCCTTATACTCCCGCGCCCCATGAACAAGAAATGGCCCATTTCAGTTCCGTCGCCCTGAAAACAACTGAAGACGTTTGGGGCAAACTCTTCCTCCCTATGAATCGTACCTACACGCCGCCAAAACTGGTGCTCTACAACGGAACAACGCCAACCACTTGCGGCTACGGTCAGTCCGCCATGGGGCCGTTCTACTGCCCCGGCGACGAAAGCGTTTATCTCGACCTCTCGTTTTTCCATGATATGCAAGCCAAGCTGGGCGGAGGCGGAGACTTCGCTCAGGGTTACGTCATCGCGCACGAAGTGGGGCACCATGTACAACATCTTCTGGGCATCGAGCGGCAAGTAAACGCAGCGCGACGGTCGGCGTCGCAACGGGAAGGTAACCAGCTTTCCGTAAAACTGGAATTGCAAGCCGACTGCTTCGCCGGCGTTTGGGGCCATGCGATGAAGGGACAAGGCATCCTGGAAACAGGTGATTTGGAGCAAGCGCTGAAAACAGCACAAGCCATCGGCGACGATCGCCTTCAGAAGCAAAGTACCGGTCGTGTCGTTCCCGACAGCTTTACCCACGGAACCTCGGAGCAGCGATATACCTGGTTCAAGCGCGGCTTTGACTCGGGCGATCCCACGGTATGCGATACCTTTGGGGGCGCGCTGGCTCATTAAACAATGAAGACAACGCGCACGACACGAATCCTGGTTAGCGTGCTTTCAGCCAGCCTCTCGACGGCCCGCGCCACGGCTGCCATGAAACAAACGTTGATCTCCGATGTCTATGTTGAGGATTTCGCGTCTGACGACATGCAAAGTTATCGCCCGTCCGATGTGCCGCTGAACCGCACGCGGGCCCGCGATTTTTTCCGCCGGGCGCGGCAGGTGGCTTGCAAAGTTCTTTTCGATCACTACGACATCGCGCCCTGCTGGGTCGAAGGTACGCTGAAGTATGGCGCGGAATATCTTCGCCAGCGCCACGGAGCTGATCAAATGCGACGGAAAAATGAGCTTGCGAACCCCGATCTTTGAAAGGAAGCAGGTTGTATGAAACACAGGCGTGCAGAAACAGATGGAGACTTTTACGTAAGCCCAACGAGCGACAGGAGACAAAGAGTGAAAAACGTGCGCACCCCCTTTACGGTCGTTATTATTTTTCTATCAATTTTAACCGCATGTTCCAATAACACGCTCGCTGTCCAAGGTTGGAGATCGCCTACCGATGAAGAATTAAAAAGCGGCTGGAGAAACGAGAGTGATAACAGATATACGACCGTCAAAGGCGACTTTAACGGCGATGGCGTTATTGATGAGGCAACACTTCTGGCACGCACAGACGGCTCCGGCTTCGGAATATTTGTCCGCCTCAGTCGAGGGGACCGCTCATACGAAATCTACTCGCTCGATGAAATAAGCGACCCCAAAATGATTTCGACCATGGGGATAAAAAAAGCACCTCCGGGTATTTATAAAACGGTTTGTGGAAAAAATTATATTGATTGTCAAAAGGGTGAGCCTTCTGAAATCCATATAAAAAATGAAGCCATTGAATACTTTAAATTTGAAAGCGCCGGATCTCTCTTCTATTGGGACGCCGCATCAAATAGCTTCAAAAGGATTTGGATAAGCGATTGAGCAAGCAGGCATGGAGCGCGCCCGAGTTTTTCCAACATTTTGATTTTTTGTCTGGAGCGATAATGGCCAGTGCGCTACGCCGGCCTTTTATGAGCGAAACTTGATTTTTGCGGAGAGGAAACAGGAATGGATCTATCTGCCACCAGCCATACGCACCGGCACTGTTTATGGCGGCGCTTGGCGTCCGCCGTCTCTCCAGCTCTGTTGCTGGCGCTGGGCGCGTGCAGCACGCAAGCGCAAATGGCAAATGAGGCAAATGAAAAGGCTTCGCCCAAGGTTTATACGCAGGTCGCAGCAGGAAACACACATGCCTGCGCTCTGGTCAGCGACGGCACCGTCGTGTGCTGGGGATGGAACAAACATGGCCAGCTGGGCAATGGTGCCACCTATGATCGTGGTGACGGCAATTCCTTGTCCGGTATGTTTTTATACGGCCTGAGGGAGGCCACAGGTCAGCCGGGTGATGGCAGCAGCCTTCCGGTGGCTGTGTCGGGTCTGTCGGGGGCGACCGCCATCAGCGCAGGGGGCGATCAAACTTGCGCTTTGCTCAAAGACGACGCTGTCATGTGCTGGGGCGGGTCACCCCTCCGGGGCGTAAGCAACGTCCCCGTAGCCATCAAGGGCCTGATGGGCGCTGTGACTGCCATCAGCGTGGGGGGTGGGCACGCCTGCGCCCTCCTCGGCAGTGGCGGCGTCCAGTGCTGGGGCGCGAATGACTACGGGCAACTGGGCATCGGCGCCTATAACCACTGGTGGGTTGCGATCGACCAGGGCGAAACCGCCTCCGGCCAGCCGGGCAATGGCCGCACCACCGAAAGCAACACTCCGATGAGCGTGACGGGTTTGGCGGGCGCCGCGACTGCCATCAGCACGGGGTCCGTGCATACCTGCGCGCTTATCAAAGGAGGCACGGTCCAGTGCTGGGGTCTGAACGACTCCGGTCAACTGGGCAACGGCACCACCACCGATCTGACATGGCGGGAAAGAGGCTCCAGCATCATCAGCAGTACACCGGCGACTGTGGTGGGCTTGAAGGGCGCGACCGCCATCAGCAAAACCTGCGCCCTGCTCAGCGGTGGCGCCGTCCAGTGTTGGGGCGGCGACAGCAGCACACCGGTGACCGTGACGGGTCTGACGGACGCAACCGCCGCCAGCGCAGCAGAGGCGACCGCCATCAGCGTAGGAGGTGGGCACAGATGCGCCGTCCTCAGCGACGGCACGGCCAAATGCTGGGGCAGCGGCGGATACGGTCAATTGGGCAATGGCGCCTTCAACGACAGCAAAACCCCGGTAACCGTAACAGGCCTGACGGGTGCAACCGCCATCAGCCTGGGCCAGTATTTCTCTTGCGCCCTGCGCCGCGACGGCAGCATCTGGTGCTGGGGACGTAACTATCAGGGCGAGCTGGGCGATGGCTCTTATCCCGCTAATCGCAGTACTGCGGCGAGCGTACGGAATTGTTGTCACTGATCGAAAGCGAAGCCGGTTTTGCCAGTAACCCGGCCGGGATAACGCTACGCTTCATCCCGCCCTACCGCGCTGTAGATAGAACTGCCACATGGGAAGTTCGGATCAATGGTGATAACGTAGAAGTCCAGTCGGAATGGACATCTGTAGGCGGAGGAACAGACGTCGAAAAAAATTGAAAGATGTGCCGGATACCATTAATATAAATAAAATTGATTTCATCAATTCGTGGAATAATTTGCTGACCATGATCAAGACAGATTTTAAAATCAGGGGCTACGGTAATTTACTCAACCTGTCATGACAACGGACCAGCAAGCGTAGCACGGATGTCGTAGCGCCTGAAGCTGTGATCCCACTGCGTTTCACCCCAACGAGCTTGATGAAGCAGTCAAAGGAGCAGATGTATTTTGAACTCACTCAATGGAATTTTTAACCCAATGAATAATGAGCATTACGAGGCTATTGTTCGCGATATTGAACAAAGGTTCGCAATGAAAATTATTAATGATGTGCCCCAGCTCTCTCTGAACAGAGATAGGGATAAGCTTGCACATATCAACTTGCTGCCTGATGAATTGCTCTCTTTTATTTGGCCAATCAAAGATAAATTCATAGATTTCTCTGTCGGAAAATTACAAAAATTCTCCGGTCTCACATTCAGATCGGAGCAGGAATGTGCTCCCAATGAAGAGCTGGTTGATGGGGAAGATGATGGACGCGAAGAGGTCATTGGCTATCCCAAGAATTTTCTGATCCTCTATATGATCGAATTTTACATTCTTTGCCAAGCGCCTGATCATTTGAACTCCTATTTGAATTACGCGCGAGTAAGTGGCGCGAAGAAATATGGCGATGATTTGAAAAAAATTTTTGCCGCCATTTCATAAAGCCGTCCGCGCTCGCAACGCGTTACGTCCATGCCGGTACTCCCGCAAAGAACGCCCTCTTCCCAACCCCTCGCCTGCTTGCGGGCGAAGGGAAACGGGTAGCCCGGTATGACTGAATGGACAGCGCTTGCCGGGTTGTTCGGTTCGGCGTTTTTGTCGGCAACGTTGTTGCCGGGGACTTCTGAGTTGACGTTGTTAGCGCTTCTGTATTTCATGCCGACATGGGCGGTCACCGCTGTGGCTGTCGCGACGGTTGGAAACACGCTGGGCGGCATGACGTCGTATGGTATTGGTCGTTTCTTCGCGCACAAGGTTACGCGCCCGATTCCGCCGCTGGTGCAACGCTACGGCGTGTGGGCGTTGCTGTTGTCGTGGGTGCCGGTGATCGGCGACGCGCTGTGTGTGGCATCGGGCGTTCTGCGGCATTGCTGGTGGCAGGCGATGCTGGCGCTGGCGATCGGCAAGGCAGCGCGCTATATGTCGATCACGTGGGTGTTTTTTGTAAGCGTATGACACGGAAAAAACCGGGCAGAAGGCGCTTGCGGTAAAATAGTTAGTTTTCAAGCAAGTTTCGCGCATCATGACCGAACCATTACCTGCCGCCCCGTCCGACGAGATGACGGAACCGGGCGCTCCCCGGCTTCGCGAGATCCCGTATAACTATACGTCACTCTCCGATCGTGAAATCGTCATCCGCTTGCTCGGCGTGCCGATGTGGAACGTGCTCGCGCAGTTGCGGCTGGAGCGGCGCACCGGACGGTCGGCGCGAATGCTGTTTGAAGTGCTGGGCGACATCTGGGTAGTGTGTCGCAATCCGTATCTGCAAGATGATTTGCTCGATAATCCAAAACGCCGCGCGCTTCTGGTTGAAGCGATGCATCACCGGCTGCGTGAAATCGAGAAGCGGCGGCAGGCGAGTTTTGCCGATGCGCCGGAACGCGCCGAGAAAGTCGCGCAACTGGTTGAAGCAGCGCGCAGTGCAGTTGATACGTTTGCCAACTGGTTTCCGCAGACACAGGAAATACGACGACGCCTGGTGCGGGTGTTGTCGCACTACACGCACAAGGACAACATCGCGTTCGACGGGCTGGCGCGCGTCGCCCACGTTACCGACGCGACCGACTGGCGCGTCGAGTATCCCATCGCTGTGCTGTACCCCGACAATGAGGAAGAAATCCGCGGGCTGGTGCAGGGGTGCATCAAGCTGGGGCTGACGATCATTCCGCGCGGCGGCGGCACCGGTTACACCGGCAGCGGCATTCCGCTGACGACGAACGCCATCGTAATCAATACCGAAAAACTCGATCACCTGTCGGATGTTGAGCCGGTGGTGTTGCCGGGTCACAGCGAAGCGACGCCAACTTTTGCGACCGGCGTCGGCGTGGTGACGAGGAAAGTGATGAACGCGGCGGCGGCGGCAGGGCTGGTGTTTGCTGTCGATCCGACCTCCGCCGACGCTTCCTGTATCGGTGGCAACATCGCAATGAACGCGGGCGGCAAGAAAGCGGTGTTGTGGGGCACAGCGCTCGACAATCTGGCGTCCTGGCGTATGGTGACGCCCGACGCGCAATGGCTGGAGGTCACCCGCATCAATCACAATCTCGGCAAGATTCACGATGCCGAGGAGGTGGTGTTTGAACTGAACTGGTTTAACCCCGGCGGCAAAACCGTGCAACGCAGCGAAACCTTGCGTATTCCCGGCAGCGCGTTTCGCAAAGAGGGATTGGGCAAGGATGTGACCGACAAGTATCTGTATGGCCTGCCCGGCATTCAAAAAGAAGGTTGCGACGGCATCATCACTTCGGCGCGCTTCATCCTCCACAAAATGCCGCCGGTCACGCAAACGATCTGCCTTGAATTCTTCGGACTGGCGCAGCATTCAACGCCGGCCATTGTCGAAATCAAACGCTATCTCGATACCCAGCCGCACGGCGTGCAACTGGCCGGGTTGGAGCATATGGATGAGCGCTACATCAAGGCGGTGAAATACGCGACGAAAGCGGCGAATCGCGGCCGCCCGACGATGGTGTTGATCGGCGACATCGTCGGCGACGATGTGGGTAGCGTATCGCGCGTCGCCGAAGAGGTGGTGCGCATCGCGCAGGCGCGTGACGGCGAAGCGTTCGTTGCGATCGCTGCCGAAGAGCGCCACCGTTTCTGGGTCGAGCGTTCGCGTACGGCGGCCATCTCCAAACATACCAACGCATTCAAACTCAACGAAGACGTGGTGATCCCGCTCGAACGACTCGGTGATTACACCGATGGCGTCGAGCGAATCAATATTGAATACTCACTGCAAAACAAACTAAAGCTGTGCGACGCGCTGCTGGGCTTTTTTAACGACCCTTCATTGCCGCAGGTTTTCAGCGGGCGAACCGATCTGAAGCCGACCGACACGCTGCTTGAAGAAAAGCTCGGCGAAGCGCGTCTCTTGGTAAAACAAGTGCGCGACCGTTGGCAAGACCTTTTCGATCGGCTGGACGAAACTTTCCGCGCCTTGCAAGATCATTCTGAAAGCGCTTCGTGGAAAAAAGAACTGCGCAATCCATTGCAGGAACTTTTCTCGGGGCTGACGCTGGCGCCATTGGTAGCGCGCTGCCGGGAGATTCATGCGCAAGTGCTGCGCAGTCGCGTCTTCGTGGCGCTGCACATGCATGCCGGCGACGGTAACGTCCATACCAACATTCCCGTCAACTCCGACGATTACGAAATGCTGCAACAGGGCAACGCTGCGGTTGCGCGCATCGTTGCGCTGGCCAAAGCGCTGGGCGGCGTCATTTCCGGCGAGCACGGCATCGGCATCACCAAGCTCGAATTCATGAGCGATGAAGAACTAAAACCGTTCGCCGATTACAAAGCAAAGATTGACCCCAACGGTCGTTTCAACGCCGGCAAACTGCTGCGCTCCGCCAATCTCCCCGCTGATTTAACCAATGCTTATACGCCAAGCTTTTCGCTGATCGGTCATGAGAGCTTAATTCTCGAACAAAGCGACATCGGCGCCATTGCCCGCTCCGTCAAGGATTGTTTGCGTTGCGGTAAATGCAAGCCCGTGTGCTCGACGCATGTGCCGCGCGCCAATCTGCTTTATTCGCCGCGCAACAAAATTCTGGGCGTGTCGCTGTTGACTGAAGCGTTTCTCTACGAAGAACAAACGCGGCGGGGCGTGTCGTTACGCCATTTCAGCGAAACGTACGATATGGCGTATCACTGCACCACTTGCCACAAGTGTCTGAACCCCTGCCCGGTGGACATCGACTTCGGCAACGTGTCGATTGCAATGCGCAACTTCCTGCGCAAAGAGAAGAAGAAGCCGTTCAACCCGGGCGCGGCGATGGGAATGGCGTTTCTCAATCTGTACAGCCCGCTGGCGATCAAAACATTCAAACACCTCGTGATCGACCTCGGCTATCGGTTGCAACGTACCGCCAACTTGCTGGCGCGCCGTACCGGCTTGCCGCAACGGCAGACGAAACATCCGCCGGCAACCGTCGGCAAGCCGCCGTTGAAAGAACAGGTTGTTCATTTCATCAACAAACCGATGCCGGGCAACGTTCCTCTGCGCACCGCCCGTGCGTTGCTCGATATTGAAGACCCGACGGTCGTGCCGATTCTCCGCGACCCGCGCAAAGTGAACGGTGACACGGAAGCGGTGTTTTACTTTCCCGGTTGCGGTTCCGAGCGACTGTTCTCGCAAGTCGCGCTGGCGACGCAGGCGATGCTTTACGAACTCGGCGTGCAATGCGTTTTGCCGCCCGGTTACCTGTGCTGCGGTTATCCGCAGGCCGTGACCGGCGATGAAGACAAAGGGAAAGCGATGATCATGCGCAACCGCGTGCTTTTTCATCGGATGGCCAACACGCTGAACTACCTCGACATCAAGACGGTGCTGGTATCGTGCGGGACTTGTTTGCATGGATTGCAGCCCTACTGTTTCGATCAGATTTTCCCGGGCTGCCGGATCCTCGATATTCACGAATATCTGTACGAAAAAGGCATGCGGCTCGAAGGCGTCGAGGACACGCGCTATATTTTCCATGACCCGTGCCATTCGCCGATGAAAGTGTACAAGCCGATGACGGTCGTGCGCGAACTGATAGGCGATGGCGTCATGCAGAATAATCGTTGCTGCGGCGAATCGGGAACGCTGGCGGTGACGCGCCCTGACGTATCAACGCAGGTGCGCTTCCGCAAAGAAGAAGAATTGCGCAAGGACGCGGCGCAGATACGCCACGACGATTTCAAGGGCAAAGTCAAAGTGCTGACTTCCTGCCCGTCCTGCTTACAGGGACTGTCGCGCTACAACCGCGATATAAAAGCCAAAGCGGATTACGTCGTCGTCGAAATGGCGCGTCGTCGCTTTGGCGAACAGTGGATGCGCGATTATGTGGAAAAAATATACCAGGGAGGCATCGAGCGCGTCTTGCTGTAGGCGCGTTGACATAAACCGGCGAGGCTTCGCGGTCTTGTTTTTGCGCGTGGTTTTTTGCGCACTTGCCCACCGGTCGTTCTTCTTTCTTGCACGAAAAAGTGGATGTCTCCCTTATTTTAGGCTACCATGCTTAAGGCACCGTTTGGAGTATGGTTTTAAGCATCCGGCGGGCCGGGGCTTCTGCCCTTGATGCTTGGAGCCTGAGTGTAATGCTTCGTGTCCACCCTATTTCAGGAGAATTTTCATGAGTGAAACCGATTCCCAAAGCACCAACAATGTTTCTTCAGACGACCGGAACCTCGCCATGTTGGCGCATCTGCTCGGTATTATTACCGGATTCATCGGCAGTTTGGTCATCTGGCTGATCCATAAAGACAAGCCGGAAAAGGCTTTCGTCAACGAACAGGCCAAAGAAGCGCTGAATTTTCAGATCACCATTACCCTGCTGTGGATAATCGCGTTCGTGTGTTCTTTTATTGTTGTCGGCATTTTTTTGATGCCCATCATCATCCTTCTCAATCTCATCTTCTGCATTCTGGCCGGGATCGCCGCTAGTGGCGGCAAAGATTACCGTTACCCGTTTGCGGTGCGCCTGATCAAGTAGTGCCGGATAAATCGCGCCTGGGTGAGAGCGGGGCGTCCGCGCATAGGTGCAGAGAGAAAAAAGGGCGGGTTTTTAAACCCGCCCTTTTTGTTGCAAAGTGTAAAAAGCAACACTCGTTACTTGGTTCCCACCACTCTCTTTTTATCACTTTCAATTCAAAAAAAATGGGCGTAGCATAATCAAAATCAATGTTGGGTTATGGCAAAACCCAGTTTTTGTTTTGTCATGTTGGTTCGTACACGTTGAGGTGTTGATTGAAGCGCCTGAACGTTGATTGATTTGATCCTCCTGTTGCTGTTGCTTTATAAGGAGAACGCCATGTTCGCTACCGCTCATAAAAATCACGCCTTCGGGTATTTACGACATCTCCTGCCCGCGCTGCTGTTGGCCGCCGCGCTGGGGCTGGGCTGGGCGGCCTCAGCGGCGGCGATGGACCTTACCGGATGGGCGTGCACGCCCGGCCCCATGCCCAACGCCAGTTGCGGAACCCTGGGAGCCGATGGCGTGGTGTCGCTGCCGGCGACGGAGCTTCCTTATGGGTGGGTCTCCAGCCGCAGCGGGGTGGTGGCCAGCATCGTCATTCCGGACAGCATCAAGAGCTACGCGCTAAGCGCCACCAACGCCTCAAGAATCGATTCCCCGGTTTTTCATGCCAACGCCGGCGACGTGCTCTCGTTCAACTTCAATTACGTCACCTCCGACGGCGGCATCTATACCGACTTTGCCTGGGCGCGCCTGCTGGACATGGACGGCCACGATGTCG
>Ga0209628_10001869_pt1 | contig 13990 bp, 11 predicted proteins | sample TergutCu122P4_FD_187285 | JGI IMG/M metagenome (GOLD analysis project Ga0209628, IMG submission 187285) | Cubitermes ugandensis P4 segment gut microbial communities from Kakamega Forest, Kenya - Cu122 P4 (SPAdes) (version 2) | ecosystem: Host-associated > Arthropoda: Insects > Digestive system...
CTCATGATGTTTACTAAAAGTGTACAAAAAGTAAGTAGCGGATTCACTTTTAGACTTAATTTCAGAAACACTAGAGTGTCGAAGCACACCTGAAAATTGTTCATGTTTTGCGTATGTGTAGGTTATTTGTTTTTGGCTAGTGAAACCTGGCAGAGCTGGTGGACAGGCCTGCTTTTTATGTAGGGAGGCAAGGGCAGGATTTTTTTTATTCGTTTGTCAGTCTGCTATTACTATTGTTGTGCGAGTGACTTGCACCTAGCCTTCTGGTTGAAAAATTCAACATCCAAAAACTGACAGGTGTTCTGTAATGAGTGCATATTGATGGAAAGCAGTTGAGTTTTAATCCCTTGGCATTCTGTGGTATCTGTTGAATGACCATGTTTTCTGTTAGCAGTACATTAGTTCTGCTGGCTATATGGTCTTTGAAATAAACATAGTAATTCAGTTACATAAAGTCTTGTTTTGTACAGGGCTTCAGTTGAAAGTGGAATTCTTGTGAAAGAGCTTTTAGTGATGTTAGCCCATTATTTCTTACTGGAGTAGAAGCAATTATCATATGCAGTGTTTATGAGGAAGCCATTGTAGCTATTAAACATCTTATTATGGTTTGTGCTAAAATAATTCTCTCTTTTTGTAGTAACATATCTGTGTGATGTGATATTCATTAAGCTGAAATGGACAAATCACAAACACATGGCCAGACTCTAGCATAATGCATTTTGATAATCTTTTATGACTTGATGTTTTTAAGCAGCCAGCAAACATGTGGTGTTTCAAAATACCAGTAAACTGAAGAATAGGTTCATATGCAATAGGATGGGCATTCTTCTTTAGTGCAGTATACTTTATATTGTGTAATTAGTTTATTTACGAAGTTTGTTATGCTGTAGTGTGTTACAAGGCACTTGATTAAATGTAGTCAGCATTAACCAGCCTACACCACATAACATCCCAGATGAGTGAACACCTTTGTTTAATTATTCTGAAATATGTGTAGTCCCTGTTGCTTGCTTCATTTGAAGTTGCTGTACCTACAAGTAGACATTTTGTCCTGATGTAGGGTGCCGGAAGTCATTTATTGGCTGTGGGATGGTTTTCTGGTGAGTGCCACTGCAGTAGACAGTTCCATCTCTGTCAGATACCAAATATGAGTGATGTTCATTAAGTAAGGTTTCCTAAGGCATGAAAATGAAATGCGAAGTCATTGCATCATTTACTGTAGTGCGTTTATTCTACTTCAGTGTCATAATTTTTCAGCATGTTACCTGAGAACGGTGATGATTTTGCGCCCCTTTAGTATTTGTTTAAAAATCCTGTCATGCTAGATATGAGGCTCTTACATTTTCAGTCATTCATAAATATTTATTTCCACTTCCTCGTGGAATCTGCAATCTCCGAAGCTTTGCTTCTTCGATGAAATGGTTCACCCTGAGATACGATCGTTCAGTATGACAGTTCAGCCCCACTCAGCATATGCAGGACACTAGTTGCTGCAGTTGTGTATTTAACTGGTCCTTCCAGGCTGCTGTTTGGGCTGTTGAAGTTGGGAGGTCACTGATTTCACAGTAATGAGGGAGTGGAGGTTGCTGTTGATGAATGGTTTTAAGTGCTAGGGCCAGACATTTACTGCAGTGGAATCTTAAACTTTTGCCAGGATGGGACAGATGCATTTTTGTGCTCTGGGGTTAGGCTGAAAAATAATATAGAATTGGAATAAATTGACTGCATTTAATGTAATTGCTTGTCATTTAAATTATGTGGCTTGCAGAATGTTATTTGTTGAACATTCTTCATGGTTATGTTACTTAACAGCTGATGTATACTACTCACATTTTGTGATTGGTATGTGGTATTTGTGTTACTTCATTGTGGGATGTTAATGCAGCATGCGTTTTGTATTTATTTACCGACACCGTATCTTGAAGGTTCAAGCGGTCCAAGAATGTGTAAGACTGAAGTGTTTCGTGTTATATTTTGAGTAGTCAGATTCAAACAGAATGCCAAGAGGTTGATTAAAAATGTCGGAATGAACATTTATTTAACTTAGACTTGTGCTATGGGTCATTACTTTAGTTTGTGTCAGTTATTTCTAGATTTATTCCTGTGTGACAGAGATAGTGCTGATATATAATTGATCTTTGTCACGTGTTGCAGGGCCAGACGTTGGCTTCCATGTACCAAATGCTGGTTTTCCCCAGCAGCAAGGAGGAGGGGCTGGTCCACCAAATGCACCCCCTTTGAGGACTATCCATCATCCACATCACAGTGGTAACCCTGCTATCCCACCACCACACCAACCACAGCCTCCACAACAAGCACAGTCACAACATACTGGGGGACCCCAGGGCCCTGCGCCAACTTCAACGCCTCCTGGACCCACTGAGATGGGTAAACAGGGTCCACCACACATGCAGGGTCAACCACCAATGCAGCAAGGTCAGTGTGTGTCTTTACACATGTACCTCCATATTTAGAGCTTCGTAGTTAAGATATCCTGTATGTGTGTTCCTTCAGTACTATCAGTAGTTTATTTACAGAAAATTCTGTGCAGATATTTGATATCGGCTTTCGTGAATGGGCACTGCTGACACTTCATAACAACAGTTGTCATGCAGATTTTATAAAGTGTAGCCTAGAATCCATACCAGTTTTTCATTAATGTAGTGTGTCAGATGGCAACCTTCAAAGAGAAGGGCTGTAGTAGTCACTTGGATGGATATGAATCAATCAAATGATGGCTGTGGCACGGTTACTTTAGTGTGCCACTCAGAGAGAAGTCAGGCAGTTTGAGGTTTGTATTGTGGATAATTCGTCCCTAGAGTTTTTTATTTCATCCTTAAAATCCCCTACTTATGAACATTGCTATTCTTATGTTGTTGAAGAATACCCTTTTTGCTTGGAATAGTTGTGCAACTACAAATCTGTAAACGTGTAGTCTGAAAGTGAATTTTTGGAATTAGGGTAAAATTGTTCCTGTGTTGAAACACCTTGCAATGAAAACATTTGGAGAAGCAGGGAGTAGGATCTGTGCATCCTTTTAACCTCCCCAGAAGATGTGAATGTGGAATAAGTTCATGATAATGGTATAGCAGACCAAATTTTATTATTTAATGTATAGTTATGAGTGTTCCACTGCAAGTGTTGCACTCTTTATTATGTTGGAAAAGGTGCGCTTTCTTTGGGGGCGTGTGGTGGCGTAGTGGTTAAGGCATTACGCTACAAATTGGCAAGTCGTGGGTTTGATTCCTAATGGTGTCATTGGAATTTTTCAGTGACATAACACTTCCAGTCGCACTATGGCCCTGGGGTCAACTCAGCCTCTAACAGAAATGAGTACCAGGTGTATTTCCTGGGGGTAAAGGCAGCTAGTGTGTAAGGCTGACAATCTTACCACCATCTTGTGCCGTTGTTATGAAATCTGGGAACCTGAACTTCGTGGAACCCTCTGGGTCTCTCTAGGCCTGTAACGGGGCTGCTTTACCTTTACCTTTATGTGTGCTTTATTTAAGTGTCATGCTGACATATAGCATTTATCTTTTTGAGAGGATCAGTAGTTGAATGCGTTTTTTTGCTATTATTTTCTTGATTGTGTAGAAATTTGTTGAAATAAATGTGAAAATGTTTATATAAATATGCAAATTAGCATGAAAATGTAGTTGTGATTGTTTTTATGTACCAAAATAATTATTACATTGCATATTTCAGGAGGGCAAATGCCAATAAACTTCGTATCAAATCAGGCGAGGACACCAGGTTCACAGGTGAGGACATACTTCTTTATTGAAAGGCTGTAAGATGGGTCATTCATTACTGCTATTCAATATGTTTCTTATTTTTACAGCCCTTCTTTACGCGTGGCCCGGCACCACGGATAGGAAACCACAGGAGTCAGGTTGTAAATATGCAGCCTAATAATGTTGGACAACAAATATTCTCACAGCATGTAAGTTTCATATCACCAACAAATTTTTTTTTGTGTGTGTGCTGGGAATACATAAGGTGATTTTCTTTGGAATGATCACATGATTAAATTTTTGTTAATTGGTTTCATGTCAGCATCTTTCTGTGCTTCATTTGAAATTTCTCAGAAGCAATAATTTTTCTAAATACACTGGAACATATGTAACAACTCCAATTCTGTTAAGTACTCCAAATGTCACAGAATGTCAGGTGTGTGTTATTTGTGGTTCTCAAAGTGGTGTTGATGAAGATTCAGGGCACTGTCAGTTGCAAACCTTTTGGAGGAGCTTACTGCCTCTGTCTTAATCTGTCATGAAGATGGATGAAGCAAGCACTAACAATGGTAACTACCTTGTGTTGACCATTTGACATGTCATACCCCACTACTAGCCCACAGTGTTTATCGTATTGAGAAGGACAAGTGTCAGAACAGTTTTATGTTTCTGTGTTTTGTATGAACGTAACATTTGTCTGGTGTTTGTGTTCACAAAATAATTTGATATAGTGCATCTTGTGAAGCTCCCATTAAGTAATTTTCTCCATTCACCCATTGTCCCCACTGAGGTAGGTCATTCCTTGTCTGTTAGGGGGATGCGAAGGGGGCTGTCAATTTTCTTGTACTGCATAGTATACATTGTATTTTCTTCTGTTGTTCAGGGCTGTGTTTTTGTTAGTGGTAGGTTTATCATGTTTGGGGTGTGCCTCTAACCAGCCACCCGGAAATGGCAAGGGGTTAAGGAAAGAGTTGAGCTATTCCGCTACTCTCCCTCTCAGCCTTCATGTTCTTTTAAAGGGCACACTTTACCTATCTTAGTGCATTTCAGAATATTAAACTAAAACACTACCATTGCTAAATTTTTGAGTTTCAAATATAAAATTTAAATTGTTTGTTTGTTTGTTTGTTTTCGTGGCATTACAACCCATTGTGGTTGTATTTTTCACAGCCCGGTAGCGGGCTTTACCCTCCTTGTTTTCGGGGTTTCTTGATCACACACAACGACGCGCCTCAGTTGGTAGGACTGCTCTGGAGGAGTGATCAGTCCTTCGCAGAGACCTTTACCTGACAACACACAACACTCACAACAGACAAACATACATGCCCCCGGTGGGATTCGAACCCACAATCGCAGCAGGTGAGTGGCCAAAGACCTACGCCATTCACATTATGAATGCAAGGAATTAGTGAAAAGAAAGTTCTAGCTCAGGCCATCTGTAGCTACTGCCCATGTATGCCGTGTGTTTGTTTAGATCTGTATGAAGGTTGTTCCCTGCAGTCGTGCTGGCAGTACAAGTACCCAGAGTCTTACTTTTGAAGATCTCTTAGAGGCCTGATGGACCAATCCAGATTGTTACTGGAGACTAGATGAAGCTTACAATATATACAGCAGCTGTTGTATATATCATGCAAACTGTTCAGTATCTGGTGAATGACTTAACCATCAGTGATATAGTAAGGAAATTATAATTATACATGGCCAACTCAGCATTCAAAAATAATAAGTAACTAAATTACTTTAATATCTGTGTACAAATTACTTTTTTTCTTAAAGAGTCTAAAATTGACTTCTGTTTAGTTGAAACCTCATGTTTCAGATGAAACTGCCTGCTCATTGTTCATGCTGATCAGTGCTGTGTGCAGGGCATACATTTGTCTTCCACTTTTTCTCCTTCACTGCTCCCACCACCCTCACAGTTATAACACATCTTGGTGATGCTGGATATGTTGCATGTGGCAAGCACTTTGTCCACATATATGCAGGTACTGAAGTCAACACCCTTCTCATTGCCTGGTTGAATGCAGTTCTTCAAAAATGGAGTCCAATTTGGCTTCTATATTGATGTCCATAGCTGCAATTATGAAAAAAGATTCCAAATGCCCACTGCTTTACTTTCTGCCAACCTGGTACTGTGAAGTATACCACTTGCAAAACTTTTATTTCTACCTCAGTGTCCCTACTGAGTCCGTCACACGCACATATTTGTGTAAAAGGTGCTTCCTGTACAGCTGCATGAAACACTTTATAATTAGAAGTTTTAACACAGTTGGGCAGTTTTTGGATCATAGGTAATTTATACATTTCATAAAGATGAGGTATCAAGCAGATGAACGGCACAGTTGCCCTCCGACAGCTATGTAGTTGTTTCTACATTGTAGGCCAGTGAAGGAGTTTAGTGTCCTTAAAAATGCTGTGAAAATTGTGGTGGTTATCATGCTCTTCTGTTTGCATATTATTTCACGTGAAGGTACTTGTGATTTTGAAACAGTATGGTTTCGGTTGTTTTCAACCTACAATCAGCATCTGTTTCTTGATGCTGTCAACTCTTCATACACCATAGCACTATGATCCTCTTTGGCACTTTTCCTCCCATGCCAGGGATAACAGCAAGTAACAGGAATAATAGCACCCAATCCCACAACTCTTAACCCTTCAAAGATGAAACAGTCTGTTTTTATAAGGAATCAATACATACTGCACAGTAAATGCTCTCACCTTGGTTATAAAAACGATTTGGTTGTGTTAAGATAAAAGCTGTAGTTTGTTCAGAGATCCATACAAAACACACAAACAAAATGTGAACACCATATAGAATTGTTGAATGTTAAATCTGATGGAATGGTAAGTAACCACTAGGCTTTGATAGGTTGAAGGCTGAAGGCACACCCAACAGAATGATGCAAAACTTTATTTTGAGGTTTGGTTCCTTACAAATTAGGTCCTCGCCCAAACCCCTGCCAACTCATCACCATTCCTCACTTGGCCAGTGCATAGCAACATTTTGTAAGAACTGCTGTGGGGAGCAGGCTATCCATCACTACTGTGTTTTCCAGTTGTCTACCTGTTTTTCTCAGATGTGAACATTCTGGAATATTGTAGGTCAGGATCAAGAATTGTGAATGATTGATCCATTAAACATTTCAGTGAATGATGCTTTCGGTATATTGAGCAACGCATTTCATATAATTGTATGTATGTTTAGAGATACTACTGTGCTGTAAATTACAAGCACAGTCTTTACAAAAGAATATGCCAATATGTGTAGGTTTTGCTAGAAGTATACCACTTCTTAAAATATGTCTTGAATGGGTCAACTAAAGGTGGATGACAGCTGGACTGGACCATTTTAATTAATTTGGAAATTACCCTTTTAGTGCTACCCATTATGTATGACATGTCAAATGAATCATGTGCGTATGTATTATATTCCATAATTTTACAAAGAGACAGCCACTTTTTAGACTGCAAGTGGGTGTGTAACTAATTAATGGAATCTATCCATATTGTAATAACAGACCACCAACATACAACATACAAGTGAACTCTTAACCCCCAGTTATTCTTAAAGATGATGACTAAAATAATAAATTAGTGTATAATTAGTATGTGCAAATCTTGTGATTTCTGGTTATGTTACTGTACTTTGCTGCCATGCAGAACTTTAACTGTTTAAGAAGATGTCAGTGGTGTCAGCAGAACACTTATTGAACTTGAAACTTGCATAAACTGATACTGCGTAACCTAATGCAAAGAGCACACAGGGAACATACATTGGAATTGAGAAAGGGAACGGGTAATTGCATTATATTTCATTGAAAAAAAAGAGAACTGTTTGTTTAGAATGTTTCTTATATTCAACATGGGATGTCTGTTGCAGATGCCAATGTCCCAGGTGCCTCAGATGTATGGACAAGGTGTTATGCCTACTCAGTTACCCACTCCACAAATGTTTGTGCCACCCCAGTTGTCTGTGGTAAGATTTATTTCTCCCATACTGTGAGTCAGTCATGAAGTCTCTTTTCCTATATTGTTCTGTAATGTAAGTGCTCCTCGTCTGGGCACCCTATTCAAACAAAATGCCCACCAAAATTCAGTTACTGGCAGAGAATCCTTCATTTAAGATTTCATTTGCTTGTAATTTAGTTGTGAATCTCGTATTTTGCCTCTCCCATGCTCAAGTAATTGACTGGTTACAGTTTTCCATATTTATTAGTAGTCTCTTGTTATTCTGTGCTAATTTTGTATTTGGGCTTATTCCTGCTCTTATGGGTTTGATAATTTAGTTTTAGACCACAGACACTAATAATGCAACTGTCATGGAGTCTGATTGAAAAGAACAGTCCGCACCCCAGGTACAAGCATTAACTGTAAAGCATTTGCTATATTGACACTACCGACTTAAGTCACCATTGACTTTTTGCGAGGGTTATGCATAAATTAAAGATACAAAATAGGTGGGAAGGGAAGGGAAATCGCTGCTATGAAGGTGACAACATTGTCATGTTAAGCATACTGCCACTCACTTCGCTGTGGTAATTTTGCTCGCTACAGCAATGTGTTTATGAGATGTGTGAGTTTAAAGTGGACATGTCAAATCCAAATCCCGCCAAGTGTGAAGTGCATTCTGTTATTCGATTTCTCAACAAGAAAGGAGAAGCTCCAGCTGAAGTTCTTTGTCAGATTTTGAGTGTTTTTGGTGATGATATGAGCAGGCAAAATGTGGCAAAATGGCGTCATGAATTTGATGCAGGAAGAAGAGACATTCATGATGAACAAAGGACTGGTAGGCCATCTTTGATAGTTGATGATTTTGTTCAAAAAGTTGAATAGAACATTCATGCTGACAGGTGTGTGATGATCAGTGAACTGCATGAAATTATTCCCGATGTGTTCAAATCGTAGGTTCATGAGATCGTCAAAAGGAGGTTAGACTACCAAAAATGTTACCTGAAAACCACAAGAAAAAATGAATGGATGCTGCACCTACTTTTCTCACGCTTTGCTCAGAGGAAGCTAGTGAGTTCCTTGACTCCATAGTGACAAGGGATGAAAGGGAGTGAGTGGTTCACCACACACCTGAAAGCAGACTATGGTTGATGGTGTGGCGCCATACTTATTCTCCCACGAAAAAGAAATACAAAACATCGGCAACTATAAAATCGTGGCAGCTGTCTACTGTATTGAAAGGGGGTTCTTGGGTGATTTTACACCTCAAGGACCACCGTAAACATTGCAGCATATTGTGAAACACTGAAAAGGCTTGGACATCCAATTCAGAAGAGAAGATGAGGGCTGCTGACACACAGCATCTGCTTACTGCACAACATTGCAAGAGCGCACACTGTGAGAGCAACACAGCAGTTGTTGCAACGTTTCACCTGGGGAGTTTTAGACCATCCTGTGCAAAGACCAGACCTCCTTCCCAGCAATTTCCATTTGTTATTGCATTTGAAGAAACGTCTCTCCAGCCATAAGTTTCAGGAGGATGAAAAAATGAAAAATGTAGTCACTGCATGGTTGCATTTGCAGGCGACAGAGTTCTGTGACTTCAGAGTACAAGAACTCATAACCAGGCTAAACAAATGCCTTGACAAACATGGTGATTATGTTGAAAAATAGCTAAAGGTTTGTGTTAGAGTTTTCTCACTTGACTTTGTTAATAAGTATTTTTAAAAAATTTAGTTGTGTTTCTGTCTTTGCTTTCTGGATGTCCTATGTACATTACCACTTGCACTTACAATCACAATACAGTTGGTGAACCCTGAGACTGAATGATGCAGTGGGAATGCATTTTGAGTTCATTTTGTGTCAGGCGTTTCTCTGTCTCTCTTTCTCCCTCTCACGCACCATGCACAGGCCCACATCACATCTGGCGCATTTATACACTGCACCCTTTCTGTGGCCACGAGAAGAACACAGGCAACAGGGCAGTTGGATGGATGATTTCACTGGCTAGTGTTCGTTATTGTGACTCTCAAGTTGGAAATTTTTTTTTATTCTGAGTTTGTTGTCAGCAATCAGAATTTCACTGATGGCTTCCTCCTCGATTTTTATTTTTTCCCCGGCCATTGCAATAGGCACCTACAACAGTCTGCCTTATTTATGCTCCTCTCTTTGACTCGGCACAGTCGCAGTAACCCAATGCCGCTAAGATATGAACGTCTTCTACAGTGACAGCAAAACAGATCTAAAGCTACAATGTGACTAGTGTAAAAATTCCAGCTATTCGGGGGTGACCGAGACTTTTTAGTAGATTGATGGCTGTCTGTTACATGTTTCTACTCCACACTCCCTACAGATTATCCCAGCACTACAAGAGGCACGTCTATGGGCACTCCTGTGGCTGAAAACATCAATTTTTGTGGATATCTCCGATTTTTGAACATTAGTTTTGTCTGAATTATATGGGTAGAGTATGCCACTGACAACCTCTTTTGGGCAACAACTGGAGTTTGATTCATAGGCCAATGTTGATATTTCAACCCACAGTGAACTGCAGGGCGAGCGATAAACAAGGCGAGCTGTGTCTTGAACAGCATTACTCAGTGAAATAACTGCGCAGTTGCTATGTGTCGACATATGAATCGGGGTATTTGGAGGGGTTTAGTAGTTGGAGGGGGTCCATTCTGGCTACACAGAGAAACCCTGACCTTCAAGGTTCCTGCAGAATACCACAACACAGTGGTATTTAAGATAGGAGAGAACAAAATTCCTCCAAAATTCGACACACTGTTTGCGACGTCTTTAGAAGTCGTTCGGCTATTTAAAGGGCTCACCATGGGATGTCTTTAGAAGTTGTTCAGCATTAAAGGGTTAATGTTCTGCACCTGTCCAGACTAGCTTTGGGGCCCACACAGCCTCTTATACAAGGTCTACTGGGACATGTATGGGGGTAAAGCGGCCAGGGCATGGCATTAACCAAGCACCTCCATCTATGTGCCAGAGGGTTAAAGAAAGAGTAAAGCATCTACTCCCTGTCTGTGTCTTTGTGGCAGGTTATAGGGTGATCTTTACCTTTATCTTTAATAGACAGAATAAAAGGCATGTACTGTACCTGATTACATTATTTGCATTATTATTTGTGTGTGTTTAATTTTTTAATTTGTTAGGATGAGGTAAAACAGTTTATACCACCAATTTTACATATTGGTGTAATGAGTAAGAGCAGTTGACAGTGAATGTGTAATGTGTAAGGTATTTCTGATGTACAAAGTCAGCTTATGACCTTGTGAGAATGGAACCTGGTCATGAGTTGGGAAGCATTTGTATTTCATGACTGAAGGTAGTTTTCAAATCCATTTTAGGGAAATAGCTTACGGGAATGCGTATCATTTTAAGGGATACACTCGAAGGCTTTTGCTATAGACGAGATGAACCTTAGTGTTGAGGATTCAGGTCTTCTGGATTGTTACACACTGATTACCAGGCTTACTGATCTTGTTTCAAAGGATTGTGCCACCTTCATCTGCAAGTGTAGTGGGCTGCTTTAAAATTTGGCATGGAATGCTTGACCCTGCTATTCATTGTAACAACCCAGCTGTAAATCCTTAATCCACACTGTGGAGACTTCAGTCTCACAGTGTTCGGTTAACACAGTAAGTAAGGGAAGGCATATCTGCTGGAGGATGAAATAATTCTGTGTGAAAAACTATTTGCACCTTTTACATAACCTGTAGCAAGAATTTTATGTGTTCACACATACATTCGCGTCTGCGTTAGTGAACATGTATTAACTTACGTGCTGAGTTTGTGACACAGATAGTAAATATTAGTATTATGAATATGGATGGATTATATGTGTAGTACAAGACTTCTGTATAAGATTAAATTTTTAAGCCTGTCTGATGTGAATAATCCTTGGAGGTAATTGCCCAGTTCAGGATAACTTCCCATGGCAAGTCATGATTTCAGCAACTGTGACTGAGGGGCTTTGTTATTGTGTTTGCAGTCAAACATTTTATTATTACTGTGTTTTTGTTTGTCAGAAACATAGGTGATAAAATTGTTAGAACAGGCAAACATTACATATATAGTGATACGGACAAAACAACGGTGGCCTTTACAAAATGGGTGTACAGAATACCAGTTTTTGTATTTGTTAAACAGTTGCAAGAATTTGCATGTTGGGGGGCTGATAATTTGGGGCTTGGAAGCAGGTAAACAGGAGGAAAAAGGATGCCAAGGCTACAAGTTCAGTACTTAATGGAATCTTTAGTGAGTTAATGAAATACACCAGTCCTAAATATATAGGTCAATAGAGTGGTAGTACATAGATGATCAATGCTTCTGCACTCATAATGTTTGCCGACAGATTGTGCTTTACCTGGCTGGAATCCCAACCCACATTAGCCGCTTTCCTGAAATGTCATCCAAGTCTCAAAGTGCAGGCTTATCACAGTTTCAAGAACTGATCCAGATGTGGCTAAAATTGTGGAAATTTTGACATTATTGTTGATTGTTGAGAACATAACATGAAACTGTATGTGACCTTAGAAACTCTCTAGGACCTGTTTTGACCAAAGATATGACCATGACAGAGTATGTACCAGAAAACCTCAGCAACAAGCAGGACATGTTTGGCAAGCTTTTGGAAGAGCCCAACATTCTGGAAAAAATCATGACAAGTAGTGAGGCTTTCATCTTTCTGTGTTAGAACTGAGCTGGATCCACACCTACATTGCTGTCACGGTCCTAACCCTCAGTGAATTCAGTGTTATCTCTTACTGTATGATAAGCTGCAAGTTCTGTTGTAATTTCTGACAACTGTTCTGCAGGGCATGATTGATAAAGGAATTGAAATTGGAAGATGCTATGGCATGGAAATGAATGTGGAAAAAACAAATGTAATGAGAATTTCAAGACAACCATATCCAGTAACAATTATGATGGACCAAAAACAACTGAAGAATGTGGAATGTTTTAAATATTCGGGTAGCATGTTAACAAACGATGGAAGATGTACTTGTGAAATTAAATCCAGACTTGCCATGGCAAAAGCTGCATTCAACGAGAAGAAGAATCTTTTTACCAGCACACTGGACTTAAATTTGAGGACGAAAGTAATAAAATGCTACATTTGGAGCATGGCTTTGTATGGTGCTGAAACTTGGATGCTTCGGGCAGCAGATCAGGAACACCTGGAAAGTTTTGAAATGTGGTGCTTTAGGATGGAGATCAGTTGGACTGATCGTGTGAGAAGTGAAGAATTGTTACTTAGAGTCAATGAGGGGGGGAATATCCTACATGAAATAAGAAAATGGAAGGCTATGACTGGTTTGGTCACATTTTACGATGAAACTGCCTTCTAAAACAAGTTATTGAAGGAAAGATAAAGGGGGAGATAGAAGTGACAAGAAGGCAAGGAAGAAGGTGTAAGAAGCTACTGGATGACCTTAAGGACAGGAGAGTAAACTCTCATTTGAAGGAGGAAGCTCTAGATCGCACTATGTGGAGGAACCATTTTGAAAGAGGCGTTGGACCTGTCGTCAAACAAATTACTGATTGAATGAATGTGTTATGTTGCATAGAAAGTGTTGCAAAGGTATTTATGTTGGTTTTGAGTGGTCCTGTGACAAAGGTTGAATCATACCAGCAGTAAGGAATACTGTTGCCTTCTTTGTCTGAAGGTGGACCTAGTGATTGCATAGTTCTGAGTCTGTTGATGTTTATATGCATTTGTTGTTTGTAGTTTTTGATATCTGTATTGTTGGGGTTATGTATACATTATACGGGGTGTCACAGGAGGAACGGACCAAACTTTGGGAGGGTGTTCCTTATGTTGAACTATACGGATATAACCCAAAACACCTATGTCCAAAGTTGAACGGTTTCCAAGATAATGGCAAGTGAAGTTTGAAACTTTGACAGCTGTTACCCACTTACTGATTACCAAATTCATATTGAAACTGGCAGGAATATGTGGTTCCTGTAATGTTAATATCTGTACTTAACATCAAAGTAACTTGTGAGTGACATAAAGCTGCAAGGTTCCTCGCACTCGTGTAATAATACATAGGGTTCGAAGTACTATACATCACACTGGAATGCTGAGCGGTGACGTCACCCAGCTTGTCTGCCTGCCTGACATATGCAGGGATATTCATTTCAGGCGAGCGTCAGCAATTAGTATGACGCACTGGCGAGCATATACAGATAACGCTAACCAGCTGACAGCTATCATTCGTGGACCCGAAGGAAGTCCACAATTTTATTTGGCCATTATCTCAATAACCGTTCAACTTGGGACATAGGTG
>Ga0209628_10001870_pt1 | contig 13989 bp, 14 predicted proteins | sample TergutCu122P4_FD_187285 | JGI IMG/M metagenome (GOLD analysis project Ga0209628, IMG submission 187285) | Cubitermes ugandensis P4 segment gut microbial communities from Kakamega Forest, Kenya - Cu122 P4 (SPAdes) (version 2) | ecosystem: Host-associated > Arthropoda: Insects > Digestive system...
TCATAACTCCGTAACCGTCCAAAATCAGACACATGTTTATATGAACTTTTTTGATCACAAAGACCTAGGAAATCACCTCCTGCAGTAATGTCCACAAGTCATGTAACACCCTGTATATATAAAACATGTCTGTTCCACAATAAATAAGTTTTTGAATTTCATAATTACAGCAGCCACCTACAGCTGGAGTAAACTTACCATGAGAAGATCAACAATACACAAACTCTGGATGTCAATGGGTCCAGACTGATAATAGCTAGTTATGGAGCTATTGGGTTCTTCTGCATTGAAAGACTTCACACGACAACAGTGTTCACCGAGTGGGATTTGTAACACTCGGAGCTGTTAATGTAACAAATTATAATCAGTACAGTATAATTCACAACGGCAGATTCATCAATTAGAATCAAGCAAGTCACTTCCTTTACCACTCCAAAAATAAGTCAGACTTTACTACTGTATGCACTCACCTGTGGAAGCGCGCTGGACAGAAGAGGGGCACATTTCAGAATATGCACAATTTTATTGCAGGCATCAACTGCCTGCTGTTCACTAATATTGCCTTGGACAAGACTTTGTACGTATAAATGTTCCACGAAAGATCTTGCAAAAGACTTCATTGCTGTCAATGTGATCTTGGATGTGGCAGCATGCTTGTCAACTGTATTCCAGTGAACTTGCATAAGCAATGACAACTGCAAATCTCTGTTAAATGGAAAGAAATATGAGAGCATTTTCAACCTTTCTGAACCACAACCCAGATTAGGTCAACAGCTTTGTCTGGCAACCTTAGGAGACAGAGATAAGGATGGGTATAAAATAAAAAACATGAATGGAATAACAAATACGAAATTTTGATGGTTTAATGAAATGAACACAAATGTATATGCATTTACGTACTCATACTTCTGTATGAGCCTGAGCTTAGTACTGTCATTCCTCCTGCAGCTCTTGTATCTTCATTTAGTCTTTATGAGCTTGTCAAATGGAATATTTCCATGTTTGGCAGCGTTCCTCAAACTGAGAAAGTGCTGGCCAACCATATGATAACTTGAATAAAAAAAAAAATGACAATTCTCTTTGGTTCAGCCAATAATTTTTCTCCAAGACACTGGAAACCCAGATAGTCAATGGTATGTGACATTTTTCACAGTAAGCCAGTCAAGCCGATGTTGCTACAATGTCACACAAGTGATTACATTTACTTCCCACTTAAAAAGAGAGAGAGAGAGAGAGAGAGATTTTATTAAGCTTATCAAAGTAGTGAGTTAGTATTAAGTAGATTACTGTAAGTGATTCGTCACCCACTTAGAATAGCGTTGCCACCCACATTTGGATCATGACCCATAGGCTGTGAAACACTGCATTATGAGTACAGTACATACAGGAGTATGGTTTATCACATCTGTGAAGCAGTTCATAAAAAGCAAAATTTATATATCTGTCTAGATTTCAAAAGCCCATGTATACTGCATCTACTGGGGGAAATCAATGTGAACATGCATCAGCAACATCACTGACACTGGCTTTTATCAGTTAATGAAGATATTAGTAAGAGTATTAAGCAGCTTTACATTGCAGGGTATTGCCATCAGCCTACCTTGAGGATTACACAAGTAATCTTTATTATGCTGATCTTCAGCTCTGAGTCCAATGCACTGTTGAAAACCAATCTTGTCCTCAACTGACCTGACTATATTATAATCATGTAAGTACCGAGATGCATGTGCAAGTGTGTGTACGTTTGTCTCCTTACTAGCTCTCACACAAACTTGATTTTCACTTAACATTTTATGAACTTCATGGCACAGGCCACTCTAGTTTGTACTTTCAAATTCCTGCCACCCACAATAACTCTACAGCTGCTGTGCAGACATATCATGTAAGATCAATGCTAGCATTCCCAATGTGTTTGTGGTGGTATAGGTATGAACTTCCTGACACACACAATACACACGCACACGCACAATTGTATGTGAATGTAACCCTACTTCTGCAGCTGGCTGCTTGCTTGCTGCTGCCTGAAATCGCATCACACACTGATTCTACTTTGCTGTTGCCACTTCACTTGCAACTCTGTCTCAATGTTTATATGATTGCGGTGTATGGACGATAAAATATCCTGGCTAGGTGGGTGGGCTAGCCAGTGGAGTCCACCACATGTCTTTAATTTCCTGTGTTGATAAACAGTTGCAAATGAAGCAACTTCTGTTGAAGTTATTTTTGAGCAGTAACACAGAGAGGGCCATCCAAACCACATATTCAGTCCTTCACTGGAGAGTACTGATGAAATATGGCATGTATCACTTCTTTTTTGAGTTCAAAACGGCAAATTTAGCCACAGCACAAAACTTGAAGTTATAACAAAAAAGTATCAGTTGTAAAATTATACTCAAAGTTTGATTATACAGTTCAGTACCCATGAAATTATAATATATGGCAGCCTTTATATGGTAACCTCAATACAATAGTGGAGCCAAGATGGCATAGTTAGTATAGTGACTCGACTGTAAGCTGGATGACCAAGGAAATGCTGTTCAGTTCCCGGCCTCCTATTCAATTGGTTCCAGAGTATCTCTCTCTGGGGTTAAATTGGCCAGGGTGTCAAACTGACCACTCACCTACAACTACAGCCAAGGTTAAGTATGAGTAGAATTACACCTCCACTCCCACACATGCCATCACAGTGTGCACAGGGACAATTTTACCTTTACCTCTAAACAGTAATAGATGCCAATAAAGTAACTATTGTAGTTCTTCCTGGAACTTACTATTCTTAGGTTAATTCATATGCACTGGCAATACAGTATATCATGGGAGAAAACTGGGAATTTGAGTCTTGAAGCACGTAATTAAAGTAGGTGTTGCCTATTTTGGAAGCAACTGTTGCATAACATTTTTGGTAGAAATTAAGTTTGAATAATAGGCAGATAAAAGTCATCAGCGGGAGTTCCTGAGAATTTCTTATGGTAGGGCTGGGGCTATGATTATTATATAATTAATGAGAAGACCCAACAGAGCATTTCTTTGAACACAGTCACTCAGCCACTTATGTTCAACATTTACAGCAGGGTTAAATTTTCTCACATAAGTTTGTATTCCGCTTGATGACTGTGTAATAACTAAATGAGGTGTTGCACTTCTGAAATTCTTAATTTAAGTCTTCTCAGCAAGAGTTAAATGCCAATAATTGATGCCCTGTACATACATCACACTGTTCTTGTTCATGTTGAGCTTAAAACTGCAAGTATTAAAATTAAACATTCACAAATATGGGTTTGAAGCAGGATGGTTATCAAAATTCCAGCATTTCAAAAGTTTGAAAAGGTAAACACATATATGATGTTCTCCTTTAAACCCTTCTCGGTTGCAATGGCTGCAGCCTGGCCAGAAGACATGCTGCCACTGTCTTCCCACCATTCCACCTAGCTACAATGCCTGAGTGGGTAACATCTGGGCAGGGTACAGCCTGCTCATTTTCTGCAGTACTTAAGAGTCTGTCCCAAGTATTTGAATTTATAATGATTTCATTAATATTATTTTAAAGAATGTATGCATCTCATAAAAAAACTTTTATTCAGACATTTATTTTAATTTTTCTCAATAACTGAAGCCCTGCAACCCTTATGGACAAGCTGCCCCTGAAAATCATGCATATTGCAAGTACACGTTAGTTTTGGTCATATGAAATTTGTATTTCCTTGCACTTTAAAATCTGTTACCTTCCCTTGAAGAGTGAAGGCTTTCAGCTGAAAGATACTAAAACTTAATATGCCAGTTACAAAAGATCTTTATTGTAACTCTTCCCTGTAAGCAAAACTTCACTGAAATTCCTACGTTGTGATCAATTCTTAAAGCCAAAATATCATACTTTGAGGATCTTTATTTGCATATAAGCCCAGTCTATTAAAAAAATGCTCTACTTTCATCCAGAATCATTAACAGGAACTACAACAAGAACAACATTAATAAATGGCACATTTCAGAACACATAACACCGACAGTCCCAAAGGAGCTGGCAGGATCTGTTGTATACAGCACAGAAACAATAAAAAGCCACCCTTATAAATTCACACTAATTCATGTCATTGCAGTATTAGTTATCTCTAATTTATATGTACTTACTGGCAAAATTTTTCAGGCTTCAGGCATTTATTATAAAAACATCTACTTTGCATTTCCTTCAGTGCTTCAAAGAGATTCGATGTCAGGCTGCTCTCAAATTCCACCATCCGATTAACTACAGCTTCCAATAGCAACTAGAACAACATGACATCACAGACAAGTCAGAAAAAATGGTTACACATATAAGGTTACACTCTAGCCACAGATGGGGGGGGACACATAAGTGGCAATTCCAACTAATTCCCTGATACACAGCATTTAATGAGCAGCAAAGAAGTGCCAAATTCCAGATTCTGGTCTTTGGACATGTGATGCTGCGTCACATCCCAGAAGACTAGAATCCTTGATTATACTGCTGTGAAAACCTGACATCTCACAGGTATTACATTATTCAAGCAATTTCTTGTTGTCATGAAACCTCAAGGTACATCACATAAAAACCCAAAACATGACCCTTTCATTGGTGTGTTCAATTCAGTTCCTAACTAAAAAATCTACTTCTCAACCATTCATTTTACTATGACCATTCCCTTGATGGTTCAGATTCCTGAATCGAAAGTGATTGTAGTGACATTAACACAAAGTAACAAACAGTACAAATTAGCAGAACATACTTGCAATACATACACTTTAAATTGAACACATCTGTAATAATTTTCTTCTATCCACATTTTTTCCCAGAAATGTATTCTTGGACTTAAAAAGGTATTTGCTTATTGCTTGTGCTTTTTGTAATAATGTTTTCAGTAACTCAGAGTATGTACTGTCAAGTGCCAAGTTACTGAACAATGCATCTGAAATGACATGGAAGTGGATGTGCTTTAACCATTTAAAGATGAAGCACAGACTGTTTTATTGAAAGACCCAGCCCGTACCGCACAGTAAAAACTTTTCATCTCGGTTATAAAAACCAATCAGTTATGTTGTATGGGGGCAGAAGTCGCTGTTTGTTGTGAGATAAATACAAAACACATAAATGCAGTGTGGACAGGAAGTACAATTCTTGAATGTTAAACCAGCTGATACATCACGTAACCATTAGGCTTTAAAAGGCTAATGACATATACGATGCTGTTTTTCTCCTGGAAGGACCAAGCAAAACCACTGACACCTCAGCCAGGATAGTCAAAGTCTCAGTCAAAATTCAAACCCAAATACAACTCAGACACATTACTGTCCCACCCATCTTTCTTGCTCTAGGACTTAAAATCTGGTGTCTGTTCAAGCCGAGATTTCTTATCTCTGACACTGAAATATGAAAGTGTATCCAGACATTACCAAGAACTGTAAGTTGTACAGCTTTCTGCCACTAGGTACCAAAGTAATGCTATCTGTTGAGAGAATCTAGTACATTTTGCAGCCATAACCCCCTGTGTTACTTTTCAATGGATGTTTACTGCTGTGCATGTTTAGTGTGAGCTTCAGCTGTCTAACTGATGATTTGAAGAAAAAACACATTTCCATTACATTGTGTTCCAAACTCAGGAAGAATGGAACATATAAGCATGAAACACTCAAAACAGCTATCACTGACAATTCCATGGGGACCACAGTGATTTCAGTGGTTCTTGTAACTGAAATGTGGGAGCACTTTTCTTGAAGTTTGTGAGCATTCAGGTTGTTCCTCCACAAGTCACACAAACGAAATCAATGACAAAGTTCACAAAATCTTCAATGAAGACCAATGAAGTACCCTTTCAGAGACTACTCACAGGTTAGGCCTCGTATATAGCACATTTCAGAAAATTCCTGGGGAGGACTCTAACATGCAGCAAATTGGCTGTGAAGTTAGTACCTTAATGGCATGTGCTTGTATGCCAGGAGATGATGAAGTCAGAAAGGATTAAAGCTCCCTCTAGAGGGCCATAACAGCATATAAAACTTGGGTTTACTTTTATAACCCAGACACCAAACTGCAGTTGTCTCAAGGGCAAATTCAGGAACAACCACTGACCACCCTACATGCAATTTCACAGTCAGTTCTAGTGGTGCTTCCAGCAGTGACAGAGAAGCTCAACCTATTCAAATAATTCCACTGTGGAATACTCCGAAGCACACAAAAATGAACAGTGACAAAGGTAAGTATTTATTCTGTTAGTGACTCAGGAAACTTCAGGATACAGGGAGATGGAGGCACATTTGAACAAATTAAATATCTTGCATTCAGTTGAAAGTTAATGTCACTACTTTCGTATTTCGAGGTGTTACCCCTACTCAGCAGCTGACACTCACTTTCCCTCCATTTTAGTGTTTACACTGGTGTAGGTGCAGTGACAAGGCCTCAATGGTTCACAGTTATTTTCCGAATTTTAACTTCTAAGCATTTTGTTTCTGCATTGTATTTGTAGAGGTAAGTTTGATTATGCCATATTATATCCCAATATGCCCTTCATCTTATAGCATGTGCGTTTCTTTTGTGTTACACCAGAAGCGCAAAAGAGGATTGTATCATTCTACTAACAGAGAATCATGAAAGTCATTGCACTCTTGATCCCACTCTCTACACCAGAGAAAACAGTATCACATTAGTAACTTTTCCTTCTCGCTGCTTTCATTGATTACAGCCACTGGACATAGGAGTGATGGGACCATTTAAAGGAAAATGATGCATGATGCAACATGACTGGGTGACTGCTAATCCCAGTAAAGTGACAGCAATCCATGACAAATGTTGTATATCAAGGTTCTTTTGCTGTGAAGAATATAACAGCAGCTTTTGCTAAGCCTGCTGTATGGCCATTCTCAAGACTTGCATATGAGGATTTTGAGCCACCATCTCTTACACCTAAGGAAAAGGAATTTTGTAACCAAGAGATCTCCATTCCTTCTGCTAGCACTCCTGTAGCATGAGGAATTTCTTGGACTAGCAAAGACATTCTTACATCAGAAGATGTGCATCCATTCCCAGAACCTGGACCAAGATGTGTAAGAAGACAAAGGAAGAAGGTGAAGTCTTCTCACATTTTAACCACTTCTCTAATAAAGGATTGCACTGAACAAGAAGCACTTGCAAGGGAAGCTATAAAGAAGAAATATTGCAAAGGGGCTAAAAATTATAGAAATAAAAAACAGCAGAAGAATGCTTCAAAAAATCAATTTCTTCTTTGAGTAAATTTGATCAAAAAATTTCAATGAGGAAACTGATGATTTATTAGGGACATCCTAGACAAATGAAACTCAAGAAACAACAGCAGATAATTTTGTGTCGATTTAATTTTCTACTAAGACATCCATGGTGCTCTATGCTGGGCAGGTTGAAGTAAAGGAAGCTGTCATATATAAGGTGAAGGCTACATGCAGACATGGTGAGACTCTGCAGTTTGCTTTTTCTGATAAAGATAACATAAGTGAAATACAAAGGGAAGACACTGTGGTGAAAATTCCACGATCAATTTCTTCATGTCGGGCTGCACACACTACAACACTGAAATACTGTAGTGTTAATTTCTTGAGGAAAGAATTATGTAGACAGAAAAACAGTGTGTTTCTATAGACATTAAGTTCATTTAAATTCATTTATTTTTAAAAATTTTATTGGTATTCACAAGTGCCCAATGGCTGTTAAAATGTACCCCAATCATGGGGCAGATTTGTTACATGATGCATCATCAAAGAAAAATATTAATTACATAAAAATGTGACTTAATTTTGTGACTTGAACAAATTTCATTACTGTAAACTACTTGTCCTTTTAGCATAATACCACTTGTAGTGAAGAAAATGTCTTTTACAGGCTTGAGAAAATGTTTTATAAACTTTGTTCACAGGTGCTCCCATCTCCCCTACCCTTGTATAACAAAAAAGTACTGCATATCATTTTCGTTTACACGCTGGCCAAAGATCATAATTTTCTAATTTCAACGAATATTACATGGGTTATAATATCAAGGAAGATGAAATTGGCAGGGTATATAGCATGTATGGCAGCAAGAATCATAAACATCAGATTTTAGTCACAGATCATAAGAAAATGAGACCATTTCACATACCTATACATAGATGTGAGTAAAAGGTTAAAATGAGCTTTAAATATAAAGGGTGTAGAGATGTGGAATGGATTCATGTGGCTCAGGAAAGGGTTAGTGGTGAGCCAAAATTTGGTGAATGTCTTGTTAAACTTACATGCAACTTTTGATTGTACCCACTAAACTTCAGCACAATTCCCTTTTTTTGGGCCTCTATGGAATAAGAAAGGTCTGCCATATCAGCTGGGTAGAGTTCCTCAACCAAAAGCAGTTTCAGAATTTCCACATACAAGTTTAACATTGCTGCACTACAAAAAGACAAAACACTGCATTACAATTAAAAACAACAAAAAAGACGGACACGAACATACAATAAACACAGAAATTAAATATATTTCCTCGTTCAAGAACTATCAGGTACTTCGTATTCAGCACATAAAAATTAGCAATAGCGTACTGTTCAAACCACAACAGATCAAAATCATGAACCTCTCAAATACACATTAACCCTTGTATGATGAATATGTTCACAATAAATCTCAATATAGTCAGTAACAGTGTACAAGCATGAATGGCACTTAAAAATGGCTTATATCATCCCATGCAGAAATAGAGTGGAAAACTGTCCTTCAGTGGAGTACATGTGATATTTCAAAAGAGTTTTCTGCTGTTCTGCAGAAATCATTAGTACTCATGTTCACTTAATGCAGAAACAGACACATCATTGCTAAGTTCAGATGTCATTCTGCACAGAGCAAAAAATTTTCTGACATAAATTTCATTAAGTATCCACAACATCAAAAAATGTTTCTCATGTTAAAGCTGAAGTCACTCTCATATAGGAATGTTTCTAACTCACACTGTTATTGATTGATTGTGAATCATGGCTGTAAGCTACAAGAATGGTCACCATACACCATATGACAGCACATCACCCAGACAGAAATTAACACCTTGCCAACCGGATGGTCTTTTAATTAAATACCCCCAGTTCCTGGACGTTTTAAATGCTTTGAATGTTGAACCCCATAATATATTCTTACTTACAGTTTGACACCGTAGATTATGCTCCTGGGCCCGAGACTTCAGAAACTGCATACAGATAGTCTAGCAGTTTGTCACTGAATGGTATTTCTCTAAACAAGACCCTTTGTGAAGCAGAACGCAGAATTTACAAATGTTTCTAGTTTCACTTCGCTTCCTATGTGCAGCACACACTTTACACTGTCTTGCAGGATACTTCTTTTTTCCCTCCCCACCACCAACAATTTTTTAAAGTTTGTGTATTCTGAAATCACCGGAGAGTCTGCCTGGCAGGTTCCGTTTAGGCTCCCTTCTCTGGCAATTGAAGGTAATCAGAACTTGACTCACTTTGATTCTGGACTTCTGATATCCAGGACCTTCCTACCTCGAGCAGGAAGTTTTTGTATTATACTTTGTTTGTATTTAGTGTCCTGTACACAAAAAAATATGTTGAAGAGCACACAGTTTAGCAGATATCATACCACCTTTATTTGACCATTTTACAGTTTTCTTCAGAACTGAGTAATAACTGAGGTACTTGTCTGTCTTGTCTACATCCTTTATGACTTTATTGTACCGGACAACAGCATAAGGCTTCTTTATTCCCATGATTGTTTTCCTGTCTTTCCTCCCTTTGTTTACAATTGTTGTGTCATGGATTGTACTTATCATTCAGTCAAGTCTTGTCCTTCCACACTTGCACCATTACATCACCATTCCTCCAGAATGCTAACTTGTCTTTTTTCAAGCGCTTGCCTTTCCCTTCTAGGTCAAGTGGATTGCCCCTGTTAGCCCTCATAGTGCTGCAGACTCTCGTGTTTCTGTCTAGCAATGTCTGAGCTAATCTCACACTGTTATAAAAATTGTCTTGATAGATGTGAGGAAAAATAGGTGTGGAAATTGTGTGGTCAGTGGACCAGTAGAAGATTGCAATTGTTTATGTGAACTAGTTGTGGGGATGTCACTGTCACTGTCCAAACTTTAATCAGAGACACCAGAACGTGTATCCACATATAACTCACACAAAATATCCTCCCCTTGCAGAACATTCCTATGCAAAGCCATGATTGCAACTGAAGGAAAAACAGAGAGAGTATCTGAATGAGTGGTCTCTTTGTTGCAGTTTTATGGTTCTAAAAATAGGGGGTCAGGACCAGTCTATCTGTTTGTAACTAGACACCCAAGCATCCTGCATCAAGCTGTCGATAACTATGAAGCGATAAGTGAGCCAGACCAGCTGACAAACGCATGTGCAGGATGTCATATAAGAAAACGAAGAAACTCATGACCCGTCAACAACGCATGGGACAGCAATCACGAGATTCCTTGTGGCCCGATGGCAAGGTGTTAAAAAGGGGTTATAATGTATCTGTCTTTATATGCCCTCAGACAGGCATAACTCACAAAATACAGACAAAAGCACTCACTAATGACTACAAGCAGGGACAATCTGGATGTAGGAATTTGCAGAAGGGGCTAAGAGGTGGACAAAATGAAGAACTGACAACTGCTGAAACACTGCTCTCATTCCTCACTGCACACACTATGCCAGACATATTCATGGGACTGGCAGGATGTTTAGTGTTCTACAAAGCTAACAGTTGAGCACAACTCATCTAAACTATACACTAACACTTTACATAGTAATCTGCATTTAATAGTTCTGATGACACATAAGTATTTTAACCAATGGTAACAGGATCATTTAATTTCTACAATACTATTAAACTGTGTACAGCACTTTGCAATACTTTGTTATTAATACAAAACATACCTGTCACAAATGTAACACAGATCTTACTTTTGTGGTGAGGTGAGTGGAAGAGGTGATATCAAGTAGAAATAAAGGAAAGCCTGCGGAAGCTTAAACTTGAAATCACGGCGATACCAAACTTCAGACAATTTATCATCTTGAACCTTAACTGGATACTTCTTGTCATCACCATCTTGTTGATCAGAGAATGGTAAAAGGGTGAAGTCTGATGTTAGGAAAATGTTAGGTTCAGGCAAGCCAAAACTTTGATCAGGTTCTATACTGAACCATGACTCCAGCCAGTCATTTGGAACATCTGTAACAGACAAAATGAAATGTTGCATTTACACAGAAGATGGTTTTTCTTCTTTTATGTTTCTTTCATGATGATACAGAAACATAATTATGATGATAATGCTCATGTAAAGTTACTTAATTTTACAATTCTGTGTCAGTTGTACACCTTGTATAGTGGTGAATGATAATATTATGATTACAAATAGTCAGCTATAAGTTAATATTGAATAGTCATAGTTAATTTTACAAGTACTATCCTGGGATATACTTCAAGGGACAAAGACAATGCATGATCAAAATAATTTCCACTTTCATGAGTCACATTATATGTTCCTACAGTTCTGTAACTTTGCTTTAAGTTATAACACAAATAATTCTCAAGATGTGTTAAAACAACTTACCACATACACAGTATTCTGTCTTAAACCATGGCTCTGTTTTATCATATTTTTTTTCACAATCTCTGGAGGACACCAGGATATTAACATCATCAGGTTTCAAAGCATCCAGACATTTCTTAATGGCCTATGAAGTGCAAATAAAGTTCCATCACAAGTTAACAATATTGAAAGTAGTACAACTATAGAAAGTTGGTCCCAGTAACTACGTATACGCACAGGATTACCACAACAGTTCCCATTGTTGAAAATTATTACCACTTTTACTCCATTATTAGGACATAAAATGGGTGGTTCCAATGCAAAATAGTGATATAAGAAGTGGTCAACAATTGACATCAAAATTAACCAAAACATCATTCATTCAACATTTGAATTTCAGATGGTAAAACCATAGCAGTTAATGTAAACATACACACTGCAATTTTTAAGGCATACAAACTACAATAAATTGTAACTGAAGAACATTCTTATAACCTATAAACTCCCATTACAAATTACCAAACAGTACACAAATTACCACAATAAGATACGTAACTTTGCACTCACAGCCTTCCACAACACATCACTTGCCGTTCTTCAAGTACATTGTAAAACAGGTAAGCAACAGAAGAGTTCACCAAGCTGTTTTTTAATTGTGGTTAAAATGTCTTACATTTTACAGATTTTGGCTTCTTGTGCAAAAATAGAACTGCCTTCAAAATAACATGGAACTTAATATTCAGTACAGACTTGTATAATGAAAACTTCAGGAACCAGTCAATAAGGCAGAATTAATTTTTGTCATTTAATTTTTATTGTACAGCATTTAAACCTCACTTATCAAAATATAGAATCCTAAGTAAAATGAAGATAAGGCAAAAAAATATATTTGAACATAAATATTGCAAGCAGGTCCATGTACAATTGCAAAACCAAGCTTCAGCATTAATGAAAGTATACAGATTTGGATGGACTAAGTATCTATTCATGCCTCAAGACGGACTGTTCCAAGGTTCTCATTTCAATCTGAATATTAAAGAGATTCCTAACATTATCAAGAAGAACATTGCCTGCATGAATATCCAATACCAGCTAATCAAATCTAATTTTTAGGTGAGAAAAAAAAATTCTGATGACTGAGAATCAATAAAGTTTGTTTATACTTTCAGGATCACATATTCTCTTTTTGCTGTAATCTTGAATGTGAATATGGATACATTCACATTTGTGATTGGAGAGAAAATTCTTAACATATCAGATCTCATACACCTCTGTACACAACATTCGGGAATAATTCAGTGCTAAGTCCTGGCCTTCATTTTCCATGTGGTAACTTTAGAGAAAACCTTACCTCTGGGTCATATTCAAAGAACAGTTCAGACCCTGTGATATAATCTTCAGGTGGATATAGCTGCATATTCTCAGCCATATCTTCAACATATTCAACTGCAGGAACTTCTTCAGCGAATCGAAACTTAGTCTCTTCAATGGCTTTTAACTCATGGAAGAAACGTTCTGATGGGCCAATTCTCTGCAGCATTTTTATGTAGCCAAATACAGCATTCAAGACCTACACATTACCAAACATGTTCCATGTATGAAATCAAAAGTATCATTTTCTAATAAACAAGTTTCACATTTGACAATTCCTTACATATAATGAGAAAGAAACATTCCAGTAATACACCAAATTCTAACAGAATGTCAAGTTGCATGTCTTGTTATATGAACCAGTACGACTGTGGATACTCTGTACATAGAGTGAAAATTGAAAATTTAATAAAACTGAAGAACCCATATGTTTCTTAATTTACAACTTACACTTAAAAATACTGGAGAATAAAATGTAATGACAAGTAACTATAACACTTGGAAGTTGACACAGCTCTGTAATAAAACACGTGCATCAAAAAAGACTTTTACAGGGTCTGCCAGTGAAACCTGACGTTTTTTGAACGGCTAGTATATGAAGGCGGAGCGTCCAGTTGCCATAGGAGGGGTAGTATTGGAAGTGTAAGGTTTTGCAGTGACAGTTGCCATGGAGCAGTGGGGCCCTCAACACCACGCGTTCGTCGTGGAGATGTTTTTTAAAAACGGCGAATTGGTAACCGTCATACAGGGAAAGTTTCATCTCCATTTTAATGTTGCGTGTCACGGGAGGATTCTGTCATGAAACACGATACTTCTTTGGGTGCACAACTTCCGTACCACGGCTTCTGCAATGAAGAAGAAACAAGGTGGGCCTGCACAAACAGTCAGAACTCCAGAAAACATTGAGGCCGTGCGGAATGCTCTTGAGCAGAGCCCACGTCGATCTGCAGTACGCCATGCGCAAGCTCTGCGGTTGTCTGACACTACTGTTCGGCGAATTTTACACCAAGATTTGAACTTCCACCCGTACAAATTAATGCTTGTCCAGGAGTTGAATCAACAAGATTTTGGCAGG
>Ga0209628_10001872_pt1 | contig 13983 bp, 8 predicted proteins | sample TergutCu122P4_FD_187285 | JGI IMG/M metagenome (GOLD analysis project Ga0209628, IMG submission 187285) | Cubitermes ugandensis P4 segment gut microbial communities from Kakamega Forest, Kenya - Cu122 P4 (SPAdes) (version 2) | ecosystem: Host-associated > Arthropoda: Insects > Digestive system >...
GTTTCGCCTACTTTTTCATTATCACGGTAAATTTCATAAGAGGTTAATACGCCATCAATATTTTCCGGTTCATCCCAAGTAATGGTAATAGAGTTATCAGTCATTGTATATGAAAGGTTTGCCGGTACTTCGCAAAGTTTGGGTAAAATGTAGCAAACCACATTCGACATTTTTGCTGAAGATTCTTTATTACCTTCATACACAGCAGTTACATTATACACATAAATACCCTCTACAACATTATTTTCCATGTATGTAGAGTCTGTAAGCGGAGTTGCATTTAATTTACCATTTCTATAAATGTTGTAACCAATTGGCATTTCACCGGTTGGGGCTTGCCAGGTAACAGTAATTGTTTCATCTACTTTGTTTAATACGGCATTCACGTTTTGAACCTGCGGCAAAGTGTTTGGAATAGAGAATGTATAATCGTGGGTTTGTCCGTAACTTGAATTGCTGCATGCCGCAGGTGCAGCGTTCCATTTAGAAACAAGCCGGAAACGATATTCGCCGGCAGTAGCAGTAGCAGGAATAGTAAAAGTAGAGGTGGTTTCTGTTGTGCCTCCGTTCATAGTAATCAGTTTTTCAGTAGTTTCGAAAGTGTTATTTCCGTTCAAATCAAACCATCCTCCAATTTGCTGACTGCTATATCCGCATGTTACTTTGATAGTATAAGTTTGTCCGGGTTCTAACGGAACAACCATGTTCGTATAGTTCTGGTATCCTCCTGATGCACAATCTCCGTTTGTATTACTTAGTAACACAGTGGTTCCTTTTAGAATTTGCACCGATGTAAATTTATCACTGCCACTACAATCTTGATTGCCTGATGAACAGGCAGCTCCTAATATAGGGGTAGAACTCGTAACCGTAAACGGCGCGGTAGCTAAACGTTCATACATCGCAGAGAGTAACAAGCTCATATTTATATTGTAACCGCTTGGTATTTCAGAATTTGCAATCACGAAAAAGTCTAAATTGATACTTCCACCGGTAGGTGCATTTTGTGCTACACTATTCATGTCGGGGCAAGCCAAAGTAATATACGGACTGCTGATTGCCAAATCGCCATTTACTTTATAAGCATCCGCGCCGCCCTTGTTTTCAACTACACAGGTAATTTTTACTAATGAACCTTTGGGTAACTTCGCATTTTCAACACCGTTTACCAACACTTTAGCCAATTTAAATTCGGGTGCGAATGCTTTTAAAATCAATTTGCTTTCCCAAGGATCTGCGCTGCCGGCAGTAATGGTTAAGTCTAACTGGAATGTTTTTCCGTCAATGATATCGTTGGCAATGGTAACTTTGAATTTCGCCGTAGCGGTACCATCGGGAGCCATCACAGAGGTAATTTGCGCGGTTCCGGTAACAATAGTGAGTTGCGGGTCGGCGCAAGTAATAGTTGCGGTAATCGTTCCCGAAGTAGCTTCTACGCCCACATTTTTCAAGGTTACTTCAATTTCTTGATTGGTAGAAATATAGGTTAAATTTTCCGCGCCCACAACGGAATAACCTCCGTTAATCACATACGGACCTTGAGGAGCAATACACATAATATTTTCATAAATGGTATTGGTGTTAAAGGCGGTTACTACCAAAAGTATTTCGCCCGGGGTAAAATCGTTGGTAATACTTACAAGACCGGTAGCATCGGTATAAGCAGATTTATACACTCCGTTTTGAGAGATACAAACCAAAGCATCTTTCACTGCGTTTCCGTTGGCGGTAATGATTGTTTCATACGGTGTGCCCACAATCATCATTTCCGAAGAGGAAGCCAAAACGGCGGGCTGTTTGGTTCTGAGTTGCAAATTCGGGTCTCCGAATGTACACCAGGTTCTTACGGTTTCTAAGTCTTCACTATTACTTACCTCATTAAGCATAAGGTTGGCAGCATTTACGGCAATAGCGCCCCAGTGGGTACGCAATTCTTCGGTGCTTATGCCATTTCCGGGCTGTGTGGTATAATTATATCCACCGGTCAACACATCGTAAAAATAGTCTTGTCCTCTCATAGGTGGGTTCCATGGTTGATTAATAGTGGACATCCATGTGATGACCGCGCCGCCGTTCTCTTTTTTCAACCACGCTTCTGCAAAACAATCGGAAGCATTATGAAAAGCGCCGTTAACACAAGCCACAGATACAATAAACGGTAATTTTGTGCCATTCGTAAGTGCATTTACATTGGTATTGCTAAAACCGGTAGTAACAAAATTATCTACACCACCATGTCCGCAATAAGCAATAGTTGAAAGTCCCGTATTGAGAGCGGTTGCTAAAGCGGAAGCGCTAGCAGTACCATTGTAATCGTAAAAACCTTTATGTTGATTGTAGCTATATTTGGGTACAAGTCTATTGTCGTAGATATTAATAATGTGTGTATGGTCCTTTTCGCTATCATCACCGCCGGAGCCATCATTAGAGCCTAAGCCGGCAAAAGTGGAATACCATGCCGCTTCCATATTGGGATTTTTCTCATACTGAATCGTTTTGTTCACTTGTTTAGTAACCTCTGCTGCGCTATTTGCAGACAAACGACCCACAGCGATATCGGGACGATATTGGCTGGCAGTTCCGGTTACATCGCCCAAAATGGGGTCAGTTGGTCCGCTTCCAAGACTTACTGATATCCAATCACTTTTTATTTCGTTCCAACCACCCACAAGTAGTACATACATCAAGTTATTGTTCGCAGTGTATTTTGTTTGTATCAACGATTTTACATTTGTTCCTGCGGTAACTACTTCTTTTGTAACATTATATCCTTTTTCTTTTTTCCAATCGATATAAGGTTGAATGGCGGCTTCGTCTCTGGCGGTAGTAATTACCAAAATATCGCCGTGGTCAGCCATCCACAAGGGGATTCTCGGCTCTTGATAATTGATAAAAAGACTCTTGTACATTCCTCTTGCCTCACGAATGGGGTTTGGATTTTCATTCAACAAAGGATTGGTAGCGGGTTCATTGTTTTCGGTTAAAACCACCTCCATTTTAGTATAAACGCGCAAGGTGTTTGTTGCGGAATTATACTGAAACGGGAAAACTCTTACAGAAGTCCCTCTTACATCGCGAATAATGTAGGGCTCTTCGGCTTTCGCTAATTGTCCCGGATAAAACCTGTCCATCACAGATTCCGGAGCAATTTGATAAGGAATCGTGTTGGGATCTTGACTTCTCGAAATCACTCCTCTTGAGGGCACTAACGGAAAATCAAGTGTGTAATCTGTAAATTCAGTGTAAGTTACACTTAAATCCACATTTTTTCGCGCCGGCAATTGAACAGAGGCGCTGATGAACGGCAGTTCCGCCCAGCCCACTTCTTGCGTAACCGCAGAAGAACTGAAAACGATTTGTTGATAATTTACACCATCAAAAACAACATGGGTAAGATTCCAATCGGTAACCGAAAATGAAACCTGATACGCGTTGCTTTGAGGTTGCGAAAATTTGGCGTCATAGCCCTTTTGGGCAAACAAGCTTGCAGCAAATACAACAATTGCTACAAATAAAAGGATAGTTTTTTTCATAAAAAATGGTATTAAAAAAGATTAAATTTTGAATTTTTTGAGGAAAAGTGCATTTTTCCATGATTTTTTTACAGATTGCAAAAATAGAAAAAAATACGAAAAAATGCAAAATTTGCAGAAAAAGGGTTAAAAAAGAGCATTTTTTTGGCTAAAAATAAAAGGAGAAATAAATAGCCTTAAATTACAAATTGAATAATTCTACAGGATTTAATCGCAAAAATTCTGCAAACGGAATGCCATCTGTTCCAATTAAAAACAATCCGGATGGATGAAACTCTTTATCAAATAGTGCCAATCCTTTATTGGCGCTATTATGACCACTTTTTACTTCAAGAGCAATAATTTTATTACCTTTTTCCATCACATAATCTACTTCATAACAGCTATTATTCCAGTAGTAAACATTAAAATTGGATGTAAGACTACTGTTAATAAGATGCGCGCCAACGGCCGACTCTACAAATCTGCCCCATTCTTTAGGGTTATTTCGTAATTAATTTATTCGGCAAAAATAATATTTTTTTTAAGCGAACAATAAAAAGCTGCCCAACGAGCAGCTTTCCTTATTAAATCTTTAAATTATTTCACAATCACCAACCGCTTGGTAACGATTTGCTGATTTTCAGAATACATCTTTACAAAATAAACGCCGTTTTCATATTTTCCTGCATTGATTTGTAAATTGTCTTTTACATTATTATATTCGGCTAATTTGCGGCCTTGTACATCGTAAATTTCTACGCGGTTCAATCCGGCGCCTTTTATAGTGAGGTTACCGTTGGCAGGATTTGGGAAAATGCAAAACGATTGCATGCCGGAAATCTCATTGATAGATAGCGTAGTCAAACATTTCTCTGCAGATTTAAAAGTATCTTCACAATCGTTATACTTCACTTCTACCTGATAGCAATATTCGGTTTCGGGTTTGAGTTCCGTATCTAAGAAACTTAACTCTGTGGCAGGAATGATTTCAGAATTTATTGGTTCTCCATCGCGGTAAACGTTATAACCAGCAAGCTCAGTTCCTTCATATTCTGGAGCGCTCCAAGAAATAAGTACATTCACACCTTCGATTTCAAATGATTGTACGGCTGTTATTTTTTTACTGTCGAAAGGAATACACATTCCATCAATGAGCACGGTTACAGAATTTGAGGGTTCACTTTCTAATGTTGCTCCATAGAAAGCGGTTACCGCATATTTATACTCGCCGTTTGCAGGGGCAATATCAGTAAAAGCAGTAACATCGCTTATGGGTTCCATAGTAATCAATCCATCATTTCTGTAAACATTATATCCTTTAAGGGTCAATCCTTTTCCTTTCGGTGCGTCCCAAGTCAAAATCACATGGTTGGCTTTTTCAACTTCAGCAGTTAGTTTTTCTGGAGCATTCAGTACGAGTGGACCGGCTTCTAAGGTTTTGAGATATGTTACTTTATTGAAACCGGTAACAGAAAGTGTAAATTCGGTTTGGTTTGTGGTAGGTTCGGTAAAAGTAATGTTTGCGGTGCCGCCGGTAACCACCGCAGTTCCCAAAATAATTACTTCATTGCTTGCATTTTTGTAGGATATGGTGGCTTTAGCGCCTTCCACATCGCAAGTTACAGAAAAACTGCTTGTTCCGGGAGAAAGATTGGGCAAATGGGTTACGTTCATCTCTTGCGGCGTTTTGGTTCTGAACATCAAGGTGGGGTCTCCGAAAACTGTCCATGAATTATAGTCACCTAAACAGCCGGTACCGTGAACCATAAGCATTTTTTGAGTGGCATTCAACATGGCACCAGCCATAGTTCTCTTGGTACCGGGTTGTGTTCCGCTATAGGGTGCAGCCACGTCTATAATAATGTTAGCAAAAACATCTTGTGCTGTCATTGGTGGTTCCCAACTTATGCTAATAGTAGCTCCAAGGAATGCAATAGCACCGGTGAGTTGTCCAGCATTATTAGCGCGTAACCAGGTTTCTGCAAAACAAACAGAGCCGCTGGTATTGTACTGCCAATTGCCAAACTCTCCGTTGTTGCAGGCTACCGAAAAAATGAACGGAAGTTTTTTGGCATTTGTTAATGCGTTTACTTGCGCATTATTATAGTTTAAATAGCCGGTCGAACTTGTGCTGATCGTCCATGCGTCCGGTGAGCCATGATTACAATAATTTGCCATACTCACCCCACTGTTAAACCGTGATGAAATTTGAGATAATGTTGTATTTTCAACACCCGGAGCGTTCCAAGTATATTCTTGATAAACAGGATTATATCCATAATTCAACAGACGGGTTCTAATATTATTCATGTGCGTATAATCAGCTTCATAGCCATCATGTCCTCCTGGTTGGCTTCCATGATAATTTCCGGAGGGACCTCCTTCAAAGGCGGCTATCCCTGCAGCAGAAGAGATCCAAGTATCTGATGTTTTGGTATCTCTTTCATACCAAATGGCCTTTTGTACTTGGGTTTGTACGTGCGTACTCGTGGTGGCAGAAAACCTTCCCACAAGTACATCTAAATAATTACCGGAATTAATTTGCCCGTATTTAATATCCGAACGTGGGTTGCTGGTGCCTATAGGGGGACATGAAGTTTTGTCCCCTACCAAAAGTACAAACGCTATATTGTTGCCTGAGGCTTGATATTGGTTTTTGATATAAGTTTGAATGGCTGAGGCTGTTGTGCCTGCTACTGCCGTGGAAACAAGTGTAGTTTTGCGTCCAATGGTGCGTTTCCAATCCACATAAGGTTGCATATCTGCCAAAAAAGCCGGGGCGCAAATAATCAGCAATTCGCCCTCTTCGCCGGTGGGAAATCCCCTACTGAGGTTGTTGTAATTGAGAAACAAATTCTCATACATTTGGGCGAAAGTGGGGTCAATAGTTTCGTGTCTTTTTTGGGTAGTGAATTCGTTTTCGCCTTTTGTTTCTGTATAATTCACAGTAACCGTAATTTCAGAATAGATTCTAAGTGTTTTAGTAACAGGATTGTATTGCACAGGATACACAAACAGCGATAGTCCGCGCACATCGCGCATAATAAAAGTTTCGTTTATTTGTGCCAACGTTCCGGGGAAAAAAGCATCATGGTTATACACTTCGCCTTTTGTGTAGGGAATTGTAGATGGATCAACGGTACGCAGAATACTCCCTTTTGAGGGAACAATATCAATGTCGGTGTACTCGGTGTACTCGCCGGTAGTAATCTCTAACTGTGCCGAACCCAAATCGGGAATAATAATGGCGGTGGGCAGATAAAACAACTCTGGATTTCCTTCATCCAACATAATCGTTGCTTTCGCCGATGAAATTTTATTGGATATGCCGTAATTGGTTTCAATTTCCATCAAATCTAATTCATTAAGGTCAAATTTGATAGTAGTTGAAACCCCACGTTCAGCTACTAAAGTAATTTCGTTGGGGTTCACATAATTTTTTCCAACCACAATGTGTCGGTTTTGCGCAGATATGTTCAAACTAATGAACAACATCGCAAGGATAAAAAGGATAATTTTTTTCATATAAAAATGGTGTTAAAAAAGATTATTTTTTGATTTTTTAAAGGAAAAGTGCATTTTTTCCATATTTTTTTAGCAGGTTGCAAAAATATAAAAATATTGAAAAGGAACTTTTTTTTCAAAAAAAATCGGTTATTTTTGCAATCTAAAATTATCATGTTGAAACTCAGAAATCATAATAATAAAGTAGAAGTCTTTGACCCCATTCGCAAAAAATGGGTTATATTAACTGAAGAAGAAAAAGTGCGTCAATATTGTATCCATCAATTAATTAACGAACAAAATATACCCGCTTCACATATTTCCATAGAACGGCAGATAGAGGTAAACGGTTTGGTGAAACGATACGATATTGTAGTTTTTAACAAACAAGGCGCTCCATGGATAGTTATTGAGTGCAAAGCTCCCCACATTGCACTTACCCAAGCTGTTTTAGAGCAAGCAGGGCGTTACAACAAAACTTTAAAAGCCGAAATTATGGGCATAGTTAATGGCGTTGAGCGGCGATTCTTTAAAATTAATTACGAAACAGAGGAAATCTCCATTTTACCGGATTTTCTTTCTTTGCCTCTGGCAATAAGAGAAATAAAAAAGACCGTAAAGTTTCTATAAATTCAGGATACGATTTTCTCACACATTCCGAGTTATCAACCTCCAGCATTCCAAAATTTATAAATAACGACCACGCCATAACAAAGCGATGGTCATTGTATGAATCGAAATGAAATTGTTTGGGTAATGCTTCTTTTCGCTTATGTATAGTAATGACATCGTTTGAATGTTTTTTAATTTTTGTAAATTTCGATAATTCATTTACCAAAATATCTAAACGATTCGATTCTTTTAAGTTCAGGTTTTTCAATCCGGACATCGTTAATTCAAACGGATAACAAACGGATAGAACACCTAAAGTCATTGCTATATCTGGGGTTTGCGCTACATCAATTTTTTGCTTGAAAATTTTAACGCTATGGATGTGTTTTACCTCAATTCCATTTTTATTTTCAACAAAATGAAGCCCCCATTTTTCAAACCATGGAACAATTTTGGCATCTCCTTGAAGTCCGTCAAAATGCAAATCTTTTAAAAGGTAATGGGCGTTTGGGACGAGTAATGCATTGGCAATCCAGAAAACTGCGGCGCTCCAATCAGCAAGGGCGAGAATACGGGAAGTAGGTAAATTTTGAGTTTTCAGTATGGCTTCGGTCATTCGGATGTAAGGATTTACGTATAAACTACCCCGCCCTTCGGGCACCCCTAATATCATCACCGCACTCACATACTGCGAGGTTTCTGATGTATCTATTTCAAAATCATCAATTTTTAACGCTGTTCCTTCAATGCACCACCCCAACTCTATTCTTTCTATTTTTGCACCTTTTGCATTAAGAAAGTTAACCAATGGCAATATCGGTCTTTGAAGCAGGTGAGGGGTTCCCGTTAATATCCACTTCCCCTTTGTAACAGCAAGCACAGCCATTAAAAAACGATAGGCTGCCCCGCAATCTTGAACATCAACAACACACTCCTTCGCTACTGGGGTTTTGGTTTGTGAATCAATGATTTTTAAGGCATTGTAAACGACTTTTATATCATTTGGGTCATTTTCAAATATGGAAAGCAAGGTTTTATTTTTAAGATAATTAACTATCAAACATCGTATTACAATGCTTTTTGAGCGGGGAAGAGAAATAAGAATCGGGGAAGACACAGCAGTGTATCCTATTTTAGTCCCAATTCTTTCAATCCTTGATAAAATCTAATATCACGAGGAATTCCTGCATTATTAATTTTGTCTAAATCAGCTTGTAAAGTTTCAGAAATTCCACCGTTTTCTTCGCGATATTGTTTTGCAAATTCAACATCGCCATTTCCTTGCGTAACAATGATTAAATTTGCCCAATCATTCATGGCATTAAATGCCTTATCATAGTTAATTACATATTGTCCATTTTCATCACGTTCAAAAGCGCCTGCGTTTTCGAAGTAGTTGAAGCACATCATATTTGCTTTTCCATGAGAGCTGGCAGCACCAAAACGCACCGAACGTAAAATGCCTGCAATATAGGTAGTCATAGCCTCTTCGGCAGTAATATTGGTAATTTCACCCATCTCAATCAATTTCATTACCATAAACAAGCCTAAGATGTCGGCTTTAGCTTCTTCCCAAGAAGTTTTTTCAGTGCCTAATGCTTTATCCACACTTCCTTTACCGTTAATGGTATTTTTAATTCCTAATCCATGCGATACTTCATGAAATGTTACATTCCAAAAGAAAGCATCAAAGTTTAAGTATTTTTGTTGCTCAGGAACGATAATAAGTTCACCAATAGGCATTAAGATTTTATCGAATTTAGCTTGCATACTATTGCGTAATTGCAGGCGGCGTGTTCCTTTAGCAGCGGCAACGCGGTTGTCGTTTGGCAAATTAATGGCAATAGTTTTGCTTCCGGCATTGCAATCACCAGCATAATATATTGCATTATATACATTTAAGTCTGAAGAGGTGCCGGGTATAAATGTTTTGTATTTCGGTTCACAAGGGAGTTCTTTTTGCAATTGAGGAAGCATAGAAACAAATTTTTCCAAATCTTTGCTACGCGCTTCATCTTTCACTAACACAAATGCCTCATAAGAAGCTTTGGCTTCTTGAAATTTATCGTCGTAATTTTCAATCGGTCCAACAACAAAATCCAATTTACTATCTTTCATATCCATCCAAGCCATATCGCTTTTAAAATAGTCATCGGTTTGAAAAGCGTTCTTGCGCTCAATCAGATAATTTTTTAGCCCGTAATCTTCAGCCAATTCAATGGCTTGGTCTAACAAAGCGCATACTTTTTCTAATTCTTCTTTATATTCATCTTTGTACCAAACGGTTTTCAAACTTCCATCCTCATTGCGGCGAAGTACAGTATATAAGCTACTTTTGTTCGGGTCTTTAAATGCATTAAATTCTTTTATGGTAATATCTTGTGGATAATATTGGCCACCGAGGGGTTTAGCGCCAAAACCGGATACGAAAGGTTCGTTATCCTTTAACCTTTCCCATGGACCATAATTTATCGCAACAAAATCAGCCGTATAAGGATCGGTTATTGTATCTAAAATCGTCTTATCTCCAAAGGTTTGCTTCCAAAACAATTGGTCCATAATTTCAGCAATTTGGATAAAAATGGGAATTAATTGTTTCTCATTTTCAGAGAGCTGCGCTAACAACTCAGGAGCATTAAGAGTAACGTATGCAAATTCTTCTACTTTCTTTTGCATTTCACTTTTTTCAATCATTTCGGTTTGTTTTAGTTTACATGAGGAAAAGCAAATTACTATTCCTAAGATGAATAATACAATTGATAATTTTTTTTTCATGTGATTTTTTTTTAGGTTATTATTGTAATTATTAATTTTAAAATTTGTTTCATTGGGGCTGCAAATATAATATTTCTTTTCATTATTAAAAAAACTATGTAAAAGGTTAAAAAAATTATTTTCGCCGCCGCTTACCAAATACTAAAGTTCTATTTTATGCCTTTAACAAAACTTTTGCCTTATTATAAACGTAATCTGGTGCTTGCATTTCCTATTATTTTAGCACAACTTGGACAAGTAACTGTCTCTATAGTAGATACTTTTATGGTAGGGATATTGGGTACTGTAGAATTGGCTGCCGTAGCCTTTGCCAACTCCATATTTATGTTAGTGTTCATTTTTGGGTTGGGCTTTTCATTAGGGCAAACCCCTCATGTAGGAAAAGCATACGGAAAAAAACAATGGTGGAAAATCGGCGTGTTTTTTCAAAATGCATTATTAATTAACATCACATTGAGCATCATTCTTTTTGGAGTAGTATTTTCATTGCGCTTTCTACTCTATCATTTAAACCAACCCGAAAATGTGGTAGAAGTAGCAATGCCCTATTTCAATTGGTTGTTAATTTCTATCATTCCTGTATTAATTTTTTTTACATGCCGACAATTTACCGAAGGCATAGGAAATACAAAAATTGCGATGTGGGTCACTATTTCAGGTAATGTCATTAATATTATTCTAAACTATTTATTGATTTTCGGAAAGTTTGGTTTTCCTGCAATGGGTGTAGAGGGTGCCGGCTTATCCACCTTTCTTGTCAGAATTGTGATGGCTTTAACCTTTTTTATTTTGATATTCAAACATCCGGCATTGAAGAAATTTACCCAATATTTTTCTTGGAAAAATATTCTTTTTCCGGCAATAAAAAAATTGATAGCTACAGGTTTTCCTATTTCCGGACAGTTGATAGTAGAAGTATTAGCGTTTAGTTTTAGCGCCATCATGATTGGATGGATTAATGAAGTGAATTTAGCAGCTCATCAAATTGTTTTGCAATTGGCTTCAGCAACTTTTATGATAGGATTAGGAATAGGTTCAGCCGCTACCATTCGCATATCACACCAATTTGGCTCCAAGCGCTATAAAGCCACGCGTTTGGCTGCATTGACCTCATTGCATCTTGTAACTATTTTTATGGTAATTACGGCAATATTTTTTATCGTATTTAGATACCAAATTCCCACATGGTTTTCCGGCGATTCCGAAGTGATTTATGTGGCAGCACAATTATTTATTATTGCTGGAATTTTTCAACTTTTCGACGGTTGGCAAATGGTAGGATTAGCTACTTTGCGCGGCTTGGCTGATGTTACTTTCGCCATGTACATTGCCATTGTATCTTATCTCATTATTGCTCTACCGGTTGGATATTGGTTTGGATTTGTTTGGGGTTTTGGCAGTATTGGGGTTTGGATAGGACTTTGCATTGGATTAATGATAGCTGCCGCCGCATACCGGTTGAGATTTTTGTACTTTATGAGAAAATATTAAAAATAAGACCAACTGCAATACCTACCTCTGCACCACTATCTTTTCCGTTAACACACTCCCATCTTTTAGCATAACCACTACAAAATGCAACCCCGAAAGCAGTTGAATTGGCAATATTTGAAGCATAAAAGTCCATGATGATATTGTAAACATTGGGAGATGTTGCTGTAGCATCTGCGCCGTCAAACCGTTCGTATGGCATATAGGCAAGAGTTCTCATTTTGAATTGATTAGGAAGACAATCTGTGCAAGTGCCAATGGGATTATCGTCTCCATTCATCGCATTATGAAAACCACCATTGCCGTCATAAATATTTTTTGTAAAGGTATTTCTGAATCTAATCATATCAGAAGTCGTAAAAGGGGTAGAAGGTTGATAGTCGTAATATTCAAGCGGTAAAAACATCACGACACCACCATGACTTATATCTTCCAAATATTTTATAAATTCTGAATATTTGGGAACCTTGAAATAAATCCCACAGTTTCGTTTATAAACCCTCCAACCATGGTGATACCACCAATAGGTATTATTGCTTTCCCATCTAAGCATCGGGGCATTGTATGATTTTCCCTCACAAGGGTCGTGAAAATTTACATTGCTCTTAAATAAGTTTGCAATGATAAGCGCTTTCTGTTGATAATCATAATTGGGGTCGGAAAGTCCCATGAATAGTAGTGCTCTCGCAAATCCAATTAACCAGTTTACGTGAGTGGCATAATTTTCATTAGGATGTTTTGAAAATCCGAAACTGTTATTCCAATAACCGTTGGCAATAAACCAGTTTAGTGTTTCATTCACACGAACGCCCAGCCAGTTGGCAAATTGCCCCAAAGTGCTAAATGTTTCGGCAAAATAATTGTTGGCAATTTCTGGAAACTGATATAAGGGCATGTTTTTAAGCGCCGGTTCTTCCATACGAACATAATATACAAAACGAGCCATAGCTCCAATAATGTAGCCTTCACGATTCATTTGAGGATATGTAGTATTGTTTGGAGTAGTGATAGTATCGTCCCAGCGCGGTTTGGAATCTACTCCGGCTAAGTCATGACGGTTTTTCATGATACATAAAGATTGCATAATAAACTTGTACAAATAGGCTTTATCGCCGGTGGTTTTGTACATGGTAATATAGCCGTCAAGAATGTATGACATTCCATCTCCAAAAGTTCCACCGTCATCTTTCGGGTCTTTTGAACATGGTTTATATTTGTTTATTTGTAATGTATTAAGTAAGTCATATTCCTCTTTTACTCTTAAAGAACTGTAGTTTTGTGCCCAAAGTCCTTGTAGAGAGCAAAATATAATAAACGGTATAATTATAATTTTATTCATATTTTTATTTTTTTGAATGATTAATATTTTTCCCGCCATATTATCCTTACAAAGTATTTGGTATAGTTGTCAATAAAAATATCAAAATCTTTTATATGTACAGTTTCATTTTCATTTGGAATAAAACTACCTTCCGATTCAATAAGGCATAGTAGTGCTCCGTTATAACAGTAGAGTGCAGTACCATATTCCGTTAAAAAACAATAAATTGTATTTGCATTAAAAGCATATTCCGATATAACTCTAGGAGAGTCGGGGGATGGTCTGTCTTTCTTCATTTCTTTAATTCTCTGTTTAAGCCAGTCGGGAATATCTTTTGGATAATCTTTTTGGCAAGTGCTCATCGTTGCTGCAACCATTAATGCTAATAGAATAAATTTTAATTTTTTCATCATTCCCCTCCTTTCCTGTTTTCAACCGTTCCATCCACATCTAACGTTGCTTGCGGGCTATTTGTTCCAATCCCCACGTTGCCGTCCGGCGCAATGGTTAAGCCACCGCCGAGTCCTTCAAGAGTGAGGTTGCCCTTCTCTTGTTGTGTAAAAGCAATATCTGTATTACTGTACGATACGTTGAGCCCATTAGGCGCTGTGTAAGTAGTGAGTTGCAAGAGTTTAATCGGAAGCAGAATATCAACAGTCTCAGTTTCTTGATTAGAAGCGCAGTCCATGCCAAATTTTGGTTGATGCAAATGCAATACCGCTTGGGGGGTTGTAGTACCAATACCCAAAGCCGTTTTTGTAATCA
>Ga0209628_10001873_pt1 | contig 13973 bp, 11 predicted proteins | sample TergutCu122P4_FD_187285 | JGI IMG/M metagenome (GOLD analysis project Ga0209628, IMG submission 187285) | Cubitermes ugandensis P4 segment gut microbial communities from Kakamega Forest, Kenya - Cu122 P4 (SPAdes) (version 2) | ecosystem: Host-associated > Arthropoda: Insects > Digestive system...
GCTGTTTTTAGGTGCCCAACATAGTAGCGTGATCTTGAAAGTATTCATAATAAACTTTAAAACAACTATATAATCTGTTTCATTATAAATTGTTATAGTACACATCAGTAAACATATATATCTTTAGTTTATTTATATTTATGAGTTCCAGACATGTTTTGGCCTGAAACCATTATCAGGGAAATTATTTTGTGATCACAATCAGTGGAACAGTACTGAAGGTTGAACATCAGTAAGAGTTAGAGTCATAACATTAACATGTATGAATTTGCAGGAATATGAAGAGTTCTTAAAATATTTTGTAAATTACAAGTATTTTGTGTACAGCCATAACTATAATATTCTTAATAGGGATTGATTAAAATTTCATGAAAAATAATCTAAATGTGGTTTATTTGGTATACTCTTCAAATATCTGGTTAGCAGGTACGAATTGTTAATGTTGTCATTTTATTTTCATATGTAGTATTGTAATTTGCAATATATTAACATTGGTTTATTCGCCATATATTACTAAGTTTTTTTAAATTATGGTTACTGTTTATGGTGTTTTTCTATTTTGTGATCAACTTTAAATCTTGTGTTTCTATGTCCTTAAAGTATAGTGGGTTGTATGTGGTAACTTATTTTAACAATATATTGTTAAATATTGTCATGTAAATTCACAGAATTTGGATTTTATCGAATTGTATTTTGGTGATGTATTGTTGAATATTGTATATAATTTTATATATGTTGTTAAATATAAATCTCATGTAACTTGAAATTCTGTGGCCTATTTAACAACATATCCCCAAAATAAGAGTCCACTGAACTTCCATGATATATACAATAATATTTAACAACACATCACCAAAATAACATTCCTATAGTCTATGAACTCTCAGTGATTTGAAACAATAACTAGCCTGTGATATGAGGGTATCATAATATTCACACACACTGCTCCACAGCATATTTTATTTCTCATTTTTTTATTCCTAGAGTAAACAAAGCATTAATTTTACATATCATAGTGCAGTGTATTATACGCTTGATACTAAACTGTTTTTCAGTGTTAGGTCATACCTCACAGAGAACATACTCTGTCAGTTGTAAGAACCATTACTTTAGCCTCAGCGTTATTGTAACCCTAGTCCACACTTACATACACGGACATGTATCTGCATGCATGGTGTGGGAATGTTCATGGATTGTCCCCCTATTGTATGCAGACAAATTATTTGTACGTGGACAGTGCCTGTTGTCTGTTGGCTAGGATGGAAAACAGCAGACAAAGTGTGCAAGTCTGGACGTTTCTCATACAGTCGTGTACACTCTTATTTCCTACAGTGTGTTATTAATTTATTTGTAAAATTTGTAGAATTTGTAAAATTTTGCACTCTGTTTATGAATTGGTTAATCCAGGAAAAAATGTTCACCTATTTTTATAATAAATTTAGGCCTGTGAATTGCATGCATTATATAAAATTTGGTGTAAATAGCTCATTACTCACATAATTCTGGTTGCTGCAGAAGGTTTTTGGCACCTTGGATTACTGTTTTATCATGACACACAGTATTCACAAAGAGGGTGATTTACAAATTTACTCTGGTGTGATATTTCGCGAAACAAGGCACCACACACACACACACACACACACACACACACACAGGCCCACCTCACATACGGTGCACTTATACACTGTGCCCTTTGTTTGGCCGCAAAATGAACAGCAGTTTGATGGATGATATCACTGGCCAGTGTTGGTTATGGCGACTCTCGAGTCGCGCAACATTTGTTGCAGCTGCACTTGGTCTTCCAACCAATTTGGGGGTGGAGAGATCTTGGCTTTTTCTAGCTTCCTCAATAAAATTCCTCACCAGAAGGAGCCTGAAAACTCGGTGGATACATTTAGCCCCACGTGAAGATAAGATAATCCAGCTGTTGAGTACTGTTAGATCCAGACGTTGGAAAAACAATTTCGTGGACCACTTGAAGGTACATGAACTTATTGAATAGCTGTTGGCCATATGATCAGAATTGTCAACGTATTCTATGTGCCGGTTGTACCATTCCACAATGTGAAGTTTCATGGTGCAGTTGATGTCATCACAGAAATTTCCTTCTGCTGCTGGTGGTGGTGGGTCCACGTTAGCTTGTAAACTTTTCATCTGTCCTTCCAAATTAATGCAGTCAAATCGCTCCTTGTCTTCACCCTTACATCACCCCTTTTCATTTTAAGTTGTTTTGGTCCAAAGTCAAGGGGCATGTCTTTTCTGTTGGGCCGTACTGTCCCGCATGAATTTATTTTACATGTGTCATGGTCATCAAACAGTCTTGCATATGAAAAGAAATTTTCCATAAATATTTTTTGTCCTAAGCCTTTAATTCTGCAAGTCAAATGTCTAACATTTTCAAGGGTTGCAGGCATGTCGTCACTGGCAGAGTGTGAACCTTTACCCATGTACACTCTCATGTTATGTATATCCTAATTCATCACAGAGTTTGTAAATTTTGATGCTGGAATATTTTCTTTCCTTTGGAGTGTACTGCCTGAAGATAACCCTGCCCTTGAATTTTACAATTACCTCATTTAGCTTAAGCCTCATTCAGTGTGTCAAAGACGGTCCTTAGTTTCCATAGTCGGTCATATTCTTCCCCTTTGTCAGGTCTCTGTGAATTGTCTGCAAAATGCAGAGAATGTAGTATGTGTAAAAATCTGTCTTGTATCTTGGTCTCACCGAAAAACAGAGTTTGCAGCTGTCTGAGTCTCAACCAGTAGTCATGTAGCGTGTCTTCCATTGTGTTTCCCATCTGCAGAGCTAAGGCAACGACAGTCATCATGTCTGGCAACGTAATGTCAGGCAGTCACAGTCGGCGTCTAGGTCCGGCTTGTCTGGCTAAGTGTTGCTGGTAGTATATGTTGGTCTGTTCCACCAGCTGATGAAAAAATTCTGTAAAAAACATCAACACACAGTGGTGAGCTGTCTTTGTTGATGTGTGGAGCCTCCCTTTTTTTCACACCTTTTGCTGGAATGACAAAAGGATGAATATTTGTGTTCCTTCCTTGAGGCGGTCCCCAGGTTGATAATCCACCATTTGTTGCAGCCTGTGTTTCAACTTCTGCTGAGGCTCATCGTCGTCATCCCTTTTCTTCTTCCTCGAACTGTCTTCAACATCGCTAGCCTCAGCACCTGATTCCGAGTCAGTGTCAGCCACCAGAATTTCACTGATGGCTTTCTCCTCGAGTTTGATTTTTTTCCTGGTTATTGATCATCACCTACAATGGTCTGCCTTATTTACATTCCCCTCTGTGACTGGGCACAGTTGCAGAAACCTAATGCCACAAAGATACGAGCTTCTTCCAGTGACAACAAAACAGATCTGACACTGCGATATGACTACTGTATAAAATTCCAGCTATTTGAGGGTGCACAAGATGTTTTTAGTAGACTGATGGCTGTTTGTTACATGTTACTGCCCCACAACCCCTACAGAGTACTCCAGTACTGCAAAACGCACGTCTATAGGTCCTCCTGTAGCTATAAACATTGATTTTTGTGGAAATCTCCAATTTTTGAGCGTTAGTTTTGTCTGAACTGTATGGGTACAGTACACCACTGGAAACCTTCCTGGTCAACAGTTAGTGTTTGTTCCATAGGCCAGTGTTGATATTCAACCCACAGTGGACTCCAGTGCAAGCGATAAACGAAGCGGGCTGTGTCTGAACCATATTAGTCAGCTGAGAGAGAAATATGCAGTTGCTATGTTTTGACATATAAGTCTGTGTTGTTTGAGGAGTTTAGGAGGTGAAGGGGTCATTTTGGCTCCACAAAGAAACCCTGACCTTCAAGGGTCCTGCAGCATAGCAACCTCTTCTGTATATCTAATAAGAGTGAACAAAATTCCTTCAAAATTTGACATACTGTTTGCAGCTCCTTTATGGGTTGTTTGGCAGTTGAAAGGGCTCCCTGCACAGCGCCTTTATGGGTTTTTTTTGCAGCAAAGTGATATCCATGGCAACTTGGTACCAGCGGGAGCCCTGACTGTGACATCACTCATAAAACAAGCTCAATCACAATCATGGAAACCTGGGCTGGTATACATGGCTGCTCTGGTGTGTCTCATTTGATAATTCATGCACACCAAAGGCATTTTTACAAAATGGATATTTAACCATTTATTACCAAAACAGTGTACCACATACAGCCCACCAGACTTTAAGGGCATAGAAATGATGAACCACATTTAATTGTAAACTAGAAAAGTAGGGCATTTATTAGTTAAAGAGAAATTAGTGTGCTGAATTAACCATCATTAATATTTTCCGTATTAAAATATTACATATTAAAGTGACAACTAGCAATGAGTAACCTCTAAAAATGTACATGAAGAGTATACCAAATGACCACATTTAGTTACTTTTTATGAAATTTTAATCAGTTCCTGTTAAGAATGTAATGGTTATAGCTGTGTACAAAGCATTTGTAGTACTTCTCATATTACCATATATTCATATGGTGTGTGTTACGATTGTACATTGTATTGATGTTGAAACCTTCATTCCTCTTCCACTGATTGTGATCACAAAATGATACCCCTAGGGATGGTTGTAGGACCAGAACATGCTTGAAACTTATGAATATGTAAATAAATTAAGGATATAAATGTATTATGTTTATTAGTGTATACTACGATCATCGGTTATTAAACCATCAATGTTGGAATTAAATTCTGGGTGGATTCTGCAGGAAGCTGGTATTTAAATTGTGGGAATTAATGTTTTGGAAAGAACCATAATTACTGGATTAATGTTGGTGCGAAGAAACCAGAACAGAGCTTTATAAAAAGTGGCCATAATGGGCTGATGTGCATGCTGCATCATAAGGAAATGAGAACCTCACCCCACGTGATGCAGCATATGCATCATTTGGTGCCTAGAGTTTAATTAGATTAGATTGTAGCTTGTTGTCCACCTCTTGAAGTAAATTGAGCCAATATGAAATTCGAGGGGGGGGGGTTTTTTTTTTTTTTGCAGTGAAGCTGAGGATTCCATTTTTCTGGAATGTGATGTCATGCATCATCATATTGTAAAAGAACAGATTCCTCAGCTCTGTCATGAACTTCTGAAATGTAGTGGTTTTAAATAACAGGGACATAGAGATACAGGTTGTCCAATATAATATTCATCAACATAGAAGCCATATGCCCTGATGTGACTGCCTCCTCCTTTCAGGCCGTGGTATTCTGTAGTAATATGTAAATGTGCAGCTGTCTCTGTTTGCAACTTGGAGTATTTTGTCATAATCTGGAGAAGACTGCATGGTCTGAAAGTCAGAATGAGTGATATGTAGTGTATTATACTGTGCATGAAAAAACTGAGCTAACAGGGCAATCAGCATGATATCTGGTGAGTTGCATTTTAACATAAGTTGGTAGGTACCATTTGCTTTGGATAGGTTTGCAAGATGTGTCTGTGTTTGGTTCCAAACCATATGCATTTGAATCAACATCAGGAGAACACGTTGGTTTGCTACCATTGTTGCTTGAGTAGCATTTGACAAAACCAACAAGGATATGTACTCTTGATGACGTGTATTTTCACCAGTAAATAAAACAAATACAGTATTTTACCAGCTAACAAATATGATTACGGCAAAGTGAGATGTCAAAATATGTAATTCTTGTAAGTCAAAGCGGAACAAAAGTAGCTGCACCTGAGAAGTTAAGACACATGTTTGCAAATGGTTCCACAAAGCTGAGGCCCTGTGCCCCCTTGCTAATCTGTTGCTTTCCGCCCCACGCCCACTCTGCCCCTCACACGCACTCTCCCTGCTAGGAGGATTGGCTGCTACTACTCTCCGTGGAGGCGCGTCGCCACTAAGCTTGGGGTGAAGTAAGTTGCAGGCAGCTCTTCATGTCTATCTCTTGCTGTCCTCTTTCTTTCTCACCTCTTCTTTTCTCTTTTCTTCTCTTCTCTTCTCACCCACATTTGGAGCTGTATTAAGGCAAGTGAACTGTGATGAATTTGCTATTGTTGCTGCTGTCCTGTTGATATAGTTTGTGGCAGTAGCCCAGCAAGTGTAGAGTTCCAGTTGCAAATTTTTATTGTAAACTGAGTGAAATAGTGAACATGGTCACTTCACAGTTTGCTTGCAGTAAATGCTCAGGTTGCGTGTTTTTGCTTTGCCTCATTTGGCTGCACTTCTGTAGAGCTTTTGCCGTAGCTGTGCATCACTCACTGCAGGCCAGTAGTGTAAATTCATGGACATCACAAATAATTAAGTTATTTTCACAGAATTTTTATTTTTTTTTATTTATAAAAGGTTTCTGAATCATTGTCAAATTGTGCTTGTACTTATGTGGTGCAGAAAAATATGTGGCAGTATTTTTATGTTTCAAATGACTATGTAAGAATAATGCAGATTCTTAGTCAATGAACAGCTTGCTCACTCTGGTAACAGAACCCAAAGCCAAACACTGCCTGCTGTTAGACTCAAACCTTAAATAGCTTAATGTTTATCTGCTGACCTTGCAAGCTGTGAAGTTAATCCTTAAGTTGTCTTCATATCTTTGCAGTCTTTCTGCTTTCCCAGTGATTTCTTCTCCATGAATGTGTCATTTGTTTCCCAGTAAATACCACATGTTCACTCCATCTTCCGTTCTTTGATGTCACTACATTGACGACAGGAAATGCTGAGCTGTTGGCTGTTTCACAATATGCTAATAAGCTAGGCCTGTCTGACTAAAAAGTTTGGGTTCGTTACTGGCAGAGACTGTTCCTTTACCATTGCAACTAGTGAGACCAGTGAGCCCATGCATCCCCCAGCTCCATTCATATTGTGAGAGGGGGGGATTTGCCATGGATAAAGTAGCTGGAGCTGAAATGTAATCCTTTAGCTCCATAAGAAGGCCAAAGGTCATGTTGGGCCTGAAGTCACCATCATTTATCTTAAACAGTGGTGCATAGACTGTAAACCACAAAGTTTTCTAACATGATAAATATTCTCTTTACTTCATCCTCTTTACAGCCACATGTTTTCCTGATCTCTCTGTTTTCAAGTTATTATAGTTTATTTTTTTGGAGTTTCTTATTTAGTGACTATATTAAAATAAAAACTAAAATGTAACAAGCACAGAGGAGAACGTGAAGTGTATCCTCTGGTGCTGCATGTTGGGTAACACACATACAGACAGCGTTTTGTGCTGTGCTGCTCTGATGATGGAGATCACAGTCTTGTGGGATGTGGTAGATAGTTTCCCCAGCATTGGTATCTCACTACCATCTGTGCAGCGTCAAGTGTCAGAAGACCATCATCAACATCACTTTTCAATGGCAGGACCTCAGATTTTCTACAGGTTTTGATGGTGACTTGACGTGCACTCTGACAGTAGTCTGTTATTTTGCATTGTAAATTAAATTGAAAATTGGAGTAAGTTATTTGCTGGAATTTGTTTTATTTGTTGAGTTCAACTGTAATCTAGGTTGTTATGTTTATTTTCCTTTTTCACATTTGTTGAAATCTTAATCTCATACACTGCACTCCATAGGAATGAGTGTTTCACTTTGAACGAAACTGAGGGTGTCAGATACTTTGTTATGAAATTTGACATGGCTTGGAGTCTGTGCCTTCTGGTGTTCAATTCACTTCACTGTCTTGTTTCTACAGAAACATGCTGCATGTAGGAGGAACAGTTTATTTACATGTATTTGAACATAACCAAGTGAAATTGGGGCAAAGCTAATACACAAGACCTTCAGAATTACCAGGCAGGAAATCTTAATCTTTAATGAACTAAACTAAATTTGTCATGTTCCTTTTGCAGCTGTCTGCCTGCTAACCATGATGATTTTCAAATGCATGATACGCTTACTCCAATGAATGTCATGCGGCCTGAAATTGTGTAATTCCTGAACCGCAGTCAATGTAACGTAGGTGCCATCATAACTGAGCCGTTCATAGTTTCCCCATATTTGTGCATTCATGGCATTTCTCTGCCATCCAGTCATTACATTAATTCACGCCACGTATATATTAACCAGACACCCATATGTTTGCTTGATTTGGAGTTAATACACTCCTTGACCTTCATTAATTTACCGAGGTGTATGGCTAGCTAGCTCTGCTACAAAGGTCTGATATTGCGAGCAGTGCGGCTCGTTTATTGACTTATGGCCTAGTACATTAAGGCACGATGGCAGTATTCTTCGGAGACCAGATATATTGGTTCGAGTTCGGTACTGGCATTATTTTTTTTTCTCTTTGCATGTGCTGTACGCTGTTAAAAACAAAATTAAACTGTACAGTTACAAATCTCTCATTTAATTACATGTTTTGAAAGCTACCTGGCCAGTCCCAGTTGCCGGGCGGTCTAAGGTGTAAGTCTGCGGCCACTCGCCTGCTGAGATTGTGGGTTCGAATCCCACCGGGGACACGGATGCCTGTCGTGATTGTTGTGTGTTGTCAGGTAGACGTCTCTGCGATGGGCCGATCACTCGTCCAGAGGAGTCCTACCGACTGTGGTGCGTCGTTTTATGTGATCTAGAAATCTCGTGAATGAGGAGGCCCTGGCCCACTGGGGGGCTGTTGCGCCAAAAACAAACAAATTTACCTGTGCTGCATTCAGAAGGCTAGAAATGCTAATGACACAGATATTTATTTACCCATAATTTTTTGTTTATTGGCATCCTGAATTAAATAGTTGCTTTCGAATGTGACTTAGACCGTGCATGTCAAACTCTTTGGTGCTTGTGGGCCGTAGTGAGCCAGAGATGTGATGTTGGGCCGCACAGTTTGATATACAGGAGGGAACTATTCTTGCGTGGTTCAAGAATGGCTGTCGCTATAAGCCGATGTCGAACTCACTGACTGGCCGCCACGAGCACCTAATAAACCCCATGGAGAAAATGAGGAGTGAGGTGAAGTGGACTGCAGGGAGCCTGGCCTGTCCTCCCTTCCAGAAATAATTATGCCTTTGGGGCCCTTATGCTTGCGATGATGTCGCTTCAACTGAGCGTTACGTTCGATCAGTGGGTGTGTCCATGACAAGCCGAATGCAGTCAGTGGTAGAAGCATAAGAGTTTTTGGACTTCCTCTTAAAGAGGTCAGTTCCTGAACATATCCGTCTTAAGGGCTAACATATTAATTCCCATTGTGTATACGTAAGCAGTGTGCTTCAAGAAACAAAACGCCTGTAATTCGTGCATGTTTTGCATATAATTTGCTTGTCTACAGGAGGTATGTAAGAGTGGCGGCATGCGAGCCGCATGGGTCCCATTTCAGTCATTTTGTGAAACAAGCTGTGAATACGGCTCATAGACAACCGTTGATATATTGTGTGTCTCAAAACCTATGTCACAAACTTTTCCTGGGTATTCCCCAACCACAATTAAGCAAAAAAAGTTCCTGTCAAAATGGGTCTAAAAGTGAACAGGTTTTGAGATATCCACTGCTGTGTAGAAATCCGAGAAATGCTGTGATTAACAAGAAACATGCTACTATGAGTAATGCTTAGCCTACGGAAGGGTATGCAATAACTCCTATCCAGTGAGTAGCGTAAGCAGTGTCATGTGAACAGACAACGGCACTGTAAAGACAGTCGCTGGATGTACTCAACTCGGAACAGTTAAAGTGGTTACTTGTGTTTGATTCATGATGGAGGTGGAAGACTGCACATTTGCTGAGCTGGCAGACATCCAATTCTTCTAAGGCCGTGCCGGCTGCAATGCTCATGAGGCAAGGCGTCTATATCAAGAAACATTTCCAAATCGTCGACTTCCATGTAGCCGAACATTTTTGCACATAGCGCGTCTGCGGAAAAGAGGCACATTCATTCCCGTAATTGAAGGAAGAAGGCCTCGGACTGCCAGAACTGTACAGCAGGAGCAACAAATTCTTGCCCACGTAGCAGCAAACCCTGGAACTAGTACCCGTAGGATATCTTCAGCAGAGGGTGTTCACTGCAGTACTGTTTGGAGGGTACGACACGAAGATTGGCTGTATCCATATCATCTGCAACGTGTACAGGGTCTTAAGCCAGAGGATTTGCCTCACTGTGTAAGATTTTGCCAAAGGTCTTTGGAACAGTGCGTCCGGCACCCACAGTTTCTGTGGAAGCTATTGTTCACCAATGAGGCAATGTTTACACGGGATGGAATTTTTAATTTCTATAACGTGCATATCTGGGCACATGCAAATCCTCACACCATTCGAGAGGCAAGACGTCAGACCACATTCTCAATAAATGTTTGGGCTGGTATCGGGGATCGGCTGATTGGTCCAGTCCATTTACCAGAGCGGTTGACGGGGCCTACGTACCGGGAATTTTTGGAATGACTGACACGAGACATCTTGCCTGATGTGCTTGATGATGTTCCCTTTCAGTTGCAAGTAGGCATGTGGTTCATGCATGATGGGGCTCTACCACATTTCAGCTGCATAGCACGTCAATACGTGAATGACTAGTTCCCTGGGAAGTGGTTCGAGCGTAACGGGCCTGTAACGTGACCCCCTCATTACCCGGATCTCAATACTATCGATTTCTACCTTTGGGGCCACATTAAAAATTAAGTTTACTCCACACCCGTTACCAACGTTGACGATTTATGGGAACGCATCGTAGCTACATTTGATGCCATCAGGAACTGACCAGGTCAGCTGTAACACTTCAAGGAATCCATGATGCGACGTCTCAACGGATGTGTTGCAGCAAATGGTCAGCACTTTGAACATCTTATGTAATACTCAAAAGGGTACCAGCACATGAACGTAAGTCGATATCTCGGAACCTGTTCACTTTTGGACCCGTGTTGATGGGAACTTTTTTGCTTAATTGGGGGTGGGGAATACCCAGGAAAAGTTTGTGACATAGGTTTTGAGACATCTGTATGGAAGCAGTCATTTAGGTAAGTTCATAAATTCTGTTACCAGATTATTGGGCAAATCTTGATATTTTGATGTAATTTCATGATGATGTCGCTGCTTGGCCGGTGGACAAGGAAGTGAGGATTGAAGGTTGTGTGATGTAAAATTTATTTGGTCAGTGCAGTTTGTGGCCTTCTAATGTAACAATTTAACTTTATCTCACATAGCATTCACTGCACACGTCCTTGTCTCTCGGCCGAGCACCGAGAACAGATACAGTTGACCTTGTGCTGCATAGTATAGTTTAGAAAAACGAACATAAGCTTTTTATCACCTCTATTATTATTATTATTATTATTATTATTATTATTATTATTATTATTACAAACGCATTTCGGGTTTCTACGAACATGTGGCAAGCTAAAATTACGCCTTTGAGGTCTTAACTCACCCACCTCTCCATCGCACTGACTTCGATTGTCATGCAACTAGGGCTAGGGAAAAACCACCATCGAACCTGGTGCCCATCCTACACTTTTTCTTTCTGTGCATTTTTCAAATTGTGCAGCCCAACGTCAGGTCTAATCGCTCACTACGGCTTGCAAGCACCAAACAGTGTGAGATGCCCGGTCTAAGTCACATTCGAACACGAATCTTTTAAATTAGAAGGCCAGTAAACAAATTATGAAAAGATAACAGAAATGTCTGCGTCACTCACATTTCTAGCCTTGCCAGTGCAGCACAGGAAACGTGTGAAACATAATTAAATATTAAATGTAACTGCACAGTTTAATTTAGTGTTTGTGAGAATACGACAAATCCAGAAATAAAATAATATATGCCGAGACTCGAACCAGTATATTTTGTCTGACGAATACCAGTATCGTGCGTTAAGGTACTCAGCTGAAAGTGAATATGGATAACGATATGCACTATTCGCAATATCAGGCCTTTGCAGCAGAGGTAGCTAGCCACACACCTCGGGAAATTAAAGAACATTTACTCATGTTATAACTTCAAATCAAGCGAACTTATTCATGTCTTTGGTCATTGTATTTGCTTCGTGAATGATTGCGATTAATGGAACACAAGAGAAATGCCATGAATGGACAAATAGAGGAAACCTACGAATGATTGTAATAATGACAGCTGTACATTACGTCGCTTCCTGACTGTGGTTTATGAAATTTCAGACCCCTTTGTTTTTTATTGGACAGGGCATACAAAAGTTTGTTGGTTAGGATTGAAGTGTCATGTATCTGTCTTGGCATGACAGGAAACAAGTCGCCTACACAACATTTCTACCTACATGTCACACGCAGGTGGTTCAGATTGTGGCCAAAAATATCTGAATTCACAGGTTTTAACTGGTATGTGCAGTACAGGAGAGGCAACAATAGTGCCGTAATCCTACCATGAGCCTGTTGTACCATATAGAGACATTGGTATCTTCACTATGACATGAACGTGTTAAACAAACCAGGTGGTGAAAATGGCTTGATAAAAACCAAAGGCAATTCTACTTAGTATATAATCTTACACTTGTGACGCACTATATTCACATTTTTTCAGCAACTAATGATAGTAAAATGAGGGACAAGTGATCCTATAATAATGACTGTTTCATTTTGCTACACAGTGTACAAAATAGAATGGTGGATGTGTGTATTTTCAGCATGGTTCTTCCTGGCTGCTGCCTCTTTCCTGCTATATACTGCTATTTTTCATTTTCCTTCTGTGCACTTGCATGCGTAAGTTCAAAATCGAAGTACTTGTATCTGTTATTGCATTGCCACACCAACATTAATGCCAAGGTTTGCTCTTCCAGTCAGATCATCAATGAAGAGAAGGAGGGAGATGGTTCACCCCACGACGGAACAAGGTGAGTCGTGCCTTCACCATCCTGAGCTATAGATGCAAGTACGATGTGTAGTTTCGTTCATGTAGTGAGATTGGAACTGTTGTGGTTTTTTTAAGTGCAGTAAACCTCTCTACGATGCTGTCGAAAATGCTGAAAAATCGAACTTAAACTGGAAAGCGCTTAAAAGGGTAGACATGGAAAGTTCTTTAAATTTTTTGAGAAGTTATGACGTGTGTGCTGAATTTGTGTAATTTGCAGCTGCCTTGACAGCTTCACCTGTATCTGACTCCCCAAGCATTTTGTCAACAATCATTCGTACAGGAGTGCAGAGTTATTCAGCGATTGTGGTGTGAGGGATATTCAGAACACAGTTACAAACATTATCACGACTCCCCAGCACTTATTCATCATATACCTTTTTACAAATCGCACGTGATGTAACGAAACTACATATTGACGCAGCAAGCAAGCTGACGACGCTGTTCATATAGGATCCATAAGTTTATAAACATATCAGTTAAGGAATGTCTGCATATCACTGAAACACAATAATGTTGATAAAAATATTTAATAACAGATCGTTAAGGTGTGGGACTAAAGGTTTTGCTAAGGTATGAGATCTTCGCTCTTCTGGGATGTTACATGCGCGTAACATTCAGACGTGTGCAGATGTCAAATCATCATTGAATTCCATATAACCAAAATTAATTCTACTGTTGCAATAAATTATGTGGGTCAAGTATGGGAGTAGCAATAGGACCCATTATTATTATTATTATTATTATTATTATTATTCCTGAAATACTCCCGAATATTATTAGGTATTGGGACATTGTAATAGTTTCAGTGATAATGTAATTCCACGATTGCAGTGTCTATTTTTGATAAACGTATACAGGTTCATAGTGCGTAGGCCTTGGTTGTGCTGGTCGTTCCCTTGTGAGCCAATTACGGCTACGGCAGAAAAGTTGGCGGCATTCCGTTTGTTGCTGCGTCGACTGCTTGATTTCGTTTGCTTCTTGGCTAAGGAATGCTTGCCTGGATGACTATCAACCAACCAACCTAAGAGCTAATTATATGGGCTGTGGCTTCGCATGTTGTCCTTCGTTCAGTTTAGCCATTCCTGCATGTGACATCACTGGGCTTAGTAACAGACACCTTCGACTGTAACGGGATTGCACTTAGGCTGAACAAATTTCCCATCGCTCGACGTGGACAAACTGAGGACCATTGCTCAAGCTGCAGTAGGCTCTTATTGGGAGGG
>Ga0209628_10001874_pt1 | contig 13972 bp, 9 predicted proteins | sample TergutCu122P4_FD_187285 | JGI IMG/M metagenome (GOLD analysis project Ga0209628, IMG submission 187285) | Cubitermes ugandensis P4 segment gut microbial communities from Kakamega Forest, Kenya - Cu122 P4 (SPAdes) (version 2) | ecosystem: Host-associated > Arthropoda: Insects > Digestive system >...
CCCTGCTCGGATTCGACCCCACGGCGTCATCGGCCACGGCGGGCCTCACCGGTCCGAGCTTCGTCTTGACTGCGGACATGATCGACCTGCTGTTCACGCCGCTCGAGACCCCGGAGCGGACCGAGGCGACGCTGTACGCCATCTGGAAGAAGAATCCTCCGAGTCCGACCAAACCCGTCGTGGGCACACCCAAGACCGGCGATACCAGCGCGGTCGTGCAATGGCTCTCCGTGGTGGGGATCTCGTCGTCCGCACTTGTTGCTTCGGCGATACTCGGGCGACGCAGAAAGAGAGACGAGCTGATCTAGGAGAGGACTTCCCGGTACTCAATCCCAGACGACTCTCGCATGTAACAGGCACCCTTCGGGGTGCCTGTTGCTCGAATCCCTGTCCCCTCAACCATGAATCCGAAAACAAAAACCCCTGACGGGGTCCTCGTTTTCGAATTATGGCGGAGGGGGTGGGATTTGAACCCACGTCACCGCAAAGCGGTGAACCGGTTTTCGAGACCGGCGCGTTCAGCCAGACTCCGCCACCCCTCCGATTCATATTCGTGCGGTCTCTATAGTAACAAACCAGAAGCGGGAGAAGCAGTTCGCAGATCTGACGAGGTCCATGCCGCTCGGAGCACACCGATGCGCACTATCAGTACGAGAGTGAGACGAGGGTGCCGACAGGAACCCGGTCGTAGAGGTCGATCACATCGCTGTTAAACATCCGGATGCATCCGTGCGTGGTCGCGGTGCCCGCAAGGCCTCCGGCCAACGCGCCATGGAAGAGCATCTGGGTGTCGTACCCCTCCAGCGTATAGATGTGCATTCCGCGCAGACCGAGTGCGTCGTTGGGACCCGGGATCATCTTGGGAGCCCCCTTGCCCCAGCCGTCCGGGGCCGGGTTGATCCAGGTCGGGTTGACCTCTTTCGCGCCGATATAGTACTCGCCGGGAATCGTCGGATAAGCGGGTTGCCCGACGGCGCATGGATAGGTCAGAAACAGCTTGTCGCCGTTCCATAACAGCACTTGACGTGCTCCGATGTTGACGGTGAGGACCGGTATCGCCAAATCCTCGCGCAGGATCTCGGGTATCGTGATCTCAGCCGACGCATAGACATCGGTTTTCTGAACGCCCTCGAGGTTATCGCGTATCGCTTTCTCGATCAGTTCGGCGGTCCGTTCGGCATCGACCAGAAAGCCCTGCTCCGAATCCGAGATATGCGGGGTGAAACCCTCGAAATAGATACGCGAGTCGACCGCGTCGTAACTGTAACGGTCGGCGACGTCTTGCGCCAGCGCGCCGATGGCTTCGGAATCGATGAGATACGAGGTCTCGAACTCGGCCTCGATCGCTTGATCGAGATAGTCGTGTGCCAACCGGTCGAGCAGAGGCGTGTCCAACCGTACTTGCATGATCTGGTCGACGAGCGTCTCCGGATCGCTTTGCGTGTAGTCTCCGACCGAGAGGTCAACGGTATGCTCGCCGACGTGCAGGACGATCTCGGTCGCGAAATCGTCGGCGATGACGCCCTTGACCCACTCGGTAACCTGCGCGCGGTCCTTACCTGCCAACGACACCCCGTTCAGAGCCACCCCGTCAGGGACGATGAGCGCATTCGTACGGTCCTGCATGTCCAGATAGAACCAGGCGACTCCTCCCAGCAGAGCCAAGACCGCAAGGACGGCCAGTACCCAGAGGGCAACCAGTGAGAAATCATGTGCTCTGCGCCGGTCCGAACGGGAAGGAAGCGCCGAATCAACGGCGGACACGGGCGGACCGCCCGGCAGCGGCGTGGTCTGCCCGGGAGGTTGGGCGGGTGGTGTCTCAGTGCGGGTGGGTTTGGAAGTTGACGCAGGCAGAGCGTTCGCTTGCAACGTCGATGTTGCGCGTCGTTTTGCTTTCTCAGTACTGGTATTGGGATTCTTGAACCCGCGCTTGCGCCTTTTCATGGTTCGTATTCTAGCATGGTGGTACCCCCCGCGTGATACTCTAGGAGTATGACGGCACCAAGAGAGAATCTGAAGTCCCAAGCAGCATCGATTCGTTTCGGACTCGAGCCGCAAATCTGCATTCTCGACGTCGAAACGACCGGTTTCGACCCGGGGCGCGACGACATCATCGAGATCGCGATCTTGCGTATGGACGGTCCCGACCTCGTCGACGAATTCTCAACGTTCGTGCGCCCGCGCTCTGCGATTTCGCCCTACATCACCGAGCTGACCTCGATCACCAACGAACAGGTCGCCGACGCCCCCTTCATCACGGAACTCGCTCCCCAGATACGCGCGTTCGTCCAAGACGCGCCGATCCTTGCGCATAACGCCTCCTTCGATCAATCGTTCGTCGAGGCGTCTTGTGGGATATTCGAGGGTCCCTGGCTCGATTCGATAGAGATCGCCCGTATCGCGTTTCCCTCACTGAGAGCGCACAGCCAGGACGCGCTCGTCGCAGAATTCATGCCCGAGAAGGCCGACGGTCTGCATCGCGCGATCAACGATGTGCGTGCGCTCGCTCGGATCTGGCGGCTCAGCCTGGTGGCCGTCAGTCAGCTCGATCCGACGGTGGTCGATGCCATGGCCCGAGTCGCTTTGCCCGATCGGTGGCCGCTGGGAGCTTGGATCGCCATGATCGCGGATTGGCAGCGCGGATCCGCTTCACGAAAACCCAAGCAGATGGATCTGCGCGCGTTTCGGGCAGGGCAGGTCAAACCGGATAAGCAACCGGACTTTTTGGATGCCTACGAATGCCCGTCTCTCGAGTTTCCGGACTTCACCGAGGTCGAGGCGGCTCTGGGACAAGATGGTATTGCCAAAGCGATGTATCCGGCTTTCGAGCAACGCCAAGAGCAGATCGATATGGCTATCGAGGTCAACGACGCCTTCACCGCCTCGCGCCATCTTGCCGTCGAGGCGGGAACCGGGGTGGGAAAATCACTGGCGTATCTGGTCCCGGCGGCACTGGTCGCCTTGCGCAACAGCATCACGATCGGTATCGGTACGAAAACGAACGCGCTGACCGATCAGCTGATGAAGAAGGAGCTCCCCCTGTTGTGCGAAGCCCTGGGCGGGACGTTGCGCTACACCGCACTGAAGGGCTATGAGCACTATCTGTGTCTGGCGAAGCTGGAGGCACAACTGCGCGAGCTCACGCTCGAGCCCTACGAGGTGTGTGTTGCGCTCGCGTGGATTGCGACGCATCCGTGGGGAGACCTTGAAAGCCTCAACTTCTATTGGAAAAGCGATGCGCGCTGGACGCTTAACGCAAGCTCGCTGGAATGCAACAAACGGCGGTGTCGCTACTATCCGCATCTGTGCTACGTGCACGGCGCACGACAGCGTGCCCGCTCGTCACATATCGTTGTCACCAACCATGCGCTCCTCTTTCGCGACAACGCGTCCTCGGGGGCGTTGCTTCCCCCAATACGCTACCTGATCTTAGACGAAGCGCAAGGCGTCGAGAGCGAGGCGCGTCGCCAGCTCGCAACCACGGTCGCCAGCGACGAGATACGCCGAGACCTCGCGCACCTGAACCGCCCCCATACTGGGCTCGTCGCACAACTCAGGCGCGCTCTCGCCTCCACCGCAATCGATAGCAACAAAGTGCAAGAGGTGCTCGCGCGCTTCGAGGCCTGTCTCGCACAAGCCGATTCGGCGCTTGACGATTTCATCTCTGCGGTGTCGGATCTGGTCCCGGCACAGCGAAGCGGGCAGTATACGTCCAGCGATGTGAGGATCGATACGCGTGTGCGTGCAACCGACGCGTGGGCGATGATCGCCGCTAGCGGAGTCCGTCTCCACGACGCCATCAGGGAGAGCACGATCGTCGGGCGCTCGCTGATCACCCTGTTCGAGAGCGACGACGAGACGCTTCCCCAGGTGGTGAGTGATTTCAGCCGCGCCCTGATGGGGTGGGGTGCGCACGCGATCGCTCTCGAGCAGGTGTTGCATGAACCGATGGATAACGTCTACTACTATGCCCACCTGTATCACCCGCGCGTTTCGAGGCGCAACCCATCGGTCGAACTGACCGTCGCGCACATCGAAATGGGACCGCTCATCGCGCAAGGGCTTCTGGGCGAGCATTCCAGCGTGGTGTTCACCAGCGCCACTCTCGACGCCGGCGACGATTTCGAATCGTTCAACCGGAGTGTCGGACTCGACGTCCTTGGCGACGAGGCGTATCAAGATATCAGACTTGCCTCCAGCTTCGATCTCGAGCGACAGATGAAACTCTTCATCATCAGCGACATCTCCGCACCGACCGAGCCCGCCTATCGCGATCAGCTCGAGCATTTCCTCGAAGAGGTGCATCTGACCCTTCAGGGCGGCGTGCTGACGCTGTTTACGAACCGAAGCGACTTGGTCGCCCTGCATCACACGCTCAAGGACAGGCTCGCCGGGCACGACCTGACCCTGTTGGCGCAGGATCGCCGACGGGGCATCCGCGCCATCAGGGAGCGGTTCGTCACCGAACCCGCAACAAGTCTGTTTGCCACCAAGTCGTTTTGGGAGGGCTTCGACGCCGTCGGTGACACCCTGCGATGCGTGGTTATCGCGCGTATCCCATTTGCGCAACCAAGCGATCCGCTTGTGCAGGCGCGCCGAGAGATCGATCCCCAATCCTGGGATCATTCGGTGCTTCCCGAAGCACTCATCGAGATCAAGCAGGCGGTCGGACGTCTTATCCGAAGCTCCTCCGATACCGGGTTCGTCATCATCGCGGATTCCCGCGCCGCCCACGCAAGCTATGCGAAGCGGATCCAGGCGTCGTTGCCGGTCGAGCCGATCATCGCGACCCGCGCCGATATACTCGAAGCGCTCAGTCACGAGGAGTAGGCTATCCCCATCGCCGATTGTTGAGGCGAAACGATACAATGAGAGGGTCGGATTCAACCGTCGCATCAAGAGGGGACCTCGATGCCTCATCAAGACCTCGAACAGCTCGCAGAGCTTGCTACATCCCAAGGCATGGTGTTTACGACTGCTCAGGCACAGCAGATCGGCATCGATCGCCTGGCACTCTCACGGCTGGCCAAACGGGGAAAACTCGAGCGGATGGCGCAGGGGGTCTATCGCATCGCCGACAATCCTCCCGCCGTCAACGACCAGATCCGTGTCGAATGGATGAGCACGCAACCCCAGGTGACCGTCGAGCAGCGGCTTGACACCCCCTCGATCATCGTCGGAGGGATGACCGCCGCGTTCCTCTGGGGATATACCGCGCAGAATCAGGTTCCGTATCAGTTCTACACCAAGGAGCGGAAGCAGACACAGCGATCCGAGCTCCAATACCTCCTGAGGGATTTCGGTGAGGACGATTACCGGCGCCTGGACGGCCTTCCGGTGGCGCGCATCGAATACGTGATCGCCGATCTGGTGCGGAGAGGCTCGGCATTCTCCCAGCTGTCCGAGGTGCTGAAAGCCGTGAAGGACCGCATGGTCAACGAGCCGGACCTTGCCGAACAATTCGACTGGGACTACCTAGACCGCATCGTGGGAGACGTCACCGGAAAAGAGTGGTTCACCCTCTGGCGGACCTCGACGCGGATACTCTCGCAGAGGTAAATGCAATCGTTTGTAAACAACAAAAATTTTTTCAAAAAAAATTATATTGCTGGATTCGTCTAGTATAATTATGTATATCGGTTGCCACAAAGTCGATGGTGTTTCTTATAAAAGGGTGACACGACTGCATCGAAAGAGAAGTCGGGCCACCCACCGAGGAGAAAGACGACGCATAGGAGAGGCAATCCGAATCATATGATGTGTATGTCGAGGGCTTCCCTTCCCGACTTGCTATACACATGGGGGAGACACCTTTCGGGGTGTCTTTTCCGTGTTTAGGGAGCGTTGCCTCGCTAAGAACCGTTGTTGAGACAAACGGCTGTTCGTTTTGAGCACTGCATCATCTGTTTTGCGTTATACTTAAAAGTTCAACAAAAGGAGGACCTCATGCAGGATATCAAAGCGCCTATCACTGAAGAAGTCGCCAATCAGATGGTCTGGGAGCTTCCGGTCGAAAGCAGACTGAGTTCTGAGAAGATCAAGCTTGACGATACGACGTTGCGTGACGGCGAACAAACCGCCGGCGTGGTCTTTTCCAACGAAGAGAAGATCAATATCGCGCGCATGCTCGACGAAATCGGTATCGACCAGATCGAAGCCGGTATCCCCGCGATGGGAGGAGACGAGCGCGAAGTCATCGAGCATATCGCCGGTATGGGGCTGAATGCCTCGATCCTTGCCTGGAATCGGGCGAACCTCGATGAGATCAAGGACTCGATCGATACCGGCGTGGATGCGGTCGCCATCTCTTTGGCTACCAGCGACATCCACATCAAAACCAAACTCATGAAGGACCGCCAATGGGTGCTCGATTCGATTCGTCGAGCTGTCGAGCTCGCTAAATCGCACGATGTCTACGTCTCGGTCAACGCCGAGGACGCGTCGCGTACCGAGCTGGGCTTTCTCTTCGAATACGCGGCTGTCGCAAAAGAAGAGGGTGCCGACCGCATCCGCTTCTGCGACACCATCGGCATCATGGAGCCGTTCCAGTGCTACAGCATCGTCAAGCACCTCATCGACGAGACCGGGCTCGAAGTCGAGATGCATACGCACAACGACTTCGGTATGGCGGTCGCCAACGCGATTGCAGGCATTCACGCCGGTGCCCAGTGGGTCAACGTGACGGTGGGCGGATTGGGCGAACGCGCCGGCAATGCGGCGCTCGAAGAGGTCGTCATGGCGCTCAAGTATCTGGAGAACCTCGATCTGGAGATCGACACGAAGCAGTTCTATGAGATCACCGACTACGTCATGCGCGCCGCGGGACGCACGATTCCCGCCTGGAAACCAATCGTGGGCGCTAATATGTTCGCCCATGAAAGTGGGATCCATGCAGACGGCGTGCTGAAGAACCCCAAGACCTACGAGGTCTTCAGTCCCGACGAGGTCGGTCTCGAGCGCCAGATCGTGGTGGGCAAGCACAGCGGAAGCAAGACCATCGAGATGAAGCTTGCCGAGTTCGGCATCCCCATCACCCGTGAGGAGGCCGCCGAGCTTCTGCCCGCAGTCCGCGCCAAGGCGCTTCTGCTCAACCGATCGCTGTTCGATAAGGAACTCGTCAAGCTCTATCAGAACTTCATGGCCGAGAAGGCCACAGCCGAAGCGAAGGTCGAGCAGGTGGAAAAGCAGGTGAAAAAGACTGCCTCCAAGATTCAAGCCGAGGTTGCTGACATCGCACGAGAGGTCGAGGTTCACACCAAGGGTGCCGAAGCCGTGTTGACGACCGCAGCGGTAGCCGAGGTCGCCGAAGCAAAGGAGATGATTGACGCTCCACGCGCAGGCGAGGCAAAGGAGAACACGTAGTGGCAGGCAAGACCATCGCTGAGAAGATCTTCTCCGCACACAGTGGAACCGATGCGCGTGCCGGAGACATCGTCGTCGCGGACGTCGATTTCGTCATGGGCCAAGACGGTACCTCGCCACTGGCGATACGTGCGTTGGAGAACATGGGGGTCGATACCCTCTTCGACCCCGACAAAGTGGCGCTGGTCATGGACCATTCCAGTCCCAGCCCCAACGAAGGCGTTTCGAAACTGCATACCATCATGCGCGATTTCGGCAAAAAGACCGGTTGTCACATCTACGATGTCGGGTGCGGGGTGTGCCACCAGCTCATCCCCGAGCAGGGGCATGTCGTTCCCGGCGACCTGATGGTGGGGTGCGACAGCCACACCTGCACCTACGGTGCGCTCAACGTCTTTTCCACCGGGGTCGGCTCGACCGACGGAGCCGCTGCGATGGCATCCGGCAAACTCTGGTTCAAAGTTCCCGAGACCATCAGGATCGTGCTCAACGGACAGCTCCCAGACGGGGTCTACAGCAAAGACATCATCCTGTACCTAGCCGGTCTTCTCGGAGCCGACGGAGCGACGTACAAGGCGCTCGAGTTCTCCGGTCCGGTCATCGACGATATGAGCGTCGAGGCGCGCATGACGATGAGCAATATGGCTATCGAACTGGGAGCGAAAGCCGGACTGATGGAGGCCGATGAGAAAACGCTGGCATGGGTCCGAGCCAACGGTGAGCGCGCCGGACGGAGTGACCGTACACCGAATCCGCAGTCGGCCGATCCCGATGCGGTCTACGAGCGCGTCATCGAGCTCGACGTGAGCGTCATCGGTCCGCACATCGCCAAGCCCCACGCGGTCGACAACGTGGTACCGATCGGCGACGTCGTCGGCACACCGATCGCCGAAGGCGTGATTGGAACGTGTACTAACGGTCGCTTGGAGGATCTAGCGATAGCAGCGGGCATCCTCAAGGGGAAGAAGATACATCCCGAGGTGCGCCTCGTCGTCGCACCGGCATCGCGCAGTATCTATCTTGACGCGCTCGAAGCCGGCTACATCGAGACGTTCGTCCGTGCCGGCGCCTGTCTGGTGACACCGGGGTGCGGTCCCTGCGTGGGAACCCATAACGGCGTACCCTCTGTCGGCGAAAACGTCGTCTCGACGGCGAACCGCAACTTCAAGGGAAGGATGGGCAACAGCGAGGCGTTCATTTATCTGGCCAGTCCGGCCACCGTCGCCCACTCGGTACTGACGGGCACGATTACCTCACCGCAGGATGCGGAGGTGGGCGCATGAGCTATCAGGCCTTCAAATACGGCGACGACATCAACACCGACTACATCATCAGCGGGAAGTATAAGTTCAAGAGCGACGATATGGAAGCCATGGCGGTACATGCCATGGAGGATCTCGACCCCGCCTACTACGACAAGGTCAAGCCCGCGGGCGGCTATCTGGTCGCCGGTACCAACTTCGGCATGGGGAGTTCGCGCGAGCAGGCGCCGCTGGTGCTCATCAACAGCAATACCAAGGCGGTGCTCGCCAAGAGTTTCGCGCGGATCTTCTACCGCAATGCGATCAACACGGGACTACCGGTGGTGGTCTGCGACACGGACCTGATCGATAATGGCGACGAGCTTGAGCTCAACTTGGAAGGCGGAATCCTGACTAATGTGACGCAGGGCACGACGATCGAGTTCGCGCCGTTGCCACCGGTGATGGCCCAGTTACTTTCCGACGGAGGGCTTGTCGCCCATTTCCGTAAACATGGCGGTTTCAACATCGACGAGAAGAAGGGTCAGGGATAGGCGATGCGACGCTATGAAGTGAATGTCGATGTCCCGATCGACGAGGTACTCGAGCTTGCGCACCAGTACGTTTCGGTGAAGAAGGCGCTGTTCGACGCGCTCTCCAACTCCTCTCGGCTTGTGCGCGAATACGCCTCGCAGGCGCTCCTCGACCTGGAGCGCGAGGACTGGAAGGTCGCCAAAGGGCACAGCGACGTGTTCATCGATGCCCTGCACCGCCCCGAGGCTCCCACTCGCTACAACAGCCTTGAGGTGATCGGGATACTCGCGTCGCACGACATGCGCCTGGTAGATCAGGCGTGGGATGGTATCGAGGAGTGCCTCTACGACGAGGAATCCGGCGCGGTCCGCCTCGCGGCGTTTCGGGTGTTCACCGCGTATGGCGCCTCCACGACACCCCGTTCGAAGAAGGCGTGGTTGCTCATCTCGGATGCCTTGCGATGCTATCACGGCGACCCTGAGTTCATCACGATGCTCAACGAGTTCATCGCGATGCTGAAGGGCAACGTCGACGATTCGGTACGAAAAGAAGCGGGAAAACAGTTCGCGTTCAACGCCGAGAACGCGACCGGTCTGCTCAAGCGCAAATCCGAGGAGATCGCCTCGTTTGCGAATCCTCGGACCGTGAAGAAAATCCTCAAAGAGCATGAGAAAAAAGCTCTGGCAATAACTGCTCCTGTCGCGAAGAAGCCTACCACACCGATACCTCCCAAGAAGGAGGTTGCACCGAAGCCGTCTGCCAAGAAGACGCCGGCAAAGAAGGCCGAGCAGAAGCCTCCCGCGAAGAAAGCATCTGTCAAGAAGGCCGAGCAGAAGCCTCCCGCCAAGAAGGCTCCAGCTCAGAAGGCCGAGCAGAAGCCTCCCACCAAGAAGGCTCCCGCAAAGAAGGCATCTGTCCAGAAGGAGCCACCAAAGAACGTGCCGGCGAAGAAGACGCCTCCGACAAAGAAACCGACCAGGAAGTGAGCCTGATGTGAAGCACACGGTAACCCTTATTGAGGGCGACGGTATCGGTCCCGAAATCACCGACGCGATGAAGAAGGTCGTCGAGGCCACCGGCGTCGATATCGAATGGGAGGTCGAGGAAGCCGGACTTGCCTGCTATGAGAAGTGCGGTGATCCGCTTTCTGCCCGCGTGCTCGATTCGATCAAGAAGAACCGCGTCGTGCTCAAGGCGCCGTTGACCACCCCGATTGGCACCGGGTTTCGCTCGATCAACGTGACCATCCGCAAGGCGTTCGACCTGTTCATCAACCTGCGACCGATTCGTACGTGGGGTGGTAATACCGCCGACTCGAACGGCAAACCGATCGATATCGTGATCTTTCGTGAGAACACCGAGGATCTCTACGCGGGTATCGAGTTCGAGATGGGCAGTCCCGAGGCAGAGAAGCTGCGCGCGTGCATCGCCGAGCTCGACGGGACAACGATCCGCGAGGACGCCGGTATCTCGATCAAGCCCATCAGCGAAACCGGCACCCGCCGAATTGTCAAGGCGGCGTTCGAATATGCACTGGCGAACGGGCGTAAAAAGGTGACTGCGGTGCACAAGGCCAACATCATGAAGCACACCGACGGTCTCTTTTTACGTATCGCGCAAGAGGTCGCCGACGAGTATGCGGACAGCGGAATCGAGTTTGCCGACGTCATCGTCGATGCCGCCTGCATGCAACTGATCCGCAACCCCGAGCGCTTCGATGTGCTGGTCTGCCCCAACCTGTACGGCGACATCGTCAGCGATCTGTGTGCCGGGATGGTCGGCGGGCTCGGTCTGGCACCCGGCGCCAACATCGGCGAGCAAGAGGCGATGTTTGAAGCCGTCCATGGATCGGCTCCAAAATACACCGGCATGGGTGTGGCCAATCCGACCGCGTTCATCCTCGCCTCGGCAATGATGTTGCGCCACCTCGGCGAGACCGAAGGGGCGGACCGCATCGAGGGCGCGATCGATGCCGTCATCAAAGAAGGTACGACGGTGACCAAGGATCTGGGCGGAAAGGCTTCGACCGACGAGTACGCCGACGCTGTGGTCGAAGCGATCGCACAACGCTAACCGTCAGACAACGCACGGGGAGCGCGGAAGCAAACCAGTCAATAGAGGGAGAATCGTGCGTCAGGACACCATCCGCAACATCGCCATCATCGCGCACGTCGACCACGGTAAAACGACGCTCGTCGACCGTCTGTTGCAGTCGAGCGGGGTATTCCGCGAGAACCAGCAGGTCGACGACTGCGTGCTTGATTCCAACGATCAAGAACGTGAGCGGGGCATTACGATCCTTGCCAAGAACTTCTCGATCCGCTATCGCGATGTCAAGGTAAACGTCATCGACACGCCCGGACATGCCGACTTCGGAGGAGAGGTCGAGCGGGTGCTCAAGATGGCCGACGGCTGTCTACTCTTGGTCGACGCGTTTGACGGTCCGATGCCTCAGACCCGTTTCGTCTTGCGCAAAGCGCTTGAGAACGACCTGAAACCACTCGTGGTAATCAACAAGCTCGACCGTGACGGCGCGCGACCGCTCGAAGTGCTCGACGAGGTGTTTGAGCTGATGATGGAGATTGGTGCCACCGACGAGCAGCTCGACTTCCCCGTCATCTACGCGAGCGGATCGAAAGGCTTCGCGCGACTCGACCCTGAGGACACCAACGACGACATGACCCCCCTGCTCGATGCGATCATCGACCAGATCCCGGCACCCGAGGTCGACCCGACCGGTCCACTCGCCCTGCAGATCTGCCAGATCGACTACTCAGACTACGTCGGGCGCATCGGGGTAGGGCGCATCTTTTCCGGTGCGATCTCACACGGCGAGCGCATCCTCGTCGTCAAGAACGATGGCACGTCGGCACCGGCGACCGTCAAACAACTGTACACATTCGAGGCGTTGGGGCGCGAGGAAGCACAGCGCGCGGAAGCAGGCGATATCGTCGCGGTGGTCGGCGTCGACGCCACCGACATCGGCGACGTCTATACCGATCCGGACAACCCGGTCGAGCTGGCTCCCATCACGGTGGAGGAACCGACCATCTCGGTGGTGTTCGAGGCCTCGACCTCGCCGTTGGTCGGGCGCGAAGGTATTGCGGTGGGCGGACGGCAGATCAAGGAGCGCCTCCTGCGCGAAGCCGAAGCCAATATCGCGATGCGCATCAGCGAGACCGAGGACAAGCGCGGCATGGAGGTTGCCGGACGCGGTATCTTGCATCTGTCCGTATTGATGGAGACGATGCGTCGCGAGGGATTCGAATTCCAAGTGGGACGTCCAACGGTCATCCTGCACACCGACGAGCAGGGCAACAAGCTCGAACCGATCGAGCTCGCGGTGGTCGATGTGCCGGCCGAGTACGCCGGTAAGGTCATCGAGATCTTCGGCAGCAGTGGCGGCGAGATGAGCACGATGGAGCAGCGCGAGGAGCACACCCACCTCCAGTTCAAGATCCCCTCGCGGGGCATCATGGGCCTGCGCACGCGGGTACTCAACGCCACGCGCGGCGAGGCGACGCTCTTTCACACGTTCGCCGAATACGGACCGTATCGCGGCGACATCGGCGGGCGCGTCAACGGCTCGCTTATCGCGATGAGTACCGACGATGCGGTGGCTTATGCGCTCGACAGCCTCCAGCAGCGGGGCTCCCTGTTCGTCGAGCCGGGCGATACGTGCTATGAGGGCATGATCGTCGGCGAGAACGCCAAGGCCGGCGACCTGGTCGTCAACGTTGCGAAGTCCAAGCAGCTCACCAACATGCGCGCCTCCGGCTCGGATAAAGCGGTCGTGCTGGCGCCTGCAATTACGTTTAGCCTCGAGGAAGCGCTTGAATACCTCGAGGACGACGAGCTGGTCGAGATCACCCCGAAAAGCATCCGTCTGCGTAAGCGTCTCCTGAACGAGAAGGACCGCAAGAAGGCGAGCACTCGAGCTTCCGAATAAGTGTGTCGCCCAGCGCAAAACTCTCGGACACGTAGCTTCGTACGTTTACCTCGCGTTTTGCTTGCGCTCCTTCTTCTTCGAAACCTCGAGCACTCGCCCTGGGTTTAAGCACTTCCTCTATACTGGATAAGGAAGTACATTTGCGAGAAAAGGACACCGCATGGCCGTTAAGCTTCTGATCGATTCGACCAACTACCTCAGTCCCGAGGATGTGGCGCGCTACGGGATGCGCCAGGTGTCGCTCTACATCAACGACGGCGACAAGCACGACCGCGAGATGGATCTGGATTATCAGGCATTCTACGAGCGGCTTGCCGACACGCGTGAGCTGCCGACCTCGGCACAGCCCTCGCATGGCGAGATCGTCAACGCAATGCGTGAGATTCTCGAAGAGGGAAACGACGTCTTGGGGATGACGCTCTCCTCGGATATGAGCGGGACATATGAATCGTTTTTGCTTGCGGCCAACTCGTTGCGCGAGGAATTCCCCGACGCACGCATCGAAGTCGTCGATACGCGCTCGAACTGCCTGCAGGAAGGCTATGCGATCCTGAGCGCCGCTGAGGTCGCCTCTGCTGGCGGTACCATCGATGCATGCGTCGAAGCCGCCGAGGCGACGATCGCGCGCTCGCGGTTTGTATTCGCACCCCACAGTCTGGAATATCTCGAGCGGGGAGGGCGCATCGGTGCAGCCGCGGCATTGCTGGGCTCGCTGCTCAAGCTGGTACCGATCCTCTCGGTTGAGGAGGGCGCGGTCGTCAACCCCACCAAGGTGCGCTCGTATCCCAAGGCGCTCTCGGCGTTGTGCGACCTGATGCAGGCCGATATGGAGAAAGCCGGCGGACTCAAGCGCGCCGTCGTGCACACCATCGCTGACAGCGAGCAT
>Ga0209628_10001875_pt1 | contig 13971 bp, 10 predicted proteins | sample TergutCu122P4_FD_187285 | JGI IMG/M metagenome (GOLD analysis project Ga0209628, IMG submission 187285) | Cubitermes ugandensis P4 segment gut microbial communities from Kakamega Forest, Kenya - Cu122 P4 (SPAdes) (version 2) | ecosystem: Host-associated > Arthropoda: Insects > Digestive system...
ACACACACACACACACACACATGTGCATGTGCGCACCATCTCCATAGCCATAATATTTGGATGTGTTCAATGAAATAATAATTTCAAATGGTGTTTGACCAGCATGGTCACCTGACATGACTAACTGATTGGCAATAAAAAGTGCAAAACACTAAGCCAATTTTGCAAGGCCTTCTTGAACTTAAAAGAATGTTCACAAATTATACCGATACTACCCCCTAGACTAAATTGCCAAACACCTTTGCAAAGATGGTAATATCCAACATTTTGAATAACTCAAGTCAGAATTAAAACTAGCTGCATACAGCAGTTACGGGTGCACAGCCCACTACCCTCAGTGAACATAAGCAAGGTCTCTTACATTGACCACAGTATGTCCATTCACAACCCACATAACTCTAGGCTTGGGGTGTCCAGTTACACGGCAGCAGAATCGAGCCATTTCTCCCTCTGTGACAGTGAATGGTTCTGGCTTTGTAACAAATGCTGGTGCTTGTTTTGGCTTGAGATCTTCTACAGCTTCCTCTGGAACACTAGACATGTAACAAAAGCTATTAGTAATCAGTGGCAGATGGCCATAGTGGTCTCAATACATGACAGAGCATCATAGCCCATAAGAAACAAGTCCCCAAATGAACTGTACTTACAATGAAATATCATTAAGCTTCCAACTCACTCTTTGGTAATGAAACTAACTGATACAAAAATAACATGCTTACAACTAGAAATATTTTAGTTTTACTCATTTACCATCAGAATTGAAAAAGGTTAAAGCATTTTTGCAGCATACAACTTTCACTAAAATGGCACGCAACTAAAACTGACCCGACTTTTTCAACCTCTTCTACGTCTGTTCAATGAGGGCATCACAACTGACGTTCTATTGCAGTCTCTCTACACACTTCTCAAAAGGCCAGATGTTTTATTGCAGTCTCTCTACACACTTCCCAGAAGGCCAGACGTTCTATTGCAGTCTCTCTACACACTTCTCAAAAGGCCAGACATTCTATTGCAGTCTCTCTACACACTTCTCAAAAGGCCAGATGTTCTATTGCAGTCTCTCTACACACTTCTCAAAAGGCCAGACGTTCTATTGCAGTCTCTCTACACACTTCCCAGAAGGCCAGACGTTCTATTGCAGCCTCTCTACACACTTCTCAAAAGGCCAGACGTTCTATTGCAGTCTCTCTACACACTTCCCAGAAGGCCAGACGTTCTATTGCAGTCTCTCTACACACTTCTCAAAAGGCCAGATGTTCTATTGCAGTCTCTCTACACACTTCCCAGAAGGCCAGACGTTCTATTGCAGTCTCTCTACACACTTCTCAAAAGGCCAGACGTTCTATTGCAGTCTCTCTACACACTTCTCAAAAGGCCATGAACAATCAGTGCTGCAAACTGCCAGTGTTCATGTTTCACTTCATTCTACTGACCATTTCTTGTTTGCAGCAGTCCAGTGCTATTACAGCAACCATGCTGCAAGCCTCAAGTTCAACTGCTGCCACCCACATACAGAATGTACCATAAGTTACATACCTACATGTGGTAAAACACATTTTAAATCCAAAGTTTTCAGCATTCCTTGTGACATTATTCTTAAAGAAATATGTGCAGAACATAGAAGATCCATTCATAGCGGACATTTCAGCCTGTCCACTGATACACAGTAATTAGAAAGCATAAATTCACACACAAGCAAAGCAGCTGATAAACTTTTGCAGTGCACTGTATTCACTTCATATCTGTGGTGTCAATATGGTGCAGCTGGTACTTCAAGTGCATGCAACCCTCACAGTGAAACTGATTGTGTTTTCTTGTTATAGGAACATTTTGAAGTTTTGTCTGCTCTAATAAACTACAAACACAACCTTTTAAACTATTCTGTGTAAAGTTATTCCACCTACAAACTGTTGACAGCTGGTACATAATTATCTGGGGATGTATCGCTAATTCAAAAGCCCAGAACAGAACATGGTCCAATGCAAAATTCAAACTGTTCGCAGTGTTCCGCTAATATTACAGCTAGTGGAAGAACGGAGAACAGCTCAGTGACAGTCAACAAGAACAACAAACTGCTGAACCTATATATTCTTTCAAGTATATCAACAAGATGCAACATTCTACAATATTCTTTATTTCTGTCAATGCTCTACATGTTTCAGGCGGTTTCTCCGCCCATCATCAGGAGCTCAAAACTGTACACACTGCATCTGGTATATGTCAAGCATGCTTGACATATACCAGATGCTGTGTGTACAGTTTTGAGCTCCTGATGATGGGCACAGAAACCGCCTGAAACATGTAGAGCATTGACAGTAATAAAGAATACTGTAGAATGTTGCATCTTGTTGATATACTTGAAAGAATACATTAACGATGCACGGTCCCATGAACATCAAATCTGCTGAGCCCATATCACAAAATTCTCAGCGACTATATTCATGTTACTTACACTTGCCAGGCTGCTTCCATCTCTCTGATTCTTTCAATACTCTTCATGCCCTTTGGAAGTTGGGACTCATAGATAATGCCAGGCTTGCCAGCAGTTTTAATAATGGCACGAGTTTCATCCATGCCATACAGGTTGGTGGCTCGACACAGATATTCACCACTGTCCTCAGGATACACCCAGCCAAAGTTCATGGCCACATACCCGAAGTCATAAATAGGTGTGAATCGGTTTTCTGTGGGATTAATATGCAATACAGTGAGAAGAAACCTCTCTAATGGAATACACCACAATCAAAAATTAAGGCATATTATGTGCAAACATATGTGGTAACTAGTTATATGAAGAAGAGTCATTCTTCTGAGGTTACCAGTTCTACAGCTAGTTACAACATGTTATGGAACGTAAGGGTTCATTACATTGTTCATTGATCCCTCTGCTGAGCAGATGAATCCAGCCCTCCCTATTCCTTTCAGAATTATTTCAATATTATCCTTCATTTATGCAGATGTCCTCCACATAGCCTCTTTCCTCCAGGTTTCCCATCAAACCATGTACATATTTCTCTTCAGTCCCAAGCATGCCACAGATCTATGTGACATCATAATCATAATCATGACACTCCTGGTCCTACTTCATAATTTGAACAGAAAGTGCTCATTACAAAGAAACATTTCTCTACAATAAAACTGTTCCACCATTTCTTAAAGAAAGAACTTACACGTCTATATTAACTTCTTTACTCACTGTGAGGAAGAGGTTTCCCATTGAAGAACCACTCAACTTTCATATGTGGATCCCCAACAGGTGCTAATTGACATTCAAATTTACTTGACTGCATCTCAACTAACGAGGTCTGATCTTGAATTTGCGTTACAAACCTAAAAGAGAAATACACTCACAGAAAATATACAAAACAGATACATTGCTGCTGCTGCTGCCTGTGCTCTTGCGCAGTTGAGTTCAATTTGCTTGCACTGACAGTTGCAATGGTACCACAAACATCAAAGTGTCACACTAATAATCTTCAAAAGCTGTAAATTTAAAAATAAAATGTCTATAACATTCATAAACTGAATATTTTGTCGGCTTCATAGTTTTACATTATCCGATACTTTGTGACACTTTAACAACACTGCATATTTCTCATTATACATCACAATTTGCACTCAAAACATTTAGCATGTCACACGATACACATTTACCATATGCACCTGAATATAAAAAACAGTGTTTCATAGTTCACCTCTAAATGGGTATGGTCAACTTGAAATAGCACACTAAGTTCAAAACAACGTTTACAGGCATCTTCCTGTACATTGCACCTATCCTGAGCCAGATTAATCCAGTTCACACACCCCATCCTGTTCCTTTGAGATCCATTTTAATACTAACCACCCATCTACATCTAAGCCTTCCAAGTGGTCTCATTCCTTCAGGTTCCCCACCAAAGTCTTGTTTATGTTTCTCTTCAGCTAATTTATGCAAAATGCCCCCAGCCATCCTGTATCATCCTCCTTCCTCTGATCATTCCGGTGTCTGGTGAAATGTGTACCATATTAACTGCAATATACCTAACCAAAACATGTGGACCCCAAAATGATGGCAAACCGGAATCGTGGCAATCATTCTGCAGCCTGCAGCCATACAAAACAATCTCAGTAAAGTGTCATGTGATTTGTCAGCTGAAATAATGTCTCTCTATTGTACTAGACACTCACAAACAACCCTAGTCCTTCAGCATGACTGGGAGATAACTAGACAAACAATGACTTGATTTGCATGGAGACATGGAAGACAAATGCTTTTGTTGCTACAAGAATTTGGTTTAACAGCATATTAAATCTCCCCTCGATCGTATCTCTGCCTTGTTGTAGGCGTACTTTTTTGTGGTTCAAAAGGTTAGGACTGCATCAGACAACTCGAGCGCTATGCTGGCATCAGCCTAGCTAGGCTACCAATGCCAGACAGTTTTGGAGCATGTTACCAGACAATGAGATGTACCCTGCTCTTCTGGGATGGGGGTGGGGAATGGGACTCATGACTCCAATCCCCACCCCAACAAAAAAAATTCACAGTGAAATTCCTCAAATTAAGATGAAACCAACTCAGACAACTTAGCACACACAAGGATATATTTAATTATTTCAAAGTAAGCTATTATGTCAGGATCAATAAGCTATTCACAGCAAATCAGTGGGTATCATGGGGTGGAAGACTAAAGCAATAAACAGGAAACAATGGAGAAGCATTGTTGAGGTGGTCAAGAGTTGAAGTGGCCTACAGCACCAGATACAAAACACAATAAAAACAATGCCTGAAGTGGGTTGCAGCACCAAGAGACAAAGTACTATCAATACAAGACCTGAAGTGGGTTGCAGTACCAGATACAAAGTACAATACAATGCCTGAAGTGGGCTACAGCACCAACAGACAAAGTACAATGCAATGCCTGAAGTGGGCTGCAGCACCAACAGACAAAGCACAATACAATGCCTGCAGTGGGCTGCAGCACCAACAGACAACAACAGACAAAGTACAATACAATGCCTGAAGTGGGTTGCAGTACCAGAGACAAAGTACACAGATACAAAACACAATAAAAACAATGCCTGAAGTGGGTTGCAGCACCAAGAGACAAAGTACAATACAATGCCTGAAGTGGGCTGCAGCACCAACAGACAAAATACAATACAATGCCTGAAATGGGTTGCAACACCAAGAGACAAAGTAAAATCAATACAAGACCTGAAGTGGGTTGCAGTACCAGAGACAAAGCACAATAAATACACAAAGTCAGTAAGCATCACTGTTCCTCAGCTTACCTAGGTGGCTGTTTCTTTTCAACATCATACAGATCATCCTCAGTCAAGAATACTTCTGAAGTATACTTCTTGATAGTTGCTTCCATCTGCATCAATGCCTCAGACTTCTTCATTCCCTTTGGTACCTGATTCTGCAGTATGATAGTTGGCAACTCTAAAACAATAGCAGGACATTGAGAGTAACATTTGAAAAGAACTTAATTTCCACTGCTAATTTCATAAACATAAAATAACAACACCAAGCAAATGTTGTTTAAAATTAATCATAATACAGCAATATCCCTACTTAAGGATTCTTAGGGAAAGGGAATGTGTGAACGGACGGGTGGATAGATATGAACGCTATACTGTGTGAAATGGCAGACTGAGGAAATTTAAACATTGTGATTTTGAAACACTAAAATTTAAAATTGAACAGACACACAAACCACAGCAAGAAATTTCTACTTTATAACAATAATGACAGCTGTATAAATTAAGAACAAATGGAACTTCAAAAGAAGTTTCCCAATTTAAGGCTCAAGGAAACCTGTACATTACACCATACAATACCATACTGCATAGCAACAAATGGGATACCTTAAGATAAATACAGGAAATCTTTTGCTTCAATCATATTTGAAAAAAAATGGAAATGTATATCAGGAAAAAATGCGTTCTCAAATATTATAAAGCACAATTTAATTGCTACAGCTTGCTAACAGCAACACAGTAACAACAAATGTTACATTGCCTTTAAATTTTCCTTTCAGTGCTAAATGTACCAGTTATTATCCTGTAGGATACTACAGTTTAAACCATTCACATTTACACTTGTTTCTTGCTCTGTAATGTTACATTAAAACACTTGCAATTACCATGTACAAGTAAGACTGGTGCAAGCCACTTACTTTTGCAAGAGATGGTTGCCCTTGTTGTATCCTCTCCCAGATCATTGACAGCCCTGCACACATATTCACCAGAATCCTCAGGATACGTATACAAAATGTCAAGAGACACAAATCCCATGTCGTACAGGGTGCGGAACCGATGTCCAGTTGGAAGGATCTTGCCATTGCGATACCATTCCACCCTCAATCTGGGGTCTGTTTTTGGCTCCACACGGCACTCAAAATGAACAGGCTCTCCTTCACCAATACCCACTGACTCAATCTACAAATACCACAGGCACTAATTAACAATATTTAATAATTAATAATACATAATACAACAACATAAACGTTTCTTATCGTGCGTACTGTAATATGACAATATTTCGGACAAGAGGAGTGCTACGTAAGGTTATCTTGCACAGTCTGTGACAACATATGTCAATTACAGCAACTCCAGCTACCATGTTAAGAGTCCCAAGCACAATTTCATAGCACCAAATAAGGTACAGATTTCTGTCACACTGCTTGGACTAGTCCGCTGGAGGTACTACTGGGATGTCGGATTGTTGCATACAGTCATAGAGCACAGATCATTGTGTGTTACCTGACATTAACTGGATGAAAACGCTGTTCTTCCCAGGATACTCACACTGTACTACAGCTCTGTCTAAGGTAGGAAACCATAGAGTTACCAGTCATGGGACATGCAACAGTGTACAATGTATGGAACCGTACGTCAGTAAGGCCAGTATGGAATAAAAAAGATGTACTAACATACGATGACAAATTCATGTTTTCAGAAAGAGATACGACTGCTGCAGGCACATTCACACCCTACATCTATCCCTGCTTGCCCCCCCTTCCCCCTCCTACGGCTGTAACCAAGCTACCTGCACACATCAGTGTCACAGTATTTCAATCAGACTCCACTCCAGAAAGACGACGATGTATTGTGTGATACCTCAGCCAGCAATTTGATAACGTCCAGACCTGTCCCTACAGAATGACAGAGAAAAATATATGTCTACAGTCTCAAAAACGCCACAGTGAAGATACACAAGGCTCACACAAACCTGAGTGATGAACTTTGGTGGGGACAGTGGAGCTTCCTCAGGAAGAGCGTGACTCACAGGTCCACGTTCCAGTTCCTTCAGTTTCTCTCCACTCATTCCTTCTGGCAACTGTGAGTCAAGGACAATATCACGCTTGGCTGTAATGTGAACAAATTACAGTAAATGTACAGCGATATGTGATGGTGAACACAAGTACTGTAAACCTGCATTTGACACAATGTCAAGTACTCAGCTGCCATTCATGGTCTGCTAACTGATACGATTATGTCTGTTCCATCGGAAATCCTTCTGCCTTGTACAGATACGTGAAAAACATATATGTTTAAGCATCTATAGTTTCTACAAATAAAGATGCAATAGTATTAATTTTAGCAGTATTTCCTTATAAGGTAAAGCAGTCCCATTATAGGCCTGGAGTGGCCCAGAGGGTTCCAGGAAGTTAAGGTTCCCAGATTTCAAGACAACGGCACAGGATGGTGGTAAGGTTGTCAGCCTTACGCACCGACCGCCTTTATCCCCAGGAAATAAACCTGGTACTCATTTCTGGCGTCAAAGGGTTAAAGAAAATAAAAGCATGACGATACTGCTTAATGCAATCTTCCATGATGCAACACTATGTCATTAGAGTTATACTTCCCAATTCTCTGAAGCACTATGGTCCTCTGAAGCATCAAGTACTACTACCCCAACAAAACAGCACCCAATCCCAGAAGACTGAACTCTTCTGCTACACAGATACTGTCTTTAAAAGTTATGGGTGTGTTTAGCATTAGTAAGAATGAATGGGTTTCTGGATGTTCAGCCCACTAATGTGACTGGCTATGTGGGCTAATGTTACAGTCTGTGTTCGTAAGTGAAAATGCCATTGTGTGAAGAGAGAAATAAAACAATGCACATACCTTTGCATGTAAGTGTCGCCTTGGTTGTGGCTGATCCCCACTTATTAGTGGCCCTGCAGATGTACTCTCCAGAGTCTCGAGCATATGTATAGTCCATATCCAACACAACGAAACCAAAATCATTGAGCATATGAACACGAGAACCAGTTGCAAATGGGCGTCCATTGTGGAACCAATCAATACGCATCGTAGAATCACCAACTGGCTCCACTCTGCATTCGAAGTGTATAGCACCACCCTCAGGCACATCCACAATGTCCTGTAACATGAAAAGGTTTTCTTAACATAACAATATCATTCCCACAACCTTGCAAATCAGTTTAGAAGAACTTTTAATATTTCCACAATGTCCAATTCCAGTCTAACTTCTAACAAAATTAACGCAAAAAAGCATTACATTACTGAATGCAATGAAATTCAATATTATTAATTTGCAGTTTTAACTACATGCTGACTGAACAGCACAAAAACCAATTATAAAACCTGCACAAATGAAACATAAATAAGTAAAGAAGACAAAAGAGAAAAACACAATGCACACAACAATTTGAGGTATATTTAAGTGCTCACTCAACTTTGCACACTCTTGTTACCACAACTGAACTTGTTGCTTCTCTGTACTTTCCAATTTTTGGTAAATCCTGATTAACAAATGATGCATGCTAAACAAATTACTTCAACTGCACCTCCTTCCTAATTTATATAGGCTGGAATGGTTGCCAAATCTCCAGACTAAATTTCTCAATCCCAGGCTGGCTAGTGCCAAGATTTGAGTCCAAGAGTGGCCGGGCACACATTCAAACCACGAGTCCTTGCCAACATTCGCAATGTCCGTAGTTGAAGCTCAGAGATTCTAGTTATCATATTAAAGATGCCAGGTCTTTAAAACAGCCCTTTCAAAGGATACCAAAACATTTCCTATTGAACCTAATCATGTGCTGTACCTAATCATGTGCTGTCCTTACAGCAACAAAACGACTGCAAAGCATAAATATTTTTTAAATAAAACTGTCTGTTTGCAGTGCCATTTGCACATGCCACGGAGCCAGCAGAATGCCAATGGACAAAAAATTGTATAAAAATAATTGCAATGTTCACCTCTCTCATGCTTATATTCATGCAAATACATAACAGATAACTTTTGCTGCATATAACTAAACGAAAACCTGCAGAGTTTGAAGAAGTATTCATGTGAATACAACACATGCAACAAAGAAGAACTTACCCCACTACTGTGCTCTAAACTTCAACATTTGATCTTCACATCGACTGTCTACCATCAAATATGGCTGATCAGGTAGCATGCAATTTTCACCTTCATTTTGCCATGAGACACTGTCACACATCTCTTAAGTCTTTAATATTGAGCTATATTTTTCTTCAAAATTGGGCATAAATATTGGGGTAATTGCTTCAGCAATATCTGGTATAAATAGCTTAGAGAATGGAAGATACAGAAACTGTCCATACCAACAAACAAAATGAAGTCAATGATGTCAGCAATCACACAGCCAGCTGTACAGTGGCATCACTTCAAGTTTGAGACTCAAATTTTAAACATCTGTTATCTGTTGTGCAGAGTACAAACCTTCAGTTCTACAGTGAATCTTGGTGGGTCCGGCTTCTCCTCTTCTGACAATATCTCATCACGTTTGTACAGTGCTTCTTCCAGCTTCTGGATGCTCTCTGTTCCTGTGCGGAAGTTAGTTGGCAACTGGGGCTCCATAATGATACCCTGACGACCTCGAACTTGTAGTTTACATGAGACAGTCGCCTCCCCATGGCGATTCGTAGCCTAAAATTACAACAAATTAAAAAGCATAAATTACATTTAGACAGACTGTCTAACTAGTTTAACAAGCCAACTGATGGCGCAATATATCAAGCAACAGCAATTAATGTAAAACAACACAGTAAACCATTGAAACATTACTACCATTTTTTCCTGAGAATGAATAATTAAACAGAGAAGTGGTTTCCAACAGGTGGGTCACAGACACCTGGCACATTGCAGGGTTATTCCAAGGGGGCCATGAGGACATTCCCAACAGGTGGGTCACAGACACCTGGCAGGTTGCAGGGTTATTCCAAGGGGGCCATGAGGACATTCCAAGGGGGCCACGAGGACATTCCAAGGGGGCCATGAGGACATTCCCAAGACCACAACAATTCACATAACTGCAGCAAGTCTTTCTTCTCCACCCAGCAACTGGCAACTTCTGGTATTACGAGTATCACTACTGTATACGAAATGTGAATTCATTTACAGCCCTTCTGCAATTACACAGCTTCTGCCCTTGTGATGGTACAGTGATTAGGGTGCGAAATGTACTATCTGCGGTTCAATTCTCAACAAAATCAAGAGATGTTTCACTTCTCCACAACCATCCAGACTAGCTCTGGCACCAACCCAACCTCCTCTTCACTGTTTCTTGGAGTTTTATCTCCCAGAGTAAAGCAATCATGGTGTGAAGGATACCAACCTGACCTTCAACTAAAGCCATGGTTACAAGTGAGTGTAGCTAAACCTCTACTCCCCCGCCATGAACAGCGACACCTGTTAAATTTAACTAATAACTTTTATGTATTTTCTCAATTAACAGAACCCAGCAGTACAATTATTAATTTGCAGGGGTCTGTGACATTTTTTTATCTTAGGAATGGGTAAAGGGGTCCTGATATTTGGGCAGGTTGGCAACTGCTGAACTGCAACTGTAATAATGTCAGATGTTCCCTACACGATGTAACATTGAGAAACAAAATTATCGCCTGGTTTTGACTGAGCACAGAAATAAACACTCCAGTCTTAATGAAATGTACAAAATAATAGTGAAACAAATCAAAATAACTGAATCACTCTACAACTACACTGAGTCCAGCTGTGAACCCATCTATGGGTGTCTACACCATAAGTACGTCTTACAAAACTGTAGGCTCTGCCAGCACTGACTTAATAAAAAGTCCCAGTTGAATCTGCACAAATCACTTGGGAGACCTCGATATAGGGAGAAATGAGAATGTCAATTGTGAAATTATTCAAGTGTCCATTACAGCAGACAGGCTTTTGTGAATGCACAAATCAACTTCAGACTGAAAGTCCACTACAGCATGTCCACCTGAACTGTGAGCTTTCCATGAAGCAGCCTGCAGTTAGGTGGATCTGTGTATAGCAGAACCGTCTATAATTTATATCACTAAGAACTTGCATGTATACAGAACTTGCAAGATGAATTTGCGTTTAACTGGAACTGAGTGTAACTGGCTTCCAGTAATAATAACGTGCATAAATAGAGACGCTACGGCCAGCAAAATCTGTGTAGAACGTGACCTTCGTAAAATTAATTTTCAGTGCAAATACCTTGCATGTGTAGAGACCAGAATCTCGCTGATATACACCAGCCACTTCTAAAATAACAAATCCAAAATCGTTGATGGTCTTGATACGGGAACCTGCAGACAGAGGCTTTCCATTGTGGAACCACTCCACACGCATGCTTGAATCATTAACTGGAGTCAACTGACACTCAAAATGGGCCAATGAGTTTTCAGTTAGTGTCAGATCTGCAGGAGTTGTAATGAATTCAGGTGGCTTCCCAGAATCTTCCTCAGGAGAGGTCTGGCCAGGTACAGCCCCCAGACCTTCCAGTTCGGCAATCTTCTCGATTGTGCGCTCCATACCTTTCGGGAGTTGCGACTCCAATATGATACTCCTTTTGCCTGCAAAATAAGGAACATCTCACTCACTTTTCAATGTTAGGCACACCCAACCCTTCCATGTCATAAAAACACACTCCTCCTTTCAGATTCTCCCTTGCATATCATTCCCAACACATTATGGGGGTACTTTCTGCCTTTCTTTTTTGTCATATAAAATATGGTCAGCAAAATGAAAATCTAAAAGTGCCCCCCAAAAGTCAAAACCCTACTGTGTGCAGCTGTATGAACAGCAAGTTATCAGCGTGGATTAGAAGCATGTACCGTGTATGGGTGATATGTACTATGCTGCAAAATGACAAAGTGGTGTACCAAAACTAACTGCACTAAACTAGCTTCCTAAAATTTCTAAAGTTTCCATTCTACTCTCTCTGTCACTAACGGTTGAGAGTACTCAGCCCTTCGTGATGAAGGCAGTGTGTTCTGCCACACCAGCAGTCAGAAACCCCACTACTTACTCAGAGTAACAACACAGCAGACATGAATACTTACAAAATAACTAAGTATCAGGTCATTCTTGATGCTGCTTCTGATAACACACTGAGCAATGTGTACTGTGCTTGTGGGTTATCAGTGTCTACCGTTTAGCGAACATCCCTTTGTCATTTGCTCATCTTCCCTGCTGTTTACCCCTATCATCATTCCCTTATGCCTGTGGTTTCCTCTGGCCCAATCCACAGGCTACTGTCTTATACATCCCAAGTGTGAGACACATATATTCCGTTTGGCACTTCTGTATACAATGCATTTGGCTAGGGATGGTGGCTTCATACACAACTACAGTGGAATCAAACACCACTTGTACTGGGCAAGTCATCTAGATTTCTTTTATGTACACTCAGGAAGGATTCTCCTCTCTGCAATATGGGTAACACCTGTTCTATATCTAAGAGGTCTCAAACAGTGTTAGATGTTCACTTTACTTTTTAAAATGTATTAATTATTATATTCCCTAGTGCTGCGACATTTAATAATCTATGTAATACTGTTTAATAAACTACCAATTTATTTTTGTGGTTTTGAAAATGTAACTCTTCTGCAATGTAAATATTGTGCCACTGGGTATGTAGATCCAAGGATAACAGTACATTAATCTTGAGGGTCATGCACTCCAAGAGGACCCCAAAGGGACAACAGTTCAATCATTTGAAAAATCAGGAACCAACCATCCAACAGCAGCATCACATCCCAGAATATCTGAATCTCCAACAGCAATGCTGTGAGAAGATCCAATCCCACATTATCAGAAGCTGCCACACATTTCCAATTCTCCACTCTACAAGGTACTATGATTCTTCAAATGTGCTGCCCAATACAATGTCACAGTTACCTTGAACTTTCATGGATGCTGTTGTAACAGCCTGTCCATAGTCATTGAAAGCTCTGCACGAATACTCCCCTGAATCTTCAGGGTACACTGGAGAGATCTCAAGGATGACAAAGCCGAAGTCACAGAACGTGCGAAAACGTGAACCAGTTTTCAGTGGTTTTCCATTCCAGAACCATTCCACCTAAACAATATACCACGTATTTACTTACATACATAGAAAGGACAATATGTATGGAAATAAATGTAAGCAACATGCATCAGAGAAAGCAGCGTTAGGTACAGAACACAGCTAACATTGTGCAGTCTATAAACCTGTGAGTAAGATGAAAGCTGGAAAAGACAGAATTATGAAGAAGCAAACATTAAAACATAACTGTTAAAAAGTCATACATGCCCCATACCAGGGTTCTCAACACATGGTCCATGAGTCACATGCCACATGTCACGGCATATTGTGGGGCCATCTCATTTAATTTTTTTTAATTTAAAGAAATAAAAAACGTTGTTCATCTTGGGCCAAACAGGCTCACAAATATCTGCTATTCCTGATGGTAATGTACAGCATACATCACTCAGACCCACAAAGCCTTCCACTCAATGGACACAGGGTTGAAGTGTGAAACTGACCATTCAGCCCCACCTAGTGTCAAGCTGACAAATACAGCAGAGCTATACTCTCACTCCCCCATATGCCCTAATGGAGTGCACTTGAACCATTTCACCTTACTCTACTTTATACTTTATTTTACAGTACTTTACACTATGCTGAACAAGGCAGTGCTTCCCAAACCATTTAACTGCCTTCACTG
>Ga0209628_10001876_pt1 | contig 13958 bp, 9 predicted proteins | sample TergutCu122P4_FD_187285 | JGI IMG/M metagenome (GOLD analysis project Ga0209628, IMG submission 187285) | Cubitermes ugandensis P4 segment gut microbial communities from Kakamega Forest, Kenya - Cu122 P4 (SPAdes) (version 2) | ecosystem: Host-associated > Arthropoda: Insects > Digestive system >...
CAGCAATAACAGAGGTTTTTAACCTTGAATTAAAGTGAGGTTTTAATATTGCGTATTGAAAAATTAAAAATATTCCAAAAATAAGCGACAGACAACAAAAAAACACCATATCTAAACTGCTTAATGGTGGCAGTCCGTGATTTGCCAAAACTAAGTCCATTTCGTTACCAACAACAGGTACCATAGTCAATGCACTGACCACAATAATAATTCCTGCGATAAGTCCATTTACAATAATTTTTTTTATATTGGGCATATATTTTATGATTTTATTCAAGTAAAAATCAGGTTTTGTTTTTTCGTCCCGTTAGGAACATTTTTTCTTTACCTTTCTCCCTTTACCCTTCTCCAAAAAAACTCTTAACTCTTAGTTTTCACTTAAAAAAATTATTAAATTCTTCTAACGAAACTTTTTTGTTGCTAATTGTAACTTGCTCTTTTATAAGTGCAATAACTCTATTTTCAAACGCTCTTTCGTAGAAATCGCTGTTGTTTTCTTCTTTTTTCAACATCTCTTGCGCATAATTTTCTATCATTTCGTCAGGCATATTGTTCATTCCATACTGCGCAAATTGAATTTTTGCAACCTGTTTTGCTGCATCTAAAACATCATTTTCTTCAACTTTTAAAGAATTTTTATCTGCAATTTGCTTTTTAATCAAATCCCATTTGAGGTAATCAAGCATTTTGTAAAACTCTTTTTCAACCGTTTCCGGTGTCATTTTTTTGTTAGTTGCCAACAACCATCGTTTTAGAAACTCAACGGGGAACTCTACATCAACAATTTTTTTCAAAAGATGCTCTTTTATGTCAAGTGCAAATTTATAATCGCTGTCGGCGATATAAGAATTTTTCAAACCTTCTTTGATTTTTGCACGGAACTCTTTTTCATCTTTTACAGCACCTTTTCCGAGAACTTTATCAAACAGTTCCTGATTTAATTCTGCCTCTTGATGTTTGGTAATTTCTTTGATAACATATTGAAAATCACGATTATAATTTTGAATATTCTCTTTTCCAATATTCAAAAGTGCTGATATTTCATATTGATTTTCAAAAGCAGTTACGGGGTTAAAAACAACCACATCGCCCGTTTTTTTACCCACAAACAGTGCTTTTTGCGCCTCATCTTTCATATATTTTGGTGTGAGTTTTGCATCAAGTGCTTTGAACTCGCCTTCGCCTATTTCCAAAATATCGCCTTTAAACAGGTCTTTTTCACTGCTTTCATCTACTGACACATACTGTCCGTGCTGCGATTGGTGCATTTTTATCTGCTTTTCTTCCATCTCTTTGGAAATATCAATATTGTAGTAGAGCAATTTGTCTGTTTTGTCAAACTCAACAGCAAATTCCGGCACAAAAGCGATATCAAATTTGAATACAAAATTTTCCTGCTCATCAAGATTCAACTCTTCCTGCTCGGTTTCGTTTGGCAGTGGCTCGCCCAACATATTGATTTTATTTTCTCTGATGTAATCAGACAACGCATCGGCAAAGAGTTTGTTTAACTCCTCTGCCAAAATGGCTTTTCCGTACATCTTTTTTATCAATCCCGCAGGCACCATTCCGGGACGAAAACCGGGCATACTTGCTTTTCTGCGATATTCTTTGAGCGATTTTTCAACCTTTTCACTGTAATCTTCCTTTGAAACCTCAACGGAAATAATAGCATTGCACTTGTCAATGTCTTTGCATATAACATTCATAATCAATGATTTATAGTTATTTTTTAATAAAATTTCTGTTTCAAAAATTGGACTGCAAAGATACAAAAAAAACAACAAAAAAGCGACAGATTTATTTTCTGCCGCTTTTATTTATTTTATTTTTATTTTTTATAAAATTTCATTATTTTACTTCCTTTGTCCGTTTCTGCTCTTAACAGATACATTCCGTTTGATAATGAGGAGACGTCAACCGAAACAATATTATTTGCAATTACTTTGTTTGAACTTATTACTCTGCCCAGCATATCAAAGATAGTGATGTTTTTTATGTTTTCGTCTGACTTTACAAACAACTGCTCTTTAGCGGGGTTTGGATAAAGCACAATCTCTGTAAATGTATTGTCTGTAAATCCGGTAGCATTATCTATATCAACTATCGTATTGTAACTTAAAATATCCAAATCGTTACCGGAAGCACTGTTGCTTTTGTCATATTTTACAACCAAATAATAACTTCCTGCCGACACAGTGATATTTGACGAAAAAGTTATTTCTTTTGTTTCGCCTGCTGCTAATTGATAAATATCTTGTGAAAGCATTTGCGATATTATCTTACCATTACCGTCATTATCCCACCGCATCAAATCAAACCTAATTTTAGAATTATAACCAGCAGTACTATTATTTGTGATGCTTGCTTTAAAATTCCCTGTTGTGCCTGTTGTAAGTGTTGCATCATTTGTCTTTTGCACATAGTTACAAATTAAGTCAGTAGTTTTAGTGCTGTTTGCCACTACCGTAACAGGCATATTATATAGAGTGTACCAATTAGTTCCTTTTTTGTACTGTAATAATAAAAAGTAATCTCCCAAAGGCAAAGTTATGGCTTTAGGTTCATTAAAGGTTTTTTTTGTTCCTGCTGCTATAAACTCTGTATTTTGTTGATAAATTGTTTGATAATTGCCCGGTATTTTATCTTTTATAATATCTAACGCAATAAGTGAATTATAATCTATTTCTGAGTTATTTATTATAGAAAAATGGAAATTACTTGTTTGATTTCTTACAATTATATCGGTTCCCATACTGTCGCAGACCAGATTTACCACTGTGCCTTCTACTGGCTTAATCTTTATAACGGCGGCTTGGTTATAATTAAAATGTCCGGATTGTGGTCCGCCTGGATTAAGAGCTGTTGTTTTATAATAGCCATCGCTATATCCTCCCCAGCCCCAGTTAAAATGAAATTTTCCATCATCATTATAACCATCGCATACAAAAGCATGCCCATTTTGATTGTTGCTGCCGGAATAATATACTGGACGTCCTGCATCAAGTTCTGCTTTAAGCATATTTTCCCAGTTTGCATCGGTAGAGTTGCTTCTTTGAACATATAAAATATCAGGGTCATACCCAAAATACTTTTTCAATGCAACGGAAACAGCACTGCTCTGAGCGCCACTTCCATTTTCAGAACATGCATAGCACATATTAACAGACACCCCGCAATGAAACATCAATGTTGCAACAGCATCTTGCTCTTGTGTGGTTGTGCTGCCCCAATATGAGGTTAACATATTGTTCCAATCGTATGTGGTAGCACCAAAATCAGCACAAATTTGGGTAATATTGCCAGGTAGTGTATAACAATTATTTCCTGTGCCTGTTTGTGGAAATTTGTAATATTTCATAATTTGCGCCATTGCTGTGGCAACACAACCTGTTGGCGGGAACGGCTGTCCATTAAATGGGATTGGCGGGCAAAACTTGTTGTATGGGGAGCCCTGGTCCCATTTTGTTTGCATAAGCGGAGCCACAGCAGTGGTCTCTGTTGGGTTTTCCGGCGCACGATAGTGCGGCATGGAGCCATCATCTTCACCAAGAGAGGCAATTTGCTCTGCATAACCCGAAAGAAACCAACGCATATTATCGGGAATTTTGGTAATATCAAAACTACCCGTATCAGCGTATCCTAAAATATCAACCGTTCTGTCATCGCCAGAAACGATTATAAAACCACCTCTTTCTCCATTAAAAACATAGAAAAAAGGTGTTGGAGAAGAAAGAACGCCATTGGGCGCATCTTCGTTTGTGATGTTGGTACAGGAGTAAGCAAGCGTATAGTTCTGCTCTACCGCCGGTGCATACATAGCACCGTTTGCCGCACGTTTTGATAAAAATAAACGCACTTTCTGTAATGCCTCGCTCTCTGTAACAGGGTTAGCATAAACACCTGATACACAAAGGAGCGATAGAATAGTAAATAGAATCTTTTTCATAATTTTTTTTTTTTATTATTGAATATTGAATTTATAAAATACCAAAGTGCAAAGATAATATTTTTTTTTTATTTCTACAAAATAAAAAAAAGATTACCATTTTTATTGATAATCTTTTTTTTAATTTTCAACGTATTATTTTAATACAGTTTTATTTAAGTCAAAAACTTTTAGTTTTGACATATCTACTCTATCAAGTTTCGTTGGTTTTGTTCTTGGTGCAACACGTACAATTTTTACATTTTCTTTTGGTGTTCCAAATTTGTAAGGGGATTTTGCAGGTGCAGAAGAACCCGAATCTTTAATCCAAGGTTCTAATGTAACCAACTTAATTAGATCCTCGTTATCAGCAGTTTCATGCTTTATCCACATAGTAAATGAATCATCTATGTACCACAATTCTTTTTCATCTCCTACTTCATACAACCAAAGCATAATTTTTCCTGTCAAATTATAACTCGGAATAGCCCTATTTTTATCAAGAACAAATTCATCTTTTTCAAAAGTGCCATAATAATACAATCCTGATGGTGCTCCATCTGGATTGAGGAAAAGCAACACGGAACCAGTAAAATAGTTGTCCATAGGTATTGGCGGGTCACCAGTGTGATGCGCTTTAAAAGCAGCATTCAGGCCTGCAACATCAAAACTACCCTTCATAAACTTTTTGTTGGGTGTCATGAAGTTGGTAACCCAATCAGTAATTGATGTAGCAAATACTGTTGTTGGGACATAAGTTCCCAAGATGTAAACCGCACCCTTTTCTGCATCTGGTCCAGTTTTTGGCGTTGATTGAAGGATAACTGCCTCTACCCATGCAACAGCACCTGAGCCAGTCATATACCCAGCACTCGTGTAATCTACATCGGTTCCCAGAAGAGCAATGCCGGTTATCGCCAAAGTGTCTTCGTAATCAATGCCATCTTCCGTATATGCATCAACGTCTATCACATCGGGAGCATCAAAGCCATACCAACCCCATTTGTGAAACTCACATGCTTCGGGGTAGGATTGCACTCTAATAAGACACTTTGCAGATTCTCCATCTACAGTTACGGTAATAGTTGCACTACCATAATCAAGCGCTTCAACAACTCCAGCAGAACTTACTGTTATTGCATCAGGGTTGTCTGAGTTCCAAGTAATAGTACCTTGAACTACATAATCAGATGGGGTAAAAACAACTGTTAATTGTTTTTTCTCACCCAATTCAAAAAGTGTGTATTTGTCAGGAACAATTTGCACTTTTTCCAATTTTTTAGGTTTTACGGGGCAACCATATAATATGGTTGCAGCCAAAAATAAATAAATAAATTTTTTCATTTTGATAAAAATTTTTTTTAAGTTAATATAATTAGTTAATAAAACATTTTTTATTTAGGTGCGTATGGGTTGTATCTTAGTTCGTTATTTGGCAACCAAAGTACTGTACTATACAAATCAAAAGGAATAATTTCTTTTGATTTTAAATATTTGTGATTATCACCTCTAGTGCGTACTGTCTTACACCATGGTAACACGCCATTTTTTGGTAAGTACATTCTATTCATTGTAGTGTATCCTTTACCTTCACCCCACAGTTCTACTCTCCAATTAAAATATATCTCGTTTATCATTTCACTCAGGTTGGTTATACCGGATAGTTCCCTTGCTCTATTTGGGTCTCGCTGTTCCACTAACGGTTCCAAATATGTTGCTGCCTTTGCGATATCACCTTCTCTTGCCGCTGCTTCTGCTGCAAGCAGGTAAATCTCTTCGGAACGCATAAAGACAATATCATTTACCCAAACCCTGTCTCCACCAAAAACAGGTTTTTCTTTTGCATAAAATTTACCTGTTGGTGCCAATTTATACAAATCGAGACGGAGGTTATCGCTTTCAGTAGTATTAAACCAAAATTTGCGAATATCTTCTCTCGCAACAGGGGTTTTATCTACTCCCAATTCGTTATACAAAGTTTCATCTATCGCTTTTACATCTCCTGCATACGCATAGGAGTAGGTAAAAATATCTACCTGTCCCCAGAAAGATGCGAGCGCACCTCTGGATTCCATGTCAATATCTATTCCCCACATCCAGTTTTTAGCATCAACGCTACGAAAACCTGATGATAACACTTCTCCATAAGGTAAAATAGGATATTTACCTGTGCTAATTATATCATCGCAAACATCAAACACTTTTTGCAAAAAAACTGGATTGTTATCATCAATCGCTGCTCTGTAAAGATTTAGATATGCACGTACACCTTTTGCCACATCAACAGTCATGTTGGTTTTGACCATTCGCGAATAGTCGTCATCTGCTTCGTAAAATGACATCAACTTTATTGACTCAATTAAGCAACTGTCTGTAATGGTTAAAAGGTTACCTAACTTCATGAACTCCTGAGGTTCGAGAGGTGTGAATTCATCGTAGTAAGGAACACACTCTTTTGACAAGGTTGGACTTTTAACTCCTAATTCGGGGTACATGATATAATAAATTGATAACCAATAATAGCACCAACTTCTCATTGCATACGCTTCTCCAATTAGATGAGAATATACTTTATCCTCAAAAGTAACTGGATGAAACGCCTTTTGTCGTTGTTCTTCGGTTATTACACGCGACAGTATCATATTGGCGTTTTTTATTATTCTATAATAATAACTCCATAAGAGATCGGACAAGTATAAACTAGGTCCTGTGTTGTTCAGTATAGCATCATAAGAAAACCAGCCGTAATTAGCCCTTACTAATGCCATGTCACTGGCTATCATATCGGTTTTGATATCCCATGACTTTTGACCGAATAAATCGTGGTCTTGTACAACAATCATAGCAGCATACAAACCATTCACATGTGCTTCCAGCGAATTTGGGTTTTTGTCATACTGCTCTTGAGTTACTGTTGCACCAGTCGGTTCGTTATCCAAAAAATGGGTGCAAGAGGAGAAAACCACTGCAAATAATACCGACAATACTAAATATTTATTTATTTGTTTCATAATAGTAATATTTATTTATTTGTTTATAAAAAAGAAAAAAGATTTGTGTTTAAAATTGAAGTTTAATACCAACCATAACAGTACTCAGAGGAATATATTGGCTTCTGTCGCTTCCTCCCTCAAAGTAAGAAAATGGGAAATAACCTTTACGCGCTGTAACAACAAACAAGTTGTCAGCCGAAAAATAGATTGATGCACTGTTCATCAATGCTTTTTTTGTCCATTTAGAAGGAAAAGTATAACCAATTCTAACATTAGCCAATTGCAATGCCGAATTTGAAGTTAAAAACCTTGTAGAACTGGAATTCGCCATCCAATATCTACTATCTAAACCTGCAGAAACACGTGGCACAGTAAGGTTTGATGTATTGCCTGTAATTGGATTCCATGCCTTCAACATATCTTTGTGCCAAGCATAAGAACCAAGTGTTTGGTCTTCCATCATGGCTTGGTATACATAGTCCACCATATAACCGCCAATCTGATAGTTGAAGAAGAATGAAAACTCAAAACCATGAGCTGTTAAATCAAGCCCAAAACCGCCAAAGACATCAGGTCTCGTTTTTTTACCTGTATAAGCAATACCTGCAAATCTAGGGTCATTAACTGTATCCTTAACCACCCTAGCATTCGGATGTATCAACCCTCCACCGACAGTATCTGCATGCAGATAATGATATAAATTAGTAATATACTTTGTTGAACCGTCTAACCATGTAGGGTCGTTAAGGTCATAGTACGCAAGCCATTGTGATATTCCACATTCATCAGCAGTTTTTTTACCATCCTTGTTTAAATCTACCCAGTCGGCTACACCGAGAAATTGCGGGTAAAAAATTGCATGGAAGTCGTAATCAGCAGCAGGTGAAATTACAGGTCGCATTTCTCCCCATCTATATTCACTTTGCATTTTAACCATTTGTGTTTTATTATGAGCAAGGTTAAGGCGCAAAGACAACTCTACGTCTCTTGTTTTTACAAGTTTTGATTTTAAAGCAAGTTCAACTCCTCGATTATTCAAAATACCATCATTTGTTGGGATAGCACCAATTCCTATAGAAGGAGCAGATGGTATTGACATAATAAGATTTTTTGTTGTTCTGTCATAAAAAATCACTTCTGCATCCAATCTATCTTTTAGAATAGTAAATTCAAGCCCCAAATCAAAACCATTAACTCGTTCCCATGTAATATTTGGATTACCGGGTCTATACCATGACAATGCAGGTTTGCTATCCAAAGAACGTAATCTGTATATGTTAGTCCACAGAAATGAGCCAGTGTCCTGATTTCCAAGAGTACCATAGCTTGCTCTCAACTTAAGCGTTGAAAGCCAACGTTTTACCGGCTTCATAAAAGGTTCTGAACTTATGAGCCAACTCGCACCGACAGAACCAAAGGCACCCCATCTTGATCCAGGTCGAAATTTACTGCTGCCATCGTAGCGTCCGTTAATTTCCGCAAAATATCTCTCTTTGTAGTTATATCGGAATTGTGCAAAATAGGAGTCCATCATCTCGTTGGTTTTGTCTCCGCCTACATTATCGGTTATAGCAGCGTTATCAAATTCAATGCCGTAAGGGTCAAAAAGCTGAGAGCGTTCTGCATAATTCACAGAAGTGATTTCAATTTGCGATTCGTGTCCTAAAAGAGCATCAATATTATGGTCGTTTTTTATTGTTTTTTTGTATCTTAAAAGTTGGTTTCCAACTAAGCCCATATAAGAAATAAATGTCTTCTCGAGTCGTCCAATTCCTTGTGCGTCTCCATAAAATGGATTCGTAAGTTCTTCGGAGGTCTGCCCAATATACATATAACCCACAGTTGCTGAGAATTTTAAGTCCTTGTATAACTCTACTTCCCATCTTGTTTGTGCTACTAAATTGTGATAAGTGTGCCTCAATCTGTCTAATTGCAATGCACCCGCAGGGTTAATACCCCAGCCGTATGGGCGACTGTAGCCCATTTCATCACCGTAGTCATATTTCCAGTCATTTATTTTATCATCCCATACTTTATTGCCATCGGCATCTCTTAAAAAAACCGGATATATAGGCGGCATTCCATTTACATATTGGAACCCGCTATTCATATTGTCTCTCTGACCTGGCATATTTTGTATATTATATGCGTATGCAATATTAATGTTTCCATTCAACCATTTTTTTGGTTGAAAATCAATATTGGAACGAACATTAAAACGTTTCCAATCGGACTGTATATAGTAACCTTCGTCATTCAAAAAACCAAAAGAGGTAAAATAGGTTGTTTTCTCTGAACCACCAGAAAATTTTACAGTTGCCTCATATTTTTTTCCTGTATGGAAGATGTGGTCAGCCCATTTTTCTGGTGTATATATATATGAATAGCCAGGGAAAAATTTACCTGTTGCCGGGTCTACTAAGTTTTCTCCGCTTCTTTCACCAAATTGATTACGAAATGGGTTGTATGCTGGAGAAAAACCATCTGCTCCGAAAAGATTTTTATCTGCAAATCTTGCTGCTGTATTGTTATATTTCCAATTTTCTTCCGTTACTTTATTACTTGTCAAACTGCTCGTGTATAATCCCATCCAAGCCAACTCAGTATATTGAACAGGGTCGGTAATTGTTTCATAAAGAGGTATTAAACGCATATTTAATCCAAACTTTACATCAATATCAATTTTACCCTCAGCACCGGCTGTTCCTTTTTTTGTTGTAATAAGAACAACACCATTTGCACCACGCGCACCATAAAGAGCAGTAGCGGTAGCATCTTTCAAAACGGTTGTAGAAGCAATATCGCCAGGGTCAATAGACGAAATATCTGCTCCATAAGGTACTCCATCTACCACATACAATGGATTTGTAGTTGAATTTATAGATGAAACACCTCTTAAACGCACACTTGACTGTTGTCCAGGTTGTCCGGTTGTTGTCGCTACCTGCACGCCTGCAAACTCACCGGCTATTGCTTTTGTAATTTCAGATGGATTTTTTTTCTCTATCTCCTTACCATCTAATTTCTGTGCAGAGCCGGCATAACCTTTGTCTTTTACAGTGTTGTAGCCAACAACAGTGAGATCATCTAATACTTTTGTATCACTTACCAAAAGCACACTCATGCCGTTTTTTGCGGGCTTTTTTTGTGTGATGTAATCTGCGGTATATTCAAATACCAAAATGTTTGAACCTTCGGGCAAAGTAATTTCAAACTTACCGTCTGTGTCTGTAATTGTGCCAATTGTTGTGCCTTCCACCATAACAGTAACACCCGGCAACGGCTGTTTGGTTGCATCATCAATCACTGTACCTGAGACGGTTTTGTCCTGCCCATAAACTGCGCCGAAACCCATTAGGAAGACGGCGGCTAATAAAAATAGTAGTTTTTTCTTCATAAATAAACTAATTTAAATTGTTATAAAAATTTTAGATATTAGATTTTTTTTATTTAAGATTAAAAAAATATTTTAAACAAATATTTTTCTGCAAAGATATTAATTACTTTTTAATATTCCAAAAAATATTTAGTAAAAATAAATTTTTTTTCAAATAAATAAATAAATCAACTCTAAAACTGCTATTTTGTTGATTATCAACAATTTAAAACAATGTTTTTTGTGAAAAAATATTTTTTTAATTAAAAAAATATGTATATTAAGGTAAATAAAAATAGATTTTATCATAAAAACCATTGTTTTTAACGTCAAATTTTAACATTTAATAATAAAAAAAGCGACTGTTTTTAAAAAACAGCCGAAATTTTTTACATAAAAAGAGCATTTCATTCTTTGTTTTATTTTTATTCCTCAAAATCAACAGGTTGAGATTGTTGCTGCGCTTTTTGTGCCGTCTCTACTTGTTCTGTAGCATCTTTGTATAAACCAGATGAATTTGAATAAACAGAGCGTTTGTGAAAATGAGCCGAGAATACGCTCAAAACAACGATTGTGCCAATGAGAATCCAAGTGAATTTCTCTATCCTGTCTGTGGTCTTACGCACACCGAATACCTGATTTGCAGAGGCAAAGCCCGCTGCCAAACCGCCGCCTTTAGAATTTTGAATCAAAACAACAAATGTGAGAATTATTGCTGCAATTACAATAAGAATAGTTAATACGTTATACATAATATATTTACGATTTTATATTTACGATTTTATATTTACGATTTTATATTTACGATTTTTTTTATTTCGGGCTGCAAAGGTACAACTTTTTTTTAAATTGTACAATATTTTTTATTTTTCTATAATTTTATCATAAAACACTAATTACCAACTGATTACTATTCACTATTCACTAAAAGTTACCAACTTGCAACTGTTGCGTTAAAAATTTGGTCGGTAATTGACTCAATTATTTCGCTCACAAGTTGCCCCTGTACATCATCAAGCGAAGAGGTGCTTGGAAATGCTCGAAATTCCGAAAAAGTACGCTCAAAGTCCTCTGATGGATTTTTTGAGTTTGAAAAAATCACGCGAACGGTCATTGTCAGTCGTGTTTCGGTAGTAAAACCGTCCGCACCAACCGAACCCTGTTGCAGATTATAGCCGATAATTGCGCCTCCAATGTTGTAGTCCCCGTTCTGCTGCACAATTTGCAACCGTGTTTGGCGTGAGTAAATATTTTTCAACGCATTATTAAACTGCGAATACAACGGTGGATAGACCAATGCCGCCTGATTTGGAAAATCGCTTATGGCAATGGTTTTATAAAGCGAATAATCAAGTTTTGCGTTGGTAAACTTGTACGAAACGGTACAACTCGCCGCCAAAAAGTAAGCAGCACACATTATTATTATAGTAGGTAAAAGGCGAAAGGTAAAAGTTAAAAGGTTTTTCATTGTTAATTTTTCATTATTAATTGTTAATTGTTAATTATCCAAATCGTACTCTTTAATTTTCCGATAAAGCGTTCTTTCGGAAATTTTTAAGTCCTGAGCGGCATATTTGCGCTTGTTATTGTGCCGCTCTAATGCCCTGATAATCATATCTTTTTCTGCATCAACCAACGAAAGCGACTCCTCAATATACTCCTCCGTGTCTTCCACAGCCAAATCATCAACAATCTTCGATTTCGGCGACTGGTTGGGCGCAGGCATAATTTTTATATCATCAATATTATGATTATATGAAGAAAAAACGGTTTTATGTTCATCAAAATTCATATAATCAAGATTTTCCCTGTTCATCAACGAATTAACAAGTTTTTTGAGTTCGGTAACATCTTTTTTCATATCAAAAAGTACCTGATACAAAATTTCACGCTCAGAATTAAAATGCTTTGCATCAACAAAACTATTCGCAAGCGCAGGCAAAAATTCGGGGTTGTTTTCGGGTAAATATTTTTTTAAAATATCTTCATCAATGTCCCTAACTTGTTCAATTACAGATATTTGTTCAGTAATATTTTTTAATTGACGAATATTTCCTTTCCATGAATAATTTGTTAAAAAATGTTGCGCTTCGGGGGTTAATTTTACCGCAGGCATTTTGTATTTATCAGCAAAATCGGCAGCAAACTTCCTGAATAACAGCACAATATCATCTTTTCTGTCGCGCAACGGCGGAATGTAAATCGGAACTGCATTGAGGCGATAATACAAGTCCTCGCGAAAACGTCCCTGCGAAATTGCTTCTGGAATGTTTAAATTTGTTGCCGCCACAACACGCACATTGGTTTTTTGCACTTTTGACGAACCGACACGCATAAATTCGCCCGCTTCAAGCACACGCAACAATCGAACCTGCGTTTGTAAAGGCAATTCGCCCACTTCGTCAAGAAAAATTGTGCCGCCGTCCGCAACCTCAAAATAGCCCTTGCGGTCGGACGAGGCAGAGGTAAAAGCCCCCTTTTCGTGTCCAAAAAGTTCGGAGTCAATAGTGCCTTCGGGAATTGCGCCGCAATTTACCGCTATATATGAATTGTGCTTTCTGTGGCTGAACTGGTGAATAATTTGCGGAAAAAACTCCTTGCCGACACCGCTTTCACCCGTTATCAGCACAGACAAATCGGTACTTGCCACCTGCACCGCCACGTCAATGGCACGATTCAACGCAGGCGAAACACCGATGATATTAAATCTCTGTTTAATTTGTTGTATTTCAGATAGTTGCATAAAGCAATTTACGATTTTAGATTTACGATTTTTTAGTATCAAGTATCAAGTAGTGAGTATCAAGTATTTTGGTTTAAAGTTTAAAAGTTTAGGTTTAAACCGTTTTTTAAACTTTAAATTTTAAACTTCACAAACCTGTCTTTGTTCTTTGCTCTTTGCTCTTTGTTCTTTTTGTCATACTTCAATAAAAAAATCTGACAAAATTACATATTTTTTGTGAAATTGCAAAATATTTTTGCAGTTATAAAATAAATGTCGTACTTTTGTAAAAATAATTAAAATAATGACTTCATACAAAAATCAATTTACAGTAAATCAGCCGAAAACAAAGGTTTTTGAGCAGATGTCCGATTTACGCAATATAGAAAAGCACAAAGATAAATTTCCGAATAACACCGATTTGGAGATGCAGTTCGCGCAGGATTTTATTAGTGCAAAACTCCCCGTGCTTGGAGAAGCAATTGTTCGTCTTGTGGAAAAAAAAGGAGAGGAAAATCTCAAATTTTCTGTTGAAAATCTTCCGATGACGGCAAATGTTTATATTAAACTTGACGAAATTGAAACCGAAAAAACACAAATTCAAATTGTTTTAGAGGTAGATATTCCGTTTTTTCTCGGCAAAATTATAGGAGATAAATTGCAAAACGCTCTTGACAAAACGGCAGAAATTATTGCAGAAACACTAAATCAATAGTTGTCAAGTTATTTTTTCTCTTTTTGGTGTGCTTTTGTTTATGTGGTGCAAATGTGATGCAAAAAAGCAAAATAAAAACCTTAACTAATTGAAAATCAGTTAAGGTAAGTACCCAGAGCCGGGGTCGAACCGGCATGGAAATGAATCCACTGGTGTTTGAGACCAGCGCGTCTACCAATTCCGCCATCTGGGCAAACGCATTTTTTAAGTGTTCAAAGGTAATA